>ENA-UOOE01000848-UOOE01000848.1-fermentation-metagenome-genome-assembly--contig:-NODE-848-length-27934-cov-25.647943_pt1 | contig 27934 bp, 26 predicted proteins | sample MGYA00245776_ERZ724021 | MGnify/ENA primary metagenome ERZ724021 (study PRJEB28704, sample SAMN03018321) | fermentation metagenome | biome: anthropogenic terrestrial biome; feature: soil; material... | reverse complement strand
GATTTTATTTCTTTGACAAGTGAGCAGGCAGAAAAATATGCAGAACGATTTGCTGACTCTCCTGCCTTTACTGGCGAAGAACAAGAGTTGGAGCCACGTATTACATTTATCAGTTTTTAACGATAGGAGGATTATTATAATGAAAAAGGCTAATATCACACTTAAAATGGAAGCCCAAAGACTTGAGGCTACCAAAAGATTTATGGAGAAAAAGGATGTATCTATTGAGCAGGAGCTGGGCGAAGCTTTGCAAAAGCTTTATGAAAAACATGTACCGGCTGCCGTGCGTGAATACATTGATGAAACCGCTGACAGCATGCCTGCTCCAAAAGCTAAAAAACAGAAAGAGAAAAATAACGCAGCGGCACCCAACCAGTCGCAGGGGATAATCTAAAGTAAGGTATGAAACGGCAAATGCAGGAGAACAGCACACTCCCCTCTGTCACCCCCTGTTTGCCCCTGTGTGGGCTTTTCAGCCCACGGGTAGAGTAGTAACACCACTTGGCACATTAGAGGGCAATTTGAAGGAACGTTGCGAACAGGCAGGACAGAATAACCGTGACCCCATAGGTTGAAAATACAGCAGGATAAAGGCGGGTGGTCGCAAGCGACCTCCCGCCGTCCACTTCGCCCAGCAGTGCTGGGCGTTTTTGCACTTTCCCGTGAGGTGGTCGGATTCGGGCTTTGGCACGGTCAAGGTGGTCGGAATTTACGATAATGCAGGAAAGCAAAGGGATTTGCACGGTCACCTCATAGGTGGACGCACACGAAATGGAGGCTTTACCATGAAAAACAACAAGGAACGGACAGCAGTCTGGCTCTATCCCGACACCATGGATCGTCTGGACGGCTGGCTGAATAAGGACAACTGCAAGAGCCGCAGCGAATTTATCGAAAAAGCGCTCTGCTTTTATATGGGCTACCTTGGCACCGAGGATACATCCTCCTATCTCTCCAAGGCACTGCTCTCATCCATTCAGGGCACTCTGCAGAAAACAGAAAATCGTGTAGCCAGCAATCTGTTCCGGCTGGCAGTGGAAATCAGCATGATGATGCACTTGCTGGCGACCACACTCAATATCACGGACGAGGAACTGCACCGGCTTCGCGGGCGTTGCGTTGCCGAGGTCAAAAAGACCAGGGGCAAAATCCGCCTGGACGATGCGGTGGAGTTTCAGAGCAGCCCTGAGATTGAAGAATAATGGCTCGCATTATTCTCAAGTGTCCCTACCTCAAAGGTGGGGAAAAGACTGCCGCCCATTTGAATAACCTCGTCAAATATATCGCCACCCGTGACGGCGTGGAAAAGATAAAGAGTGGCCGTGAGCTCTGGAACGCTACCAAAAAACAAAAGGAACTGATTACACAGATACTCAAGGAGTTCCCTGACACTAAAGATTTATTTGAATATGAAGATTACTGTGAAAATCCGAACCGGGAGAACGCCTCTGAGTTTATCACCATTGCACTGGAGCAGCATCTTAATAAGATTGGCGACCGGGAAAAGTATCTGGACTATATCGCAAACCGTCCCCGTGTTGAAAAGTTTGACAGCCACGGTCTGTTCACGGCTGGAGATGAGTCGCTGATTCTCAATCAGGTTGCGGATGAGATATCCGCATACACCGGAAATGTGTGGATGCCGATTATTTCCCTGCGCCGTGAGGATGCTGCCCAGCTTGGGTATGACAATGCCCTTGCGTGGAAAGCCCTGCTTTCCTCCAAGGCCATGGAGCTGGCTGAAAACCTGAAAATCCATCCTGATCACCTCAAATGGTATGCGGCATTCCACAATGAATCCCACCATCCCCATGTCCACATGGTCTGCTACAGCACCGACCCAAGAGAGGGCTACCTTACCCGGCAGGGCATTCGCAATATGAAATCCTCACTTGCAAATGAAATTTTCCGGCAGGAGCTCATTCCGCTCTACGCAGAAAAGTCTCAGCGGCGGGATGACCTGAAAGAACAGGCAGCCCATTCCATGCAGGAACTGATCCGGCATATGAAAAATGGAATCTTAGTGAGTAAACGCATGGAGCAGCTAATTACCCATCTGGCCGAGCGGCTACAGAACACCTCCGGCAAAAAGCAGTACGGCTACCTCAAGGCAGACCTTAAAAATATAGTGGACGAAATCGTGGATGAGCTTGGAAAGGACAGCCGGATTGCAGAAGCTTACCGCCTATGGTGGGAAACCAGAGGCAGGATTGAATCCATCTATACGGAAACACCCACTGACCCGCCGCCCCTTTCCCGCTGTGATGATTTTAAGACCATCCGCAACATGGTCATTCAGGAAGCCCTTCAAATTAGCAGCGGTACCATGACCTTTGAGGAACCGGTATCTGTAGAAACCGCTCTGCCGGAGGATACCACTGCCAACGATATCCCTTCGTTTGATATTACTTCGGAGGATGAAACTGCAGAGCCGGTATATGATCTTGAGGAACAACCAGCCCATCGGACCGCTCCCGGCAAAAGCAAGTCCTCTGATTCATGGTGGACGGATAAGTATAAGCTGGCAAAAAAATATCTGCATGGCGATGAGGACGCTGAAATCCCACAGGACTTGGAACGGGCACTTGGTCTGTTTCTTGCGGAAGCGGAAAACGGAAATCCCCTTGCCCTATATGATCTTGGCCGTATGAGTGCGGATGGGCTCGGCTGTGAAGCAGACAGCAAAAAAGCCCATCAGTGGTATGCCAAGGCCCTTGCTAATTTTCATGCGGCAGAGGAAGAAAGGCCGTGGAAGTACACCGAATATCGTATCGGCAAAATGTATGCTGCGAGGCTTGGTACAGAGCAAGACTATCTGCAGGCCGCAGACTGGCTGACACTCTCCGCAGATGAAAATTACAAGTACGCGCAATATTCCCTCGGCGGCCTGTATTACCATGGCAAAGGCGTGGAGCAGGATCATGGGCAGGCATTTCGGCTCTATACTCAGGCTGCAAATCAGGGCTTTCCCTATGCCAGCTTTGAGCTTGGAAAAATGCTACAAAATGGAATCGGCTGTGGGAAAAATCAGGAATATTCTAACCGCCGATTTAAGGAAGCCTTTCGTGGCTTCGCTGATCTGGAACAGAAAAGCCGTGACGATAAACTCCAGTACCGTCTTGGCTGGATGCTCTTAAACGGAGTCGGCACGGAGAAGGATATCCCTGTGGCAAAAAAATACTTTGAAAAAGCCGCTACGGTGGGAAATCCCTTTGCCTGTTACCAAATTGCCAAGCTGATCTTATCTGAGCTAAATGCTAACCGGGAGAATGTAGAAAAAGCCCTCGGCTATCTCAGGCAGGCTGTGGATGCCCAAAACCCCTATGCCACATATTTTCTTGGAAAACTCTATGAAACGGGGAACCACGTTCCACAGAATACTGCTGAAGCAGTACGGCTCTTTCGTCTTTCGGCTGAGCTGGATAATGAGTATGCGGCATATCGGCTCGGAAAGCTCTACCTTGGGGGCGAAGGCATCCTCAAGGATGTGGAGGAAACCCTGCGATGGCTAAATTTTGCCGCAGACAAAAAGAATCAGTTTGCGGAATACGCCCTGGGCGTCCTTCATTTCAAAGGAGAAGATGTTGCAAGGGATGTTCCGAAAGCCCTGGAATATTTGAAACGGTCCGCCACACAGGGCAATCAGTTTGCACAGTACCGGCTGGGCAAGATTTATCTCATGGGCGAGGATGCGCCCAAGGATGTGCCATTAGCTCTGCAATATCTGAATGCCTCCGCCAAACAAGGAAATCAATATGCACAGTACACCCTCGGAAAGCTGTATCTGATGGGGAAGGATGTTTCAAAGGACAAGGATACTGCTGTCCGCTGGTTTACCCTCGCAGCGGCTCAGGGCAACATCTACGCTCAATTTTTTCTCGACCACATGGACAGCTTCAAAGACCCCTCTGTCCTGCTGGCGGGCACACGGCTTCTGCATCACATGAGCCGTGTTTTTACAGACAACGCCCCGCCGATGAAACCCTCCGGTCCTCAGATTGACCGCAAACGGCGGCTCAAGCTCAGTGAGAAAAAGCGGGCAGCAGGTCATGCCAGAGGCGACCATGAACAGACCATGTCATTATAGCAATTGGAGGATATCATGAAAAAGCAGAAACAAAAAATCAATCGGCAGCCACTCAATAATAGAATAAACCAAAATCAGCACTGGGCAAAAAAACGCCCGGTGCTTTTTTATCGAATCGTCTGCCGCAACAAATAGGAGGTGTTCCCATGGGTGCATATATTCACTTTACGGATGACCAAAAATACCGGGCTAATAATGTAGACCTTGTGGATTTTCTCCAAAGGCAAGGTGAAAAGCTTCTCCCCAGCGGCCGTGAGAAGCGATTGGACTCTGACCGCAGCATCACAGTGCGAGGCAACCGGTGGTATGATCATTCTGCGGAAAGCGGCGGGTTTGCCATTGACTTTGTGCGGCAGTTCTATGGGCTGTCTTATCCTGAAGCCGTGACCATGCTGCTGGGTGGCGAGCAGGGTGAAATCTACAGACCGGCCAAGGCAAAGAAAGAGGAACCCAAAAAACCTTTTGCACTTCCGCCGGAGCATACGGATATGCGGCGTGTTTATGCCTATTTAGTTAAAACCCGTCTCATCAACCGGGAGGTAGTCAGTTTTTTTGCAAAACAAAAGCTACTGTATGAATCCTGCGAGAAATCCAAGGACGGTACTAAGAAGTACCACAATGGAGTCTTTGTAGGTGTGGACGAAAAGGGCGTTGCCAGGCACGCTCATAAGAGAGGGCTTTATACCGAAGGGGTCGGCTTCAAGGGAAATGTGGATGGCTGCGATCCTCGGTACAGCTTTCACTGGATTGGCCAAAGCGATGTGCTGTATGTTTTTGAGGCTCCTGTGGATATGCTCTCATACATGACTCTCTACCCAAGAGAGTGGAAGCAACACAGTTATGTAGCGCTCTGCGGTGTCGGAGGGCAGGCAATGCTGTGGATGCTGGAACAATATACGCAACTCCAACAGGTTTCCCTCTGTTTGGATAATGATGAGGCCGGGCATAAGGCAAGCGAACGGCTGGAAACTCAGCTTTCCGAAAAAGGATATGCATCAGAGCGTATTCTCTCACAGGGCAAGGACTGGAATGACGATTTGGTGGCAGCAGCCCAGCATAAGCAGAGCGGATTTGAAATGAGGATGAGATAAATGAAACGGAGCGGCCAAGACTGTTGACTGCTCCATCTTTTCTATAAGATTTATAAAGAGCTTTTGCAAATACAAATCGATATCAAGCCTCTATCCATAAAAATTGTGCTATAATTAAAAAATATAATTGTACAATGGAGATGAGAATCGGATGTCAAGAGAACAGAAAATAGCATATACCGCTATAATATCTGAAAAAAGCAAGTTTGGGGTCTTTCATAAAACTTGCTTTCATGTTCATACTCCCGAATCTCACGATTATTGCCTGTTAGATTCATGGTATTGCAAAACTTATGAAGGCAAATCTGATCATGATATTCTTGAGCTTTGCCATTCACATAATGTTTTTCCGGTTACAATTACATTAGATTTTTTCGATAATAGTCTAACACAAGGATTTAGAAATAAGAAAGAGATGCTGGCTTTTCTTTTGTTAGCAAATACAATTTTGGAGAATGAAATAGCTATTGTTATTGTGGCAGATCACCACACTATTAATGGAATACCTAAACTGCGGCAAGCGATTGAGTATCTCTATAAAATGAAACCAAGAACTATATATCCAGAAGTTTTGCTTGGCATTGAGATTTCATGTGCCGATCGAAATCACGTGGTAGGAGTTTTTGATGATACAGTGAAGGCAAGAAGTGCAATTGAAGCGTGGTTGAATTTATATTTATTTAATGAAATCGATGGTTCATTTGAAACAAGCAAAGAGGTCCTTGAGTTCATAAGCAATGAGGGCGGAATTGGATATATAGCTCATCTTGATACCTCCGATACTTTTGGAGAAAGGTTCCTAACGGGAGCCTATAAGAAGAAACTCTTTTCAGGACTAAACCTCATTGGAATATCCAATGTTAATAAACTTGAATATATCAGATCAAAAGTGAGGGATTTTTCGCCGACAGAGATAAACTTCATTATTGACAATGATGCTCACGATATTAATTCCATTGAAGAAAAGCATATGTGGATAAAAGGTCAGAAAAGAAATTTTCAAGCTCTAAGAGAAGCGATTAATGATTACGATACTTGTATGTCGTTCCAAGAAAATTCATCTAACAAGTCTTATATTAAGGGTATTTATATCGAAAATAGCGATATAGGGTATTTACGCGGGAGCGGACAAACTCAACCCCTCTGTATGAACTTTTCTGACGAATTAAACTGCTTCATAGGCGGGAGAGGCACAGGAAAAAGCACCATATTGGAATTGATAGAATATACCCTAAGCCAGCGATGCAAATCTCCGGAAACTTTAGATTTTTTATGTGCTCACGGCAATGTATTTATTCTTTATGAGTATTGTGGCACTGAATATCTAATTGAAATGTCTATGCCCGTAAAGGGCGATTTTGATAACATCCTTCAATGTTTTGGACAAAATATAGAAAATCGTTATAAGTATTATTACCACTATGATGTTGATAAAATTAGAGAATATGCTCTGAGACATTATTTAGATGTATTTCGTGTCATTAAAAGTAATACTGATTTTTCGTTTGAAAGGGTATCTGATAAGCGGATTTTTTTAAGAAAACTCTTTGACACGCGTTATTCCGTTAATGAACTTGTGAACACTGCAGGTGGAGCATCAATAAACGGGTTCCTCTATGATATTCTTTTTGAAAACAGAACACTTTCAACCCCGGAATCGGTAATTAATATTCGTTCATTGACCGGATTAGGAAGAATGCTATCGGATGTCAAGACTGCCCTCGAAAAACGCTCTGCTGACGTGGAAGCAGTTATCGCACCATTCAATAAGGCACAAGACGGGATATTAAAAATCGTTTATACTCAAGATAATGTTGCCCACGAGCCCAATATGGGTGAATGGGTTTGGGGGACGGGATTTGATCGTAAGCGGCATTATACTGCTAAAGGGATAAGATATAACATCAAACATGAGGGTATTGAGCAATACCTTTTATCTATATATTCTAAAGTGGGTATATTTGAATTTCTCGACTTAGCACTTAGAAAAGATGTAATTAAAATCCAGAGCTACGAGAATATTCTCAATTATTGCGATGAAATGACCCTTAAACTAATTGAGCAAGGGGTCTCTGCCATAGAAGACTACAATATTCAAAGCATTGTTAATGATCTTTTCAGCAAGCTCATAAATAAGTCAAACCTTCATTCAATTTTGAGCTACTTAAAAGTTTATGTTAATGAAGTCGAAGGGTTCTCTTTGGAATTTAATATCAATAATCGCGAAAGTACACAACAGCAAAAGGCCAATTATAAAGATGTACGCAATTTATCCCTCGGACAAAAAGTTGTAGCTATGCTATCATTCATTCTCGGATATAGCGATTATTCTAAAGACTACCGTCCATTAATTATTGATCAACCAGAAGACAACTTAGATAACCAGTATATTTACAAAAACCTTGTTAAACAGCTACGCGATGCAAAACGCAAGCGGCAAGTAATTATAGCAACGCATAGTGCAACGCTGGTGACAAACACAAAGGCCGAACAAGTATGCGTAATGCTCTCCGACGGTGCTCATGGTTGGATTGATATTCGAGGATTTACAGGTGAATCAAATATAAAGAAAAACATTATTAATTATTTAGAGGGTGGCCCCGAATCGTTTAGACATAAGAGCTTTGTCTATAGCGATGTCTTGATGGAAAACGAAAGACTCAGTAGTGAATGCCGCTTATCCCAAGAATAAACCTTTTGGCTCTACCCTTGAGCCCCATAATGAATGATTTCTCTCAAACTATGAGTGTTGCAGCATATTGCAAACTGGAAAAACCATTTTTAAATCCAAAACAAGTCCGATGCCTTTCCAGCTTTTCCAATACCTCGGACTAAACCGTTATGTTATAGCCGTTATTTTCAAAACCTTTATCATGACTATTTCCTTTGCCGGTTTTACTGGAGGCGAAGTGAAAGTGAAAGGTTACATCCACGGCATAAATGGTCTGCGCCGTCTGGGGCTATCTGAAAGTCGGAAATTCGACTTTCAGACGCCCCTTTAATGTTCAAAAACCTCGATAAATCAACGTTCCTAATTTTTAATATTTAGAATTAATGTACTTTTTAGAAAGCCCTATAGCCCTCAAAATATCATATTTATGTTTGTCCAGATAGTATTGACTGAACTTTTTAGCCAAAGACCGCATGTCAGCTAAGTTATCTACACTCCAGATAATACAACATTCAAAACTCAAATGAAAGGAGCATTCCCATGCAAGTAGGACTTCTTGTTGCAACAGCCGCCGTGATGTTTTGTGTCATCGGCGGCCTTTCTCTTTTAGCACACTATTACACACTCAGCGGAATCAAATCCCGCACAGTAGGTGACGGTCAGCATGGTACCGCACGTTTTTCCACCAAGCGGGAAATCAAAAATATCTATAAGCACATCCCATTCCGGCCTGAGCTTTGGCGACAGGGACAGTCCCTCCCTGCCACAGATGAGCAGGGCATCATCCTCGGCAGCACAGGAGCCAAGAACAAAGTGACGGCACTGGTGGATACCGACGATGTCCACTGCCTTATGATTGGCGCCTCCGGCGTAGGTAAGACGGCATTCTTTTTATACCCAAACTTGGAATATGCCTGCGCCTCGGGTATGAGCTTTTTGACCACCGACACCAAGGGTGATCTTTATCGCAATTACGGCGCCATTGCCCGTGATCATTACGGCTACCATGTGGCGGTCATCGATCTTCGTAACCCCACCCGATCAGACGGCAACAATATGCTCCATCTGGTCAACGCCTATATGGATCAGTACCTTGCCGATGAAAACAATCTTGTATCAAAAGCAAAAGCGGAAAAGTACGCAAAGATTATCTCCAAGACCATCGTCAATGCCGGAGGTGAGAATTACGGACAAAATCAGTTTTTCTATGATGCCGCCGAAGGACTCCTGTCCTCAGTGATTCTGCTGATTGCCGAGTATCTGCCCCCCACTGAGGTGGATGGGAAAAAGGTGGACTGCCGTCATATCATCAGTGTGTTCAAACTGGTACAGGATTTATTAGCACCCAGCAAAGTAAAAGGAAAAAGCCAATTCCAGCTTCTGATGGATAAACTGCCATCCGACCACAAGGCCCGCTGGTTTGCGGGAGCTGCCCTCAATTCCGCAGAGCAGGCCATGGCATCGGTGCTCTCCACCGTACTATCCCGTTTAAATGCCTTTCTCGACTCCGAGATGGAACAGATACTCTGCTTTGAAACAGCTATTGATGCGGAAAAGTTCTGTAATGAAAAATCCGCACTGTTCATTGTGCTTCCCGAAGAAGATCTGACTAAGTATTTTATGGTATCCCTTATGATCCAGCAGCTTTACCGTGAAATCCTTGCAGTAGCCGATGAAAACGGAGGAAAGCTGAAAAACCGTGTGATGTTTTACTGTGATGAGCTGGGAACGCTTCCAGCTATTGAATCGCTCGAATTAATTTTCAGTGCATCACGCTCACGCCGGCTCTCTATGGTGCCCATCATACAGTCCTTCGGTCAGCTCGAAAAAAACTATGGTAAAGAGGGTTCAGAGATCATCGTAGACAACTGCCAGGATACCATCTTCGGTGGCTTCGCCCCAAACAGTCAGACCGCAGAGGTGCTGAGTAAGGCGCTGGGTAGCCGCACCGTCATGAGCGGCAGCGTGAGCCGGGGGAAAAATGACCCCAGCCAATCTCTGCAGATGATGGAGCGTCCCCTCATGACACCGGATGAACTGAAGTCCATTCCTAAAGGTAGCTTTGTCGTCATGAAAACCGGCACCCATCCCATGAGGACAAAGCTGAGGCTCTTCCTTGATTGGGGCATCCGTTTTGGAGAGCCCTATACAGTGGAGGAAAAAGCGCATCGGAAAGTGGTCTATGCCGATAAACAGACACTGGAGGAAAACATTGTTCGCAAGCACATGGCGTGCATCATGTTGGATGAAGATACCGGAGAGATTTTAGAGCCATCAGCCGGAACAGGAACCCTTCATACCCCGGTAGCAGAATCCGCTGAAAATGCTATGCGCCGCCGCACTGTGCTCAAAACCTAAAGGGAGGGATATCCATGAGTTACTTTAACCATATCTACACTGCCTCGCCCGATGAGCTTCCCCACCGGGCGAGGACTGTTTATATATATCTGTGTGACCGTGCCGGAAAAAGCGCAGACTGCTGGCCTGCTGTAAAAACCATAGCCGCCGATTTGCAGCTCTCACGCAGCACTGTCAAGCGTGCCCTGCATGATCTGGTCAAGGTGGGGCTCATTGAAAAAGAGCCTCGCTATCGGGCGAATGGGAGTAATACCAGCAACAGGCTCATTTTAAGAAAATAGCAGTCTTCGGCAAAGCGAAAAGACGGATTTTCCGCCAAGGGGAAGAACTGTCTTTTTGCTGAACCCAGGTGCGGTTCACTGTGGACCCACCAGAAGCTCCCACTCTAAGAAAGGCTTATTACAGAAAAAGAATAGGGTGTATCTTTTTATGTTTTTATGTAATACTATAAGCACTATTTGCAAGAGTGATATTTTGTAAATTATTAGTATACAAATAAAACTTTAATGTTACAAAGAAGGGGTGAAAACAAAATGCAGCGGGCATTGGGAAAAAGAATAAATCAATTGCGCAAGAGCAAGGGGTTAACCTCGGAACAACTATCGGAGCTGTGTGGGGTGAATGCGGTGCATATCCGCAGAATCGAAAGTGGTGGTAGCCTGCCCAGCTTTTCTCTTTTCCTGAAGATATGCAATGTGCTGGGGACTTCGGCAGATTATCTGCTGGGAGATCTTTTGGATCATCCTGTGATACCTGACAGCGTGGAGCAACTCGGAAAGCAGTTTAAGCATTTAACACCGGAGCAGATTGAAATGATCAGCGAAATGATGGAGGTAATGATCAGGCGCACCATCGTAAAGGAATAGTAAACAGCAAATGAATGGGAGCCTCTTAATAGAGGCTCTTTTTCTTAGCTTGTTTGTCTTGCTTTTATCTCCTTATGTGTCTTACAATGATACAAATGCGTATTAAATGTTACATAAGCAAAAGAATATAAATATAACGGTAAAATAAAAACTGGTAAAACGAATGGTATTAACTTTAATTATTTACCAACAAAAGTACAAATATTATGAGCAGGGGTATACCTATAATCGAGCTACATATAGCAATTATTGCTCGAATTTTGATGTTATCTTTTATAAAGGCAGCTAAAAGTTTATAAGCTAAAATTCCGATAATGCCCCCTAAACAGTTTAGCAATACGTCATCTATGTCCGCCGTCCCAATACCAAAAGAGAATTGGACAATCTCAACAAGTAAACTTATAGCAAATACCAGAATAAAACTAACAACAGCTTTTTTATTCTTTTTGAATAACTGTAAGTAGATGCCTAAGGGAATGGACAAAACAATATTTCCGAATATGTTATTAAAGCTAACCGAATTAGAAACATCAGCGTACCCCATTAAATAGCTTTTGATCGTAAGAAAAGGTGTTAAATTATAACTCCTATAAAATATTCTATTTTCATCGAATAATTCTAAGGGGGACACATGCTTAAAAACTATAATAGAAAAAAACAAAATTATATAAAAAGCTAAAACTAAATATAAAAAGGTTGATTGAATTTTTTTGTATCTGTACATTTTATCTCTCCTCAATGGCTTTATTAGATCTTTGTGGGATTTTACCACCATAGTATTATAACGTTTTATAATACCAAAATGATTTGATTTGATTAAAAAACTTAAAAAGCTTAATCATTTTTGGTATGGTTAAGCGTTATAAAATATATAGGGTATAATTTGTATCATAAAATAATGGTGTTTTGTAAATAAATATTTAATTCCTAATCATTTTAGACACTATAAAACGTTCTATATTATGAGGGAATCTTCCGGAGGATTAGCCTTGATACATGAAGATGAATTACTACAAAAAATAAGAGATGGTGATATTGCCAGTCTGGATAAACTTGTTGCCTTTTATTATCCAGACATTCTTCGCTATTGCTCATGGCATACACCGAACAGGCAGATTGCAGAGGATGCAACACAGGATACTTTTTTGAAAGCCATCCGCCACCTTGATGCTTACGTGCATCGTGGTAAATTCAGAGCGTACCTTTACAAAATTGCCACCAATGTGTGCATTGATTATAGCCGCAAAAAGACTATGGAACAGTTGCCGGATGATTTGCAAGAATACGATAGCCAGTTGGAGCGGATGGAATCAGATACAAACTTTGTGTGGTTATTGCGTGACTTGCCTGACGAACAACGGGAGGTTGTCCTGCTACGCTTCGCACATGAGCTAAAAATCCGAGAAATCTCGGAGATCATAAATGTACCAATGCGTACGGTACAATCCCGGTTACGAAGCGCACTCAAACGATTGAAGAAAGACTTAGACAAGGAGGTAAGATAGATGAACAAAAAATTTCAGTCAGAATTACAGGCTGCATTGAAATCCCAGCCTGACATGCAAATATCGGAGGAACATTTAATACAAACCATGCGGAAAACCCGCATGGCATACCAAAGCCGTAAACAGCGGGAACGTATTCGGTATCCGGCTTTTCTATTACGGCAAGTAAGATTTGTCGGCGCAACCGTTTGGCTGTTGCAGGGATTTCTTCTGCTGTGTGCATTCTGGCTGTTTGGATTAGGAGATATGGGCAATGTATCTAATTTGGCCCCGCGCCATTTGCCAGTATTGCTTGGATGTTTTGCGGTTTTTATCGCCATGACCAGCATCCCTTTTATCGGGCGTTCGGCGCAGTATAGAATGCTTGAAACAGAAATGGCCACACGGATTTCGATTCCTAAATTATTGCTGACTCGGATTTTCATTATCGGTATTGGCAATGTACTCTTGCTTACAGTATCCTTTCTTCTTGCAAGTACGAAAGCGGAATTTGGGGTCGGAAGCGTCGCTTTATTCCTGTTGCTTCCCTATTTGATTGCCTGTTGCGGTTGCCTATTTATTCAAGCCTATGCACATGTAGGGTATCAGGGCTTTGTCAGCACAGCCTTTTGCTTCTCCTTAACCACATTACTGTTTGTGTTATATAAAACTGCCCCAGTGGTTTATAAACAGGCGTTTGCCCCTATTTGGGGAGCGTTATGTGTGCTATGTGTCGTGATCCTCATAGTAGGTATTTATCGTCTGCTGGATAAGGCGTCATCCCTCGACCTATCTCCGAATGGGATATAAAAACAAGAAAAGGAGTATACACATGGAACTTACAATTCAAGGACTTACAAAACAATATAAGGATAAAACTGCCGTAAACAATGTAAATCTAACACTTACCCCCGGTGTATGGGGGCTTCTTGGTGCGAACGGTGCGGGGAAAACGACCTTAATGCGAATGATAGCCGGTATATTAACGCCCACTTCCGGCAAGGTACAGTACGATGGTATTGAAATTAAGACGTTGGGTGAAGCCTATCGGGATGTCTTTGGCTATCTGCCGCAGAACTTTGGCTTTTACCCGGAATTTACGGTAACAGACTATCTGCAATATATGGCTTCGCTGAAAGGGTTGCCCAAAAAGGATACCAATTTGAAAATAGACGAGTTGCTTCACCAGCTAACCCTTGCGGACGTTCGGAACAAACACATTCGCAAGCTGTCAGGTGGGATGCAGCGCAGAGTGGGAATTGCTCAGGCGCTTTTGAACGACCCGGATATTTTGATTCTGGACGAACCCACAAGCGGCCTTGACCCCGGTGAGCGAATTCGTTTCCGAAACATATTATCGGAGTTTGCGCAACAGAGAATTGTGCTAATTTCTACTCATATCGTTTCTGATGTTGAGTATATCGCAAACCGCAATGCGATAATGAAGGACGGTAAAATTATTGCGGTTGACACCACAGACGAGCTTGTAAAAATGATGGACGGGAAAGTATGGCAAGACACGATTCCAGCAGAACAGCTTCACCATTATGAGCGCACTGTCCGGGTTGTGAGCGTTCGTAATGAGGACGGTGGAAACGTATCGGTACGGTATGTTGCTGAAAATTCGAGTTTACCGAATTCACAGGCCGCCGCCCCACGCCTTGAGGACTTATATCTCTGGTTGTTCCGTGGTGAGGAAGCCGCAAAGGAGGATGCAGTATGAAACGCATGATTGCTTTGGAACTGAAGCGGGTGGCAAAAACTCGTTCTACATGGATATTAGCGGCGGGTGCGCTCCTGCTATCGGTCATTATGGCCCTTTTGGTTATTTCATTTGCACGCCATTGGAACCTTGATGAAAGTGGTACGGAAGTAAGGCTTACGGGCCGGGATGCAATACAGGCCAATCAGGAAATGCTAAAACCTTATGAGGGAGAGCTAACACCTGAAAAAATACGCACCGCCTTTGAAACCTACCATGAGGTATACGAAACTTACGGAGCAAAGATAGAGGATATTCCGAAGGATGTATACTATCAAAAGATTTCGCCCATCAATAGGATATTGAATAGTGCCCGTGAGGTCTATGTGGATAGCTCTACGGGTATTCCTATACCGCTCTATGAGATTTCACCAGAGGAAGCGGCCAATTTTTATGAACAACGCACAGAGCGACTTTCAGGCTACTTGTCGCAGGAATATGAAGATTCTCCCAATGCTGTCAAACAGGCTCTTGCCATCAATGAAAAAGTAGAAACACCATTTTATTATGTGTATGGCGTTGGTGACAGCGACACATCAGAATATCTTACCATGTGCATTTTCCTGTTGGTTATGCTATGCACTGTCATTGCCGCACCTATCTTTTCCGCTGATTATCAAAGTGGCGCAGATGATATATTGCGCTGCGCAAAGTATGGACGGCGGCGTTTGGCGGTTGTAAAGCTATTGTCGGCCATCCTGCTTACTACCGCCATTTTTGCAGTCTGCGTGTTAGCTTTTGTATTGATTTCATACACAGCGTTCGGATGGGATAGTCTAAAGGCAACGCTGCAACTGGCATTTTCCTCAATTTCCTTTGTTCCGCTTACTGTAGGAGAAGCCAATACACTGGTTGTGTTTTCCGGCCTTCTTACTTTCCTTGCAACGATATGCTTTACGCTCTTTCTTTCAACCAGATTCAAAAACCCGATTACAGTCTTGGGACTTGCTCTCGGTGGATGCTTACTACCTACAATTCTATCTTTCGCAGGAAGCGGTGCTAATATTGAAAATTGGATTAGGTTATGCTTGCCATCCGGTGGGGTTGGACTTAGAAACAGCTTTTTCTTTGAATTGACCGAATTTAACTTTTTACCACTTGGACCGATCAGCGTCTGGACACCATATATTATTCCGATAGCTGCGGGCATAGAGATTGTTCTGTTCCTTATTCTTGCGATACGCTCCTATTCTCGGCATGAAGCGAATTAAGATGATAAATAGGAATTTTATGCTACAGATATTAGTTAAAATGTCTTGTAGCTATGAAATAGGTTATAAGGAGGATAATAATGAAAAAGGATGCAACAGCAATTGGAATTATAGGAATTCCTGATGATGCAATGATTAAAAGGTTAGAAAAAGAATGGAGAAAACCTATTAAAAAGATTGAAAAAGATGGGAATATTATTTTGCTGATTGGAAGAGGTCTGTTTAAAAAGAAAATTGTAATTCCATTAAAAATAATTCTTGCTCATTAAAATTATTGAAGGTTGATTCCCGCTTTCAAAATCAATTCATGTTCGTTAGTGACGTGGTAGCGATGTCCAGCTTACTGAATCAAATGCATGATGATAAGGAGCTGATCGATAAATTTAGCTGAAGCTGTGATGTCCCACTACCTATTCGCTTAAGTAAAAACAACAAAATCAATATCTTGGATTCCGAAGCATTTTCAAAAAATAACCGCCGTATCGCTTGTAATCAAGGCGCTACGGCGATTTTCGTTTTGCGAGGGCTTATGGATAAAAACCACATAATTTGTAAAATGAAAAATATTTTTTCAGGACTTAATAATTATCAACCCCATGCCAAATTGCAGGTATACCGCCGCTTTTATTTACCCACCCTCGTGAGTACCTGTCTGCCCACCCTAAAAGCGGAAGCGGCGGTCATCTCTTCTTTGCGCTGCCCAGATTCTGTTTGATTTCCTGGAGAGTCATCCTCTTCTTACTGAAATCCATACCGAATACCGTTTTAATATCTTCCGTCACCTCGTCAATATAGTTAAACAACCAGTAGTTTTGAAACTCATGGCTGCATTCCACCTGCCGCAGCGTTTCGACGATCCTTTCGATGGTATACTTCCGGTTTAGCCTGAGCTCGACGATCCTAGATATGAGCAAGGCTATGAAGCATATCAGGAAATGCGCGTTGATATGCTCTTGTAAGCGCAGGAAAACAGGCCTTGCCTCAAGGACGCTCTTTGTTACCTTGAATGATTCCTCGATACGCCAAAGCCCGTGGTACGCCTCGATTATGCTTTCGTCGGAATCATCCAGTTCGCTGGTAACGATCGCGTAGTATCCGTCGTATTTCTCCTCCTCCGCAATCTTGTCCTGGTCAAGCCTGAGCTCATCTTCGACATTTAACAGCTCCCCGGTCTCCTTGTCTATGGTGAGGTTCTTAACATATCCAGCCGCGCCATAATCAAATGATTTGCGGTATTTTACCGGATCCGCGATCATTTTGAGCGCTTTGGCGATTGCCTCTTCACGTTTGTATTTTGACCTGTCAGCATATTTTTTGCTGTAATACACAATCCACTTTTGCTCAACACGGGCAGTCGTCTTGCGTGTCCCCCCAGCGGGCTTTTTTGTTTTCCGCTTACTTGGTTGGTCTGTCGTTACCTTGATCTCGGCGTCGGGAACACGCTTGGACTTCATTTTGTACTTGTCAGAAACCTGGCGGTACCCTTCCTCCTCAAGCACCCATTTTTTAAACTCCTCGCCCGCGCCGCGAATGCTTTTGCTATATATATAACCATCACCGAGAACCGTATTGTACGCAATGTTGTCGCCGCTGTTCAACCCCTTGTCCGCGACGACGATGATACGTCTGGCGTTGAACTTTTTTTTGACTTCGGTTAAAACCGGCATTAAAGTTTGCGAGTCGTGCGTGTTGCCGGGAAACAGCCTATACGAGATGGGCAGGCCGACCTTGTCCAGAAGCAGTCCCATCTGGACAATAGGGTCGTTTCTTTTGTTTTTCTCAGCGCCTCTTTTGCGCAAGTCGTCCTGCTTGTCGATCTCGAAGTAGTAGTTTGTGACATCGTAGTATACCAGGCTGGTGTCCCTTCCATAAAGCTCGGAAACCTTTCCGTGGAGGTGTTGTTGCAAGGTTTCGCTTATCGTGTCGAAGTGAGTCAGTGCGTTGTAAACATCATCAAGGGAGAATCTGAAATTATCGAAAAAACGTTCCTTCCCCAACTCAGCCGCCCGCTTAGAGCCGGGGTACAATAATCTGCTGAACGTAAGCAGCCTCATGATGGAATCGGTGTTGAACTCAAAATTCTGATGCCTCCGGGCATTCTTCAGGAACCGGTCAATCTCCAGCTCGTGGTATATCTTGCTGAAGACGACATGCCCATAATTTTTGCGGTTAATTGCGCCAAGCTCAATCCGTTCATCCATGTTGATTCTGACCGTGATTTCTCTGGCAGTTTTCTGTTCATCTGTCAATTGGGTGGCAACGGCCCTGAAGTACGCAATGGGATCCTCGTATTGTTTTTTTAATTCATCGAGGTAGCCGACTTTCTGGATTGTTTTCGTTCTTTGTCTTTTTGTACGAGGGTCCACATATTTATGGACGATTGAAAGGTAAGGGCGGCCTGTTTTTTTATTTGGGGATATGCTCAAATACATGTTGGCCCTCCTGTCTTTATCTTTAGGAATAATTGTATTTGTATATATCGTACCATAATTATCTATATTTGTCTATAGCTTTTCGCTAGAATTTGACAAAAAAATTGCCTGCTTCATTTGCAAACAGGTACTTTTAAAAATTGTTTACATTATATGGAGTCCGAAAAGACGTGATGTCCCACTACCTATTCGCTTAAGTAAAAACAACAAAATCAATATAGCCAAGGGCAAACTCGATGAAAATCGGGGACGCAAAGCCATAGGATCTACGGCGTTTTTACGCTATGATAGCCTGGCTGCAAAAACCACGCAAGAGCCTGCCCTCTATTCTGAGGGCAGGCTCTTGCGATATTTTACGGATATTTGTGGTATCGGGCAGGGCTTTCGTTATGCGCCGTGGCGAAAGGAGTTCCCTTATGCGTATGCCCTGTTTTTTGCTTTTTCTGAGGTGGAAATAAAGACGGCGCAACTCATACATACCGCCTCTCAATTGTACAATTTTATAGCAATATTCTAAAAAAGTCAGTATTTTGCCATGGGCAAAGTGTTGACTTTTTTTATTCGACAAGAAAGCCGCACATTTCCCTTTTTGTTCCAAAAGCAGACAACAATCGGCTACTTGTCGAACCGTGCTGCCGCTCTCCTCCGCTTCTGAGATTTTGACACATCCTCAAAATTTCAGAAAAACGGAGGACAAGCCATATGGCAGAAAATAAAATATATCAAATTAAGGTACAAGGTCAGCTTGTGCCGGTCAGTGAAGAAGTATATCTGACCTATTACCGCATGGACCGCCGTGAGCGTCATCTGGAGGAAAAGGATCGAGCGCACGGCGTATTTTCCTATCATGCCTTGGATACAACAGAAATCAATGGAGAGGATGTAATCCCCGACATTGTTTCTCCCCGCGTGGAGGATCTAATTGTGGACAAGCTTATAGCGGAAAAACTCCATAGGTGTATCACCCAGCTCACCGAGAAAGAACAGGCGCTCATTACTGCCCTGTATTTTGAAGGCAAAACCCAAGTAGAGCTGGAAAAAGAGACTGGCATCAAACAACAGACCATCAGCTACCGGGAGCGTCAGATTTGTATGAAACTTAAAAAAATGATGGAAAAGTAAAAATATTTTTTGTAGACCCCCTCACGAAACCGGATTAGTAGTGAGGGGGTTTTTTATTTTCCCTCGATGCTCTTTGAAAATTTCATATTCGACGACCTGAATACATTAGCTGACGGACCCCGAAAGGGAAAAGCGACTCCGTGGATGCGCCAAGACCACCTGTAGGACGGTGATGAGAACACGAAAGCACATGATGCTTCTTCTTTCTGTTCGTGATTTCTCATTTTCCAGCCTATCAAAGACGGCCAAACAAGGTGTAAAGCGGTACCCATCCGACGGTCAAACAGGCTGTGGCAGCCTGTCTCGCAATGACCCCGTCAGCCTATCATGATACTTCTGTCCAGTCACAGCCCCCCTTGACCGGGGGATCACGCAATGAGGGCAGCCGGCAGAGATCCTGGCGGGGGTGAAATTCCCATGATGCGGTGAAGCCAGCCGCAGTTCAAGTTGTTGCCCTGTGAGTCCGATATAATCCGGGCTCTGTGCTTGGGGAGTAGTGTCGAATAAAGCACAGAAACAAAAAAGTCTTAATGTCAGAAGCGATGGGGATCGCTCTGCCTGTGGATACTCTCACAGAAAAACCTCTTTTGCAAAGCGGTCCCTATTTTTGTGCCATTAAGAAAAACAAAGAATCCGAAACCAAGGAGGTGCAAATTTGAACGCTAAAATGCAAGCCATCAGCCGTGGTGATATCTTCTACGCCGATTTAAGTCCTGTTGTGGGCTGTGAACAAGGTGGAACCCGCCCTGTTCTCATACTTCAAAATGATATCGGAAACCGATATAGTACAACAGTTATCGTCTGCGCCATTACCGGAAAGCCGAAAAAGCCCCTGCCCACCCATGCGGTCATTGGCGGTGCGGGCAGATTGTCCAGAGAGTCATTTGCACTTCTGGAGCAGATACGTACCATTGACCGGATACGTCTCCGGGAATGGATTGGCAGACTGGATGTACATAAGATGGAAAAAATAGATCAGGCATTGATAATCAGCGTCGGACTTGCTCCGGCGCTATTTTAATTTTTGGAAGGAGGACGTTCATATGAATGCTAAAGTAGCCATGTTTGAAAAATACCCGGATGTGGTTGAGGTGGATCAGTTACGGGAAATGCTCGGCGGTATCAGCCGAAAGCTGGCATATAAACTGCTTTCGGAAAAAGAAATACATAGTGTTCGGATTGGACGAACCTATAAGATTCCAAAGGCATGTGTCATTGAATACCTACTATGCGAAGAAATGTGTCACATCAAGATTGGCTAATCTAAGCTTGCTTGCCATTGACTAAAGTGTAGAAAAGTCCATTGGATTGTTTCCGCCTATTATGATAGCTATACCAATCCTTGTGTGGTATTGTGGTGGTGTCAATGGTAGGCAAATAAGCTGTTATTTCAAAGGAGGATAACAATGATAACAGGATGCCTACAAGAAAAAAATAACACATACTATGCCGTTCTATACATAAAAGTAGACGGCAAGAGAAAAACCAAATGGATTCCAACCGGACTACCGGTAGAAGGAACCAGCGACAGAAAAGCTAAGAAAGCCTTTGATCAAATCCGCTTGGAATATGTACAGGAGCAGGAGGAAATCGAGCGCAAGGAGGCGGAGGAACGCACCAGAGAACTTATTGAGGGGAAGCAAAATCCGCAAGCCAAGGTGTTATTCATCAACTACTTACAGAAATGGTTGCTGCAATCAAAGCCCACATTAGCAAGAAGTACCTTTAATGGCTACAAAACAATGGTAGACGGGCGAATCAAAAGATACTTCACAGAGCTGGATATCAGCCTGGGTGAAGTTACTCCGCAACATATACAGGATTTCCATGACTCTATTTTCGAGGACGGATACACCCCAAACACCGTAATTCACTACCATGCAATCCTGCGAAAAGCTCTGCAGAATGCAGTCAGGAAGGACATCATTAAAAGCAATCCCGCTGATAAGGTAGACAGGCCCAAAAAGAATGTTTACAAGGCACAGTTTTATTCGGCAGAGGAAATAATGGAACTTTTTGATGCGGTAGAGGGCGATCCCTTAGAGATATGTGTGAAATTGGCAGCCTACTATGGATTGCGCCGAAGTGAAGTCCTCGGATTAAAATGGGATGCGGTAAACCTTGAGCAAAAGACCACCTCCATCAAGCATAAGGTCATTGAGGAAACGGTAGATGGCAGATCAGTTGCTGTGGGTGAAGATGTGCTTAAAACAAAAACCAGCTTCCGCACACTCCCATTATTACCATCGGTTGAAAAGCTACTGTTGGCAGAAAAAGAAAAGCAGGAAATGTACCGCAAGCTATTCAAGCGCTCCTACTGCCGAGACTATCTGGACTACATTTGCCTCGACCAGGCGGGAAAACTCATGCGCCCCAATTATGTAACGGAACATTTTAGCTGGCTACTTGAAAAGAACGATCTGAAGAAAATAAGGTTTCATGATCTCAGACATTCCTGCGCCAGCCTGTTACTGGCAAGTGGTATATCGATGAAGCAAATCCAGATATGGCTTGGGCACAGTACCTTCTCAACCACAGCGGATATTTACTCTCATCTGGACTTCCATGCACAGATTGAATCAGGGCTTGTAATGGACGGAATGTTTGACAGAAACCGAGTGGACGAACCTACTGGACTTGAAGAAGATGAGTGAATTTCTACAAACTTCTTCATCGAAGTGTGAAAAAGCCTTATATGACAAGGGGTTATGGTATGAAGGATTTCTACAAAACCATTAAAAATGCCCTCAAAAGAGGGCGTAGAAAAGAACAAAAAAAGGAAGAGCCTGCTGCGGACATTGACCGCAAACAGGCTCATGGCGGAGGCGGTGAGATTCGAACTCACGTGCCCGTGAGGACAACCTGATTTCGAGTCAGGCTCGTTATGACCACTTCGATACGCCTCCATATTTTATTTTAATACACGCAGCCTTTTGTAGAAACCAAGGCAAAGTGTAGAAAAACCGTAGAAATCGGTAAAAAGCTAAATTTTCAAAATCCCGCAAACCAGCGGAAACTCAAGGGTTTCCCAGATTTTCAAGGCAACTGACCGAGTGGATTTCGAGTCAGGTTATGCCGGGGGCTTTCTATTCTTACTGTTAATTCCAGGGTTCATACCAGTGATAATTAACCAGATGGGAGCCATAGGAGCGGGCGGCCTGGTTATTATAGTAATTGCTGCTGCCCCAGTAGATATCAAACCAGTAGGGATGAGAGGGCCAGAGACCGTAGTTCACATCACCGGTATCAATTACGGTCATGGAGCTTAACTCCCGACCTTGAACCGGAATCGGTTTATCCAGATATATTATCGTACCAAACGGGAGAATGGGAATGGTGGCTTTCCCGCCATCCTGCAACGGGATGCGGGGGTGTACGGCTACACCTCCAATATAGTAAGGTTTACCGTTGGCCGCGAGAGGTGCGCCGGGTTCCTCGGTATAGGCGGTGGATTTTTGCTGTTTGGTACTAAATTGCATATACCAATTAAGCTTCTGCCCGGTTTGTTTTGGAGGGCTGGGAGCCGGTTTGCGGCTGGGTTGGGTTGCATAATATAAATATAATATAAAGCCCAGCACCAATAGCATGGAGATTACTACGACAGCGATACTATTAACATAGCGTCTGAGCATTAAATAAATGCACCTCTTTTTATTATATTTTGATCTTTTGCAGCTGGCTTTATTACCGGGTATATCTGGTATAATATTTAATGGATGAAAAAGCTGCAGGCAGGGGAAGATGCTGCTGACGGAAAACGGATCATTCTCTGCACTCATTAACATTAATTAAGGAGAAGTACTGTGAACGCAATCAATTCTGGGGTAAATGAGAAATTATTTGTACTTATAAGGGATTCTATTAGTAAAACTCCTTTTTATAATCTGCTCGGACTTACTCTGAATGAATTAGGCCCGGGCTTTGCCGAGATAGGAATAGTTACGCGACCGGAACATACCAACCCGCTCGGATTGATCCATGGGGGAGTGTATATGGCCATGGCCGATGCGGCTATGGGTAATGCCGTACGCAGCCTGGGAGTAAAAGCGGTTACGGTTGAATGCTCAACCTCGTTAATAGCTGCTTCAGGTCTGAATGAGAAAATGGTTGCGCAAGGCAAAGTTCTGAAAGCGGGAAAAAGCTTGTTTTTTGTAGAGGCCAGTTTGTTTTGTGGTGATAAGCTTATTGCCCATAGCAAGGGTACTTTTTACAAAGCCGGAGATATTGATATTTAGACAAGCAGGGCACGTTCCTCTGTTTGCGGTATTTTATAATATTGGAGCATAGAACATGGATAAGAGTTTGTTTCGAACCAACGATTATTGTTTGTTTACATTTGGGTCCACCTCTCATGCCCTAAAGGCGGAGGCACATCTGAAAAGGATAGGAGCCAATTTTATAACCATCCCTACTCTGCGTGAAATTTCAGCCAGCTGCGGGTTGTCCATTAAAATGTATTGTGATAACCGGGAGGCTTACTATTGCAGCATAAAGGAGAATAATATCCTGGTGGATGGAGTTTATCATGTGACCAAAAGAGGCAATAAGCTGGAACTTCAGAAGATAGAAGGTAAATAACCAATAGAAAACTAGCAGGGGACTGTTTCCATTAACAGTTCCTTTTTAATACAAAAATATAAAACCGTAGGCCGGTCTATGCCCTGCGGGCACAACTGATGTTCGCATTCGCTCACTATTAATGACGCAGGCCGGTGTAGAGCATAACACGTAAACCCCCGGCCCTGAAGCCCGCTCCTAACGTCGGGGCTGTAGGGCCTGCTGCGGATATGATATATACTTTTTTTAATAAATGGCGTCCCTGGAGCATGGCTGTTATTAAGGATATACTTTCATGCTACTATGGGGTTATATCTATACGGAGGAAAGGTTTTAATGACTGACGACATTAGAGAAAAGATTCCTTATTATCTGGGGCGGGGAGGCAAAATGGAACAACTGCCCGGCTTCATTTTCCGGCAGGAGCAGGCTAACATGGCGGAAGAGGTTGGCAATACGCTGATTGGAGAAATGTTCTTAGCGGCGGAAGTAGGCACGGGAGTGGGAAAGACCTTTGGCTATCTGATACCTGCTATCCTGTTTGCGGTGGAGGAGGGTAAAAAAGTGGTTGTTTCCACCCGCACCCGGGCTCTGCAGGAACAAATCATGCAGCATGATATCCCTGATTTAAAAAAGGTAATGGAGGTCAATTTCACCGCGGCAGAGGCACGCGGACGGGAAAATTATTTGTGCTGGAATAAATATATCAATATCATCAGCGGGCGTAAAAATATTGAAGATAATCAGGTGGATTTTATAACCGCAATTCTGACCTGGGCGGAAAAGACCAGGACCGGCGACCGCAAAGAACTGTCTTTAAACAGTGAACTTATGAAAGAATGGGGAATGGTAGCGGCTGATCGTAACAGCTGTTTGCGGGATAAGTGCAAGTATCATGATCGCTGTTTCCGCCTTAAAATGATCCGCTCCCTCGAAAAGGCGGATATTATAATAGTAAATCATGCCTTGCTGCTATCGGATTTACTGACCGAACATAGTGTACTGCCGGAATATGAACATCTTATAATCGATGAAGCCCATTCTTTTAACCGGGAATCTTTCGAACGTTTGTCAACCAGGTTTTCCCGGCAGGAGAATATTATAATATATAATTTGCTTTATGATGTTAATCATACGGGTCGTGGCTTTCTTAACTATTTGAAAGGACGTTTCCCCCATCTGGCGCCACTGCTAATGGAAACCACCGATCTGATTAAGCGCGGGGTGGAACTGAATAAGGAGTTATTTGACATTATTGGGGCAGGCAGCGACGATTTCAATTATACCCGGATAGTTAAAGGAAATTTCGGAGATAGGCAATGGATGGAAGAGGCCTACCCGGTATACCTCGATTGGCAGGCGAATCAGAACCTGATTAAGATGAAACTGGAAGACTTAATACCGGAGCTGGATGAGGATGACGGACAGGAATTATCCAGCCTGATAGCGGTATTAACCGGCTGCGGAGACAACGGCTATAAAGTAATGGAAGAAGAACTGGAGGCTGACCATTGCCTGGTCTGGATCGAATATGACCGCGGCCGGGCCGCTGCCATCTGCTCTTCCAAGATAAATGCCGGCGATACTATCGATAGCAGGTTATATCAAAAGCTGAAGGCCCTGGTCATGGTCTCTGCCACTCTGGCTATTGCCGACCGCTTTGACCATTTTATAGATCAGAATGGTCTGAAAAGTTATGCCCGGCAGGAGCGGCTATATTGTTTGCTGGAAAAGTCGCCTTTTAATTATGATAAACAATCATGTTTGTACCTGGTCGATGATATGCCGGACATTACCCATCCTAAATTTGAACCGGCCGTGGGGCAGGTGCTGTTCGATGTAATCAATGCGGTGGGAGGGAATATCCTGGTCCTTTTCACCGCGCGCAAACAATTACGGCAGGTATCGGAAATGTTAAGGCCGGTATGTAAAGAACAAAATATTCGCCTGTTGGTTCAATACGAGGATGGGGATTTTGGCACGCTCATAGATGAATTTACTGCGGCTAGTAATACGGTTTTGATGGGTTTGGAGACTTTTTGGGAAGGAGTCGATCTGAAAGGCGATTTGCTGCGCTGTCTGGTGATTGTAAAACTGCCCTTTCGAGCTCCTTCCGACCCCTACTGCAGTGCCTGGGAGAAATATTGTGTTACTCAGAAAAAAAACAGCTTTACGGAATTTATGCTTCCTGATGCGGCGGTACGTTTTAAACAGGGAGTGGGCCGGCTGATCAGAAGTGAAGAGGACCGGGGGGCAGTGGTGGTATTGGATAACCGCCTGACCGGCAAGAGATATGGTCAGGTTTTTCTGAGCAGTATACCGATAAAGAATATAGTCCATATAAAACGCAGAGATATTGGCATTCTAGGCGATTGGATTTAATTTTTTGTATCAGGAGTAGTAACCTTTTTAATCCTTCCCACATACAATAAATTAAATCTGAATGACCTGGAAGGAGTGAATTTAGTGAGGGTATATTATTTTAAAATACCGCATTTCTTAAAGGGTTTGCTGCTTAAAATATTGGGCTGAGCTTAATTATCTGTCTTCTGCCGGACTGTTGAAGGAGGCTGCGGTGTTATGTTGAGCCCCAGAATGATTACGGGCCTGATGTTGCTAATCAGTGGACTTCTGTTATTGTATTTGAGCTTCCTTTTCCGGTAAGCGGTACCGGGCCGCTTAAGACGACCCGGTATCGCCATCACTGCAGACTCAACCCTATTCCCAATATGCCTCCGAGCCCTCCCGCCACGACACAGAGCAGGAGTGAATATAGAAAAGACTTGATATCAATATGAGCCGGAGCAAGACATAAAGTAGCTATAAGCATGATTATAAAAAACATCAGTCCCAGACTCATGCCTCTTATCATGCCTTTGGAACCGTAGGACTTGCTCACATAGCATCCCCCCAGAAAGACGCTTATGATCAGGGTGAGCTTTCCCAACGGATTTACCAGAGTTTCCTCCAGGCTTGAATAGTATATTACCAGTGAGGATATTGCACCCAGAATGATTGCACAAGCTAGCGCTCTGCCCAAACCTTTGATTTCCACCGGCCAGTTTTTAATCATTTAAAATACCCCCCTCTTTTTAAGATAAATATGCCAGGTCCGGCTCCTTTAGACCAAACTGGACCCAGCAGCCTTATGAAAACAGGCCTTTTTCCTTTCTGCAATACTTCATACCTTCATAGGGCAATTTTTCTTTATCAACCTCCACACCCGGCTTTATATACTAATACTGGACTTTGCCGCTAATATGCCTGCTAAAAGACTCATTCTTTTTCTGAAGTTTTAAGCTAAATTTCAAAATCCTCACATAACAATGAATAAACAAGTTTGAGTGGGGGTGGTAGTAATGCATGCCAGTTTAATAATGAGCATTTTAGCCGGAGCCTGTACTGCAGTAGGTGCGGTTTTGCTTTTTTCCAAAAGAAATTGGAGCGACCGCAGTCTGGCTTTTTATCTGGGCCTGGCTTCCGGAGTAATGGTGGCGGTGGTGGTATTTGATATGATGCCGTCGGCTTTGTTGTATTCAGGCTGGCTGCAGGCCCTGGTGGGCTTTGGCCTTGGCCTGCTGGTATTACGCGGGATAAAGGCTAAGGCTTATTCTTCCCGGCGGGATGGTCTCATAAGCCTCGGGTATCTGATCATGCTGGGCATTGCTTTACATGATTTGCCCGAAGGGATGGCCATAGCGCTGGGCAGCGAAATGAAAGCCAGAACCGGTCTGGTAATTGCTATGGCGATAGGAATACATAATATTCCGGAAGGAATGGCTATTGCCGCCCCTTTGTTAATGGGCGGTATGAGCCGTTTAAGTATTTTAACCAAAACCCTGCTTATTGGGGTTATAACCCCGCTAGGAACCATGGTGGGATTTCTGGCCTTAGCCGTCCTGCCTCAATTTTTACCCTTGCTGCTGGGCCTGGCTTCAGGAATTATGATATATCTGGTCTATTCGCAATTATGGCCCGAGGCTTACCGACGGGATAAGAACGCCAGATGGTGGGGATTCTGGCTGGGCATGATGATAATACTCCTGGCTACTTTTATTTGAGAGTTTTGCATAATTCCCAAAACCCATTTGTCATTGCTATGAATAAAGGGTTTTATGTCATCCTGAGGCGAAGACGAAGGATCTTTCCATCTCGGAGACTGCAAGATCCTTCATTACGTTCAGGATGACATACTATTCGTTTAGCGTGGTGCGGGTACCACGTGATAATTCTGAGCGTTAGCGAAGAATCTTAAGATCCTTCGGCTTTGCCTCAGGATGACATTCGCAAAGT
>ENA-UOOE01000847-UOOE01000847.1-fermentation-metagenome-genome-assembly--contig:-NODE-847-length-27948-cov-328.933317_pt1 | contig 27948 bp, 24 predicted proteins | sample MGYA00245776_ERZ724021 | MGnify/ENA primary metagenome ERZ724021 (study PRJEB28704, sample SAMN03018321) | fermentation metagenome | biome: anthropogenic terrestrial biome; feature: soil... | reverse complement strand
TATGTGTATGTGAATTTGAGTAAAATATCAATATATCAAATAATATCAAATAATAGGGGAATTAAAATTAGAATTAAAAAACTAAATGATAAATTATCTAATTAATCACTACCAATGGATTCAATAGTACAAATGAATTAAAAAAAATCGTAGGTGGTCAAATGCCAGATGAAAAGCTTGTAGAAGGTAAATTTCAAAGGGCAACCTTTGCAGGGGGATGTTTCTGGGGAGTTGAACAGGCATTCAGACAGATCAAGGGTGTTGTGGATACTGAAGTTGGTTACACAGGTGGTGAACTTGAAAATCCAACTTATCGTGATGTTTGTTCAGGGAAAACTGGTCATGCTGAATCAGTTGAGGTTACCTACGATCCATCGGTTGTATCATACAAAGAACTTCTTGAGGTTTTCTGGAATATACACGATCCAACGACCTTCAACCGTCAGGGGCCTGATGTGGGGGAGCAATACCGTTCTGTGATATTTTACCACAACCCTGAGCAGAAGGAAGCTGCAATAACTTCAAAGAAAGAATTAGAAAGTTCAGACCGTTACAGGGATCCTATCGTGACGCAGATCCTGCCTGCAGAGAAGTTCTGGAGTGCTGAAGAGTACCATCAGAGGTACCTTGAAAAGAGGGGAAGAAGGTTCTGCGGTCTTTAATCAACTAAGCTTAAATTAAATAGAATTATTAAATAAAACTAATTATTTATCTTTTTTAAAATCAATAGTAGACTTAATCATTATTTTAAAAAGCAATTATAATATAAAAAATCTTTAATTAGTAATGAAAATTTTAAGAAAATTTTGAAATAGAAATTATACTAATCAATACTTTCTAAAAATCAAAAAATGAAGTGATCTATGTGTTGGAGAAAGATTTAAAACGATTCTTTAAAAGGGACAGGTTTGCAGAATTTCTGGGTATCGAGCTTCTTGAAGCAGGTGAAGGCTATGCAAAATCCAGAATGCAAATATCTAAGGAACATTTAAATGGCATAGGCACTGTGCACGGTGGTGCAATATTCACACTTGCAGACTTCACCTTTGCAGTGGCATCAAACTCCCATGGAAAGGTTACAGTAGCCATAAATGCAGATATTTCCTTCATGAATGCAGCTAAGGAAGGTGCATTAATTGCAGAGGCCAGGGAGATATCCAGAAACCACAAACTTGGAACCTACACAGTTGAGATAAAGAATGATAATGGGAAGCTGGTTGCAATATTTCAGGGCCTTGCATACATAAAAAAGAAAGAAATTGAATGTTCCAAATGATCAACATAACTCAAAATGACCAGCACACTGAATGGATAAATAAATTAGCTGGAAGCTACAAAAAAAATAATCATAAAACAATCTTCATAATAACCTGCAAAGTGTGATACAAAGTGAGGTATATTGAATTCAAGTCCAAATAATCTCTAAAAATACAGAGGGGTTTTTAAATTGGAGAAAAAGGAGATCATAGCTCTTTTAAATGAAGATTTTGTAAGAGAACTTGAGGCCTCCATGATATACACCCAGAACTCTTTTTTGATGGATGAATGTGATCCAAGCCGGGTGACAGAGGCCATAGCAGTTGATGAAATGCGGCACATGTGGTGGCTTGCAGACCTCATAACCAAACGTGGTGGAAAACCAACCATGGAACACAAAGAACTTGATTTTGGGGAGGAAAACCTTCAAAGTCAGCTTAAACGCCAGATAAAACTTGAATCCGAGGGAATAGAGATTTACACCCATCAAATTGAGATAATAGCTGATGAAGAAGTTGTGGGTGTCTTGAAACATATCCTGGACGAGGAAAAACGCCACAGAAAGGAGTTTCGCGAGAGGCTTGACGGAGTTCGAGGTTGAATACACAAATTTTCTTCAACTTTTTTTTTAAATAATGCTATTCCTTTTGCAATATTATTCCTTCTGCAATAATGGCCCTTTTACATTTATAATGACAACTACCTTTTTTTTGCAAGTTTTCAAATCTTAGGTTGTTTAAAGTTAAAACAGGAATTATGGACTGACATTTTTAAAATATTTATAATGGGTAGAACAAGGATATCCTTGGAGAGATCAAAAATGGACTTAAATCCCTACCAGCTACAGGAACTTCAGGAATATCTAATACTCCTTTATAAATTCGTATCTCAAAAAAACATGCTTAAAGACTTTTATTACAAGGATACAAATGTTGATGAACCACTAAATTTTGATATGGATGCTGTAAAAGATTTTACAGAGAGTGAGGGTTCTGAGGAATTACTTAAAAACTCCATAATTGAAGTTGAAGAATTAAAAACCGGTGAAACCCTTAAAACCCTTAAAAAAGAGGATTTTCAGGATAAATTCAATGAAATAATCCTCAAAAGTAAGGTAGACCTTTCATTTGTAGAACGTGTTGATTGGAACCAATTTATTGCATTGATCAGTAAGTTGTGATGAAATCCTTTTTAAAGTCTGATGATCCTCTCTGGTGTCACGATCATGTTTATAGGTCTGTCATGAGATTCCTTTGGAACCTTGCCAACGATCTGAACTTCATGAACCGTTGTTACAATTGGAGTCCCATCATCAATGGCATTTTCACGGAAAAGATGGGCTATTTCCCTGTCACCATATCCTTTACCCTTCCCAAGCCGACCTCCATCCAGATCCACAGCAACTGATCCCTCCACAACCATATCCACCCTTGGAAACCTCTTCACTTGGCTGCTGAACTTGAATGCACCCTCCTTGGTTGAAGCAGATTTTTCATTCCCCTCTGCAGCTTTTGGGTCAATGTGAAGGTAACCATGCTCCATATTGGGGGATGCCATTATGAGAACCTTCCCATCTAAGAGCGCATATTCACGAACCATTTTTTGGGCTGTGTCAGGGCTTGAAAATATAACCTCTGTATCCTTCCATTCATCAGTGGCTCTCAGGAGTGCCGCTGCCCTTTGGGATCCTGGAAAGCTTGGGATCCTTCCATGCAACCCTTTACTGGAATGGGACCCCTCCATATTTTCCAAGGTTTTCCATATATCATTTCTCATTTCATCCTTAGCCTTTAAATCCATTTTAAATCCTTCTTTTTTAAATATAATCTACACAAATAAGTAATAACAAAATTTATAAATACAATTTAACAATGTTTTTATAATTATAAATTATTATAAATTGTACTCCCAGTAGGGAGGTACAACGTTAGTGACAATGTACTCAACTTCTTAAAAAAAATAATTACGTAACTCTATAAATTAATCATTCCCCTTTTATGAAATTTTTATATTTCATAAGGCTTCAGATCGTAATTTATATTTTTAAGAAGAGCCAACATAAAAAATAAAATTAAATAAAACAAATTTTAAATCCAATTTTTTGGATGACTGATGGAATTTTAAAACTGAAAAAACAGTATCAATATAAATAGTAATAGTTATCTATAAAAAGTAACTATTTATAAAAAATTTCAATAAAATCAATTATAAAAAAATCAATTTTTTTGAAATTGAAAGAATCAACTGATTGTATAAACCATTTCAAACGGTGATATCAAATGTCAGGAATTGTAGGATATGGAGTTTACATACCTTCATACAGGATAAAAGTTGAAGAAATAGCAAAGGTCTGGGGAGATGACCCCAAGGCAATTTCAAGAGGACTCGTTGTTAACGAAAAATCAGTGCCAGCTCCAGATGAAGACACAGCAACAATATCTGTGGAAGCAGCACGTAACTCACTTAAAAGGGCAATGATAGACCCTAAACAAATTGGAGCAGTCTACGTTGGATCAGAATCCCATCCTTATGCTGTTAAACCAACCGCAACAATCGTTGCAGAAGCAATTGAAGCCACACCCGCACTAACTGCAGCAGACCTGGAATTTGCATGTAAAGCAGGTACTGCAGGAATGCAGGCAGCTATGGGACTTGTTGATTCAGGCATAGTCGAATACGGCCTTGCAATAGGTGCAGACACAGCCCAGGGAGCTCCAGGAGATGCCCTTGAATACACAGCATCTGCAGGTGGAGCAGCATACATCATAGGAAAGGAGAACACTGTTGCGGACTTTGAAGGAACCTACAGTTTCACAACAGACACACCAGACTTCTACAGGCGTGAGGGAAGACCTTACCCAAAACACGGTGGAAGGTTCACAGGAGAACCAGCCTACTTCAAACACGTTCTATCTGGAGCAAAGGGTCTCTTCGAGAAGATGGGAACAGAAGCTTCTGACTACGACCATGTGATATTCCACCAGCCAAATGGAAAATTCTACATAAGGGCGGCCAGAAAACTCGGATTCAACGAGGAACAGTACAAAACAGGACTCTTAACACCCTTCATAGGTAACACCTACTCTGGAGCAACACCGCTGGGACTTGCAGCAGTTCTGGATATTGCCAAACCAGGTGACAGGGTCATGGCAGTTTCATACGGTTCCGGAGCTGGAAGCGATGCATTCAGCATCACAGTCAACGACAGAATAGACGAAGTAAGGGAAAACGCTCCAAAGGTACAAGAACTTGTTGCAAAGAAGAGCTACGTTGATTACGCAGTTTACGCTAAATATAAGGGTAAAATAAGGATGTCCTAAGGGGAATCATCTCCTAAAGGGAATCATCTAATATTTTGAAGTTCAAGAAAAAAATTATTTCAAATAAAATCGTTTCAAAAAGTTAGTTTAATCACTAAATTAAATGGAGGAATTCATTTGAGAGATGTCGCAATTATAGGGGTCTCACAGACCAAATTTGGAGAACTATGGGACAAATCATTCAGAGATCTGATAGCTGAAGCAGGAATGAAAGCTATTGAAGATGCAAATATTGAAGGAGACGATCTGGATGCAATGTACGTTGGTAACATGTCTGCAGGTCTTTTTGTTGGTCAGGAACACATAGCTTCACTGATAGCAGACCATTCCGGACTCACACCAATACCCTGTGCACGTGTGGAAGCAGCCTGTGCATCAGGAGGATTAGCACTGCGTAACGGTATAATGGCTGTTGCATCAGGATTCCATGATATCGTGATATCTGCGGGTGTTGAAAAGATGACAGATGTTGTCGATCCAACCCCAGCAATTGCAACTGCCTCTGACCAGGAATGGGAGGCACAGCAGGGAGTAACATTCCCATCACTCTACGCAATGATGGCAAGACGTCACATGAAGGAGTACGGAACAACCAGGGAACAGCTTGCAATGGTTTCAGTTATAAACCATGAAAACGCTGTAAATAACCCCCTTGCACAGTTCCCAATGGAGATAACAGTGGACAAGGTCCTAAACTCCAGTATGGTTGCAGACCCATTAACACTCCTTGACTGCTCACCAGTTTCAGACGGAGCTGCAGGTGTCATACTATGCCCAGCAGAGGATGCAAAGAAATACACAGACACACCAGTCTACATTAAAGCATCTGCACAGGCATCAGGAACAATAGCACTCCACGACAGAAGGGACATAACAACCATAGACTCAACCATCCATGCATCCCGGAAGGCATACGAAATGGCAGGCATGACACCTAAGGATATGGATCTTGTTGAGGTACACGACTGCTTCAGTATAAACGGACTCCTTGCAATAGAGGACCTTGGATTCGTTGAGAAGGGACAGGGCGGACCTGCAATTGAAGATGGAATGACCAGACGTGACGGTGAAATACCAGTGAACCCATCTGGAGGTCTCAAAGCCAGAGGACACCCATTAGGTGCAACTGGAATTGCCCAGGCAGCTGAAATCGTATGGCAACTTCGTGGAGAAGCCGGTAAAAGACAGATTGACGGTGCTGAAGTTGGTATGACCCACAACATTGGTGGAACCGGTGGAACCGCTGCAGTGCACATAATGTCACGCTGATTTTAAAATCAGCTCTAAACCCCTTTTTTTTATTTATTTTATACAAATTTTATTGGAATTTCATTATTTTCAGGCTTTTTTTAAAAAAACATTTCAATTCTATAAAAAAAATCTTACTGTAAAATTATTCTTAGACGTAAATACCTTGTTAGAATTAGATAATCCTGTTTTTAGATTAAATAAATAATTAAAAATTGGATCAACAACTAAAGATTAATTCAGGGATAATTAATTTAGGTAATTAGGAACCATTTGGGGATCATTTTACAACCTTCATTCCTTTAGATTTACACTCCATTATTCCTCCAAGAACATTGTAAATTTTATTGTATCCAACTTTACTCATGCTATTAGCTGCATTACGGCTTCTTACACCGGATCTGCAGTAAACTATGTAAGTGTTGTTTTTATTCATCTCCTCAAGCTTACTTGTAAAGTCAGGGGAATTGTAGTCAATATTTCTGGAACCCTCAAGATGATCCTCAGCGTACTCTTCAGGTGTTCTAACATCCAGAATAACAAAATCAGGTTCATCCTTGTTTTCTTTTATCATTTTAAAAGCTTCTTCACAGGTTACATCTTCGATATTCAAATCTTTTCTTCCAAACATAGAATTACACATCCCTTAAGTTATGATCAACGTTTAACTTTTTATCTGTGTTATATTTTTTATCTAATTTACTATCTAAATCTTTACGATCTTTGTAGTGACTTTTTTTAGAGGTGTTTTATAGTTTTTTAAAGGGCTTTACAATACTTTCAAGAACATCAATGGCAACACTCTTGAAAAAAACCAGTTCATGATCCCTTATACCTCCAATCAACCTGAGGATGACGATGTACATTATGACGGCTACAAACGATGCCAAAACTATGTTTAATGGTCTCTGGGGATTCAGGAGTATGAGTGCAATTGCCATTAGAATCGATGCCCCTATGCTCTTTGTAAGAAAGCCAAAGTAAAAGGTACATCGGATGTAACGGAATGAGTAGAACACAGTTAGAAGAAAGGAAAATATGTAGACCAAAAGGGTCGTGAATGCCACTCCAATGATCCCGAATCTGAAACCCAGTGTAACATCTAGTACAAGGTTCAAAACTGCAGAGATGATCCATATATTTCCAGTTATCCTGGTTTTATGTTCGAGAACAACGATCTGGGAGATTATACCGTAAACTCCAAAGAAGATACCTCCAAGGGCGATGATGGGTACCACTATGTAACCATTTGATGCTATCTCAGGTGTTGAAAGGATGTTCAGTATGGGCTTTGCCAGAACCGTGAGTCCAAAGAAGGTTGGAATTGAAACCATGAGAAAAAACTTTATGGAATGGTTCAAAAGGCGCTTCACATCATGCACACGGTTCTGGGCGTAGTACTTTGATAGAATTGGAAGAAGAACCGTGTAGAAAGGTGATAGTATCAATGATATGATGTTTCCAAGTAGATAACCTGCAGAGTAGTAACCAACGAATGACAGTCCAAGGAGCAACCCGATAACGTAACGGTCTGCTATGTCCAGAACCCAGAATGATATGTTGCTGGGTATGGTTGGCAGTCCGAAGTTCAAATATTCCCTTAAATTATTGAATTCAGGGATCTTGAATCCGATCCTGGAGAGTATGGGCAGGTACATTACAACGAACGTGATGATCTGGGTTATCAGCACTGCAATCACAGCTCCAACAATGCCGTAGCTCATTGAAATGAAGATCGCAACCAGGATCACCATCAGATACGCCTGGGCGAAGGTGAAGATGGAGTAGGTTTTCATCTCTTGGAAGGTTCTGAAGTAATCAAAAAAGAGCAGTATCAAACCATTCAAAAATATGACCATGGATAATATTGCACTGATGAGGTAGTTACCCTCAAAGAGCAGGTTTGCAATGGGCCTTCCGAGTAGGAGTATGAGTATTGAGACAGCTAAACTTCCAAAGAGGGCTGCAAATCCAAGGGAATAGAAAACTTCCCTTATCTCCTCCTGATCCTCTGCTGCTGCAAGGTATCTGACCATGGTGTAGGGCAACCCCAATGATGCTATAGCTGGAATTATGGTCATGGTGACTATGAACTGGTTCCAAGCACCGTACTGGGATGCTGTCAGGTCCTGACTTAAAATTGGAAGTAAAACTAGGGGACTTAAACTCGCAAGTATGCTGCTTACACCAACCAGTCCAATTTTTTTAACGAATATCTTGTATTCCTGCAAAGGGATACACCAACCCTTTTTTGGGTCAGAGCTCATGGTCTTAAAAAGAGCTCATGTTCATTAAAAAATATTTATTACTCCTTAAAAAGTTCAATTTCTATAAGAAGGGGCCTGTAATTTGTTACAGATAAATTCAACACATAAAAAAGGGATCAATATTGTTTATGATTATATTACAGAATATGTTGGGCTTGCACATTTGGCTTGCACATTTACATTGTAGATGGTAGGATCGATCTAAACATGATCTACGTATATCTATGTAAATAGTATCATTAAAGATTTTTCACTTTTTTAAAGGAAACGTTAAAGCGTCTCACTACTTAAAAAGATTTTCTATAAAAAAATTAGGGCTTTTATGAAAACAGGATTTTAGAATAAAAATTTGTAGATCTAATTTTAGAATGAGCTAATTGTCTTAAAAAAGTAAAAAGATATGGGATAATGTATCCCACTTCAAAAGTTACATTGGTGGCATTCCACCAGGCATTCCGCCCATTCCAGCAGCTGCCATTTCCTCTGGGCTTGGCTGTCCAGATTTGGAGGATGCTATCATATCATCGATCCTGAGGATCATCTCTGCTGCTTCTGCTGCAGACTGTATGGCCTGTTTTTTAACACGTTTTGGTTCAATGACGCTTGCAGCTTTCATGTCTGTTACATCGCCTTTGAACACGTTGAGTCCCATGTATGGGGATTTTTCGTGTGCAGACCTGAGGTCCACGAGTGCATCGATGCTGTCGAGACCTGCGTTTTCAGCCAGGGTCTTTGGTACAACTTCAAGTGCCTCTGCAAATGCAGATATTGCAAGCTGTTCCCTACCGCTTACTGTGTCAGCGTAGTCCTTTAATCCCTTGGATATTGCTATTTCAGGTGCACCTCCACCTGCAACAACCTGTCCATCTTCGACTGTTGCTGAAACAACACCTAATGCATCTTCAACTGCTCTTTCAACTTCTTCTGCAACGTGTTTTGTGCTTCCCCTGAGTATGAGGGATACTGCCTTTGGATCCTTGCAGTCTTCTATGAAGATCATGAGCTCGTCGAATATCTTTTTCTCGTGTACGCGGCCTGCTTCACCAAGGTCTTCAGGGGTGAGGTCGTCGATGTTGGTTACAACCTTTGCGCCTGTTGCCTTTTCCAGCCTTTCTATGTCGGATTTTCTGACCCTTTTAGCTGCAAGTATTCCTGCTTTTGCAAGGTAATGTTGTGCAAGGTCGTCGATTCCCTTTTGGCAGAAGAGTACGTTTGCACCGCTTGCAATGATCTTGTCAACCATGTCACGGATCATCTGTTCTTCCTGTTCTATGAAGGCCTGCATCTGTGATGGATCTGTTAAATTGATCTTAGCGTCAGTTTCAAGGTCTTTAACTTCAACTGGGTACTTGAGGAGTGCAATCTTAGCATCCTGCACTTCTTTTGGCATGGATGGGTCTAACCTACCTTTGTCCAGGACGACACCGTTGACTATTTCGGATTCAGCCACTGTTGCTCCCTGGATCCTCTGTATGTGTATGCTGTCCTTGTTTATTTCACCGTCTTCTTCAACCTGTTTAACAGCACTGACTATGAGCTCTGCTAATGGTTCCCTTGCAGTTTCGGTTCCTTTTCCTGTCATTGCAGTCATTGCAACCTGTTTGAGTGTTTCTCTGTCAGCTGCATCAATTGCAATATTGTTGAGGATTTCCTGTGCCTTTGCTGCTGCGTTCCTGTAACCCATCACAATGACTGTTGGGTGTATGTCCTGTTCAAGAAGAGCTTCTGCTTTTTTGAGGAGTTCTCCTGCTATTATGACTGCTGTTGTTGTTCCGTCGCCCACTTCATCTTCCTGGGTTTTTGCAACTTCAACCAGCATTTTTGCTGCAGGGTGCTGGATATCCATTTCTTTAAGGATGGTCACACCGTCGTTTGTTACAACAATATCTCCAAGACTGTCCACAAGCATTTTGTCCATTCCTTTAGGACCTAATGTTGTTCTGACTGTCTCTGCAAGTACCTTACCTGCCATTATGTTCATTCTCTGAGCATCTCTTCCCAGAAGCCTTGAAGTATCTTCTGGTAATATTATAAGCTGTTGGCCTTGTCCACCTAATTGTGCCACATTATCATCTCCTAGTCTCTTGTAGTTTATCGATGGGTTAGAGGTTCTATAAATAGTTTGTGGTTAAATGGGTTTTTTAGTGGTAGGAATTTCATTGTGTGAGGTGTACAAATGAAACATTTATCGGGTCTGCATCTTATCATGGTGTGCACCAATTTCAAGACACCATGAAACTCCTCAAGAAAAAAATATTAAAATAACCTTATTCATGAATAAAATCCCTGAATAAAAAAAATTAAAAACAGGATTTCAAAAAAAATCGAATGATGTTGGTCACGGATTTTCATTGAAATGTTCTATTGCACTGTCAACAATCTTTATTATGGCTTCTGGTAGGTTTTCATAGTCTCCATCAATCACCTGAGGTATGTTGTCGCAGTAAACGACTTCAAGTCCTGCTTTCAGTGCATCCTTGGTTGCAACATCAACTGCAGCTGCCTTGAGCTCGGTGAGCATCACATCAGCTTCAGCTATGTACTTCTCAATGTCCTTCTGAAGTAAGGGCCTGTTTGATAGGTATGGTGTTGTTCCAACCACTTTACAGCCGTAGTTATCTTCAAGGTGCTCAATGAGCACGTCTTTTATGGAATCTGGGGCAGTTGTTGCAAAGAGAACGTTCTTGTTGTTGAGGTTTCCAAGGGGTTTTGGCCTGAAGACAGTGGATATGACTGTTGCATCTGGATTTATATCCTTTATATAGTCTTCGATGCGTTTCACCTTCTCTGGACTTGCCATTGGCTCTTCACACATGGTTACAACCACAAGATCTGCCATTTTAACCCTGTAGGGGCCGAAAAATCGTTCGATGTTTATGATTGGCTGGTTTGCCCCCACAAGAACTATGTGTTTGTCTGTTTTTATTGGGGGTATGGCTGCACCGCTTCCCTCCATTATAACGAAGTCTGCATCCACCTCATTTGCAAGCTGGGCTCCTTTCTTCATGTTGGTTATGAAAACATCCCCAACCATTCCACCACCACATCTTCTACATCCTATGGTTAAAATACGGCTCATAAGTGCATCTTCCCAGTGATCAGATGCTGCATGAACTCCCTTATCTGACTGTTCCATTAGGTACTCGGGTGTTATTTCGATCTTGTCACCGTGAACTATCTCAGGTTCTTCAGGACCTCCACGTCCCATTGCAACCACACAAGGGTTGTAATTCTCTTTGTGTATGAGTCTGGCTGCGTATGCAGATACTGCGGTTTTCCCTATCCTTTTTCCAGTTCCAAGGATCTTGAGGGATGGTTTTTTCAGCACATCATGCTCTGAAAGGGGATAGAACTTGAAATCAGGGCCTTCGTATGGCACTCCCAGGTCAAGAACAAGTGATGCAATCTTGAACCTCTTTGAGTAATCCACTATGGGTTCATCACTTAGATCCATGACCACATCAGCATCGTATTTCCTCACAACTTCGATTATAGTTTCGTAGGGTATTTTGTGGGGATCTTCACCGAAGTGAACTGGTCTTCCAAGTTTTTCAACAACACCTTCCTCTGAGTCTTCCCTTAGCTTTTCTGTACCTCCTATAAAAACAACTGCAACGATTTCGTTGTGTTCAAGGCTGTCAAGTGTGTCCAGTGCTGATTTTGTGACGGGAAGGTAGTGCTCTCCATCAACCAGGCATACCATATTTCTTATAGCTTTCATGGTAGTACATCCATTTTTTTTAAAACAAGCATTAATGAATTGGCTTTTTAAATTAGTATATTCTTAATAAATATTTATAGGTGCTGTAACAATGGGTTGAGGGACACTCCTTTGAAGGAGTGGAATGGAAACTGTTTCACTCTAAATCTGTAGAGAATATGTAAAAACTTATAAAAACGGTTTATATGGATCATTTATTAAATAGATTTAAATAAAGATGATAATTAAAATGAGAGTTTAAATATATGCATGGAACAAACTTTATAGAGATTTTAAGCTTATAAATGGATTTTAAGAACTTACAGATCCTCTGTTTTAAATGTAAATTGATGTTATCAGAGTTTCAAATCATCACGTTATTCATGGTTTACAATTAAAATATTTATAAGAGGGTGGGATAATGAATGATAATGATTAGCGTGATGATTAAATTAACCTGAATCCTTTTTACACCTTCAAACTTATTTTAAAGTAATTAAAGTTTTATTTTTTCTTTCTGATACTTCAGAGAATTTTCATCCTGGAATTTGAGCAATTCCTTCTTGGATCGTTTCACAAGCTCTGCAAGACCGTTTGAGATGTTCGAAGAACTTCCACCATTGTTGTTTGCAATTATCTCAGAAATTGCACTGGATAATACGAAAATAGCGTGTTTATGTTCGGCTTTAGTTCTGTGAATGTGGTGGGGGCTTATATGAAGACAGAGGTACTCCTTGCACTCATCTTTCACTTCATATTCATCATCAAGATACTTCAAAACGTATACCAGAAACTGATGCAGTTGTATGAGCTCATCCTTGTACATATTTACCAGACACCTCTTACATTTTCCTTAATTTAATTATTAAGATTCATTTGGGCATGTTATATATACCTTGGTACCGTACATCTATAAAAGAAGCAATAAGGACTATTTGTTCACTATTAACAAGTATTTTCATGCCAATACGATCTTTAGTATCTATTACAGATAAAGTTTTTGTAGGTAAAAATTTTATGTGTTGTGGATTAAGAGGAGTTAAGAGAACTTAAATAACAATTCAACCATAATTAGTAATATACTCATGTAAACAGGAAGTTCTATAATGAATGAAGGAGTATAGATCACTGGTTGATTTCTTAAGAACGGATCAATTAGATACCTTTGGAATTAGGATATATTGATTTGAACCTACCTTAAAAATGAAGTTCAGTTCCATCAACCAATGTAATCCTCTAATTCACAATATGTTCCAACCATTTAATTCACTTTAAAAAATCAGATCATGGTTACATATTAAATTTAGAAGATACATAAAATTAGCAGTACAAAACAATTGTACCAACATAGGATCAATTAAAAAAATTTATTTCATATATCATTCAAGCTTTATTTTATAATAATAGTTTAAATCTATAATAATAGTTAAATCAAGTTGTGGTAACAATGGAAATCATAGAATTAACTGATAAAAAAAGGGATGAACTTTTAAAACGTTCAGAACTTGATGATGCTGATGTCACAGGCATTGTTGGTGATATAATCAATGATGTGAGAAACAGGGGTGATGAGGCACTTAAACACTACACAGAAAAGTTTGACAAGGTTAAACTTGAAGATCTAAGGGTTGAATCATCATCAATAAGCAAGAAAAACTTCAACATAGACAATAAGGTTTTAAATGCTCTTAAAAAGGCTTCAGAAAATATAAAAAAGTTTCACAAGGCTCAAATACCTGAAGAATGGTCAATTGAGGTTGATGAAGGAATAAACGCCGGGCAGATAATCAGGCCCCTGGACTCAGTTGGATGCTACATTCCAGGTGGCAGGGCCATCTACCCCTCAACCATACTCATGACGGTCATACCTGCAAAGATGGCAGGCGTTAAAAGGGTTATATGCTGCACCCCTCCCCAGCCAGACGGAACAGTCAGCGACATAATCCTTGCAGCAGCAAGCATAGCTGGTATCGATGAGATATACATGGTTGGAGGTGCCCAGGCAGTGGCTGCAATGGCCTATGGAACAGAAACCATTCCAAAGGTTGATAAAATAGTTGGACCCGGAAACGTATTCGTCACAGCAGCAAAGAAAATGGTTTACGGGGCAGTGGATATTGATTTTCCTGCAGGTCCATCAGAGGTTCTCATAATCGCAGATGAAACTGCCAATCCAGAGTACGTTGCACTTGACATGATGGCCCAGGCAGAACACGACCCAAATGCAGCATCAGTCCTTGTCACAGATTCCAGGGAAACTGCAGAGGCAGTCAATGCTGAAATTCAGGAGAAGATAGGATCCATGGAACGCAGTGAGATCATAACTGAATCCCTCCAGAAGTACGGTAGGATAATCTTAACAGAATCCATTGAAGAGGCAGTTGACTTTTCAAATGATTACGGTCCCGAACACCTTATAATCACAACTGAAAACCCTGAAAAACAGCTGGAATCCATAACTAATGCAGGATCAATATTTTTAGGTGCTCTCACACCTGTTGCAGCAGGAGACTACGGCTCTGGAACCAACCATGTTCTCCCAACATCTGGCTGTGCCAGGATGTACTCAGGACTCTCTACAGAATCCTTCATAAAGAAACCAACTGTACAGAGACTATCAGAAAAGGGAGTTCTAAGTCTTAAGGATGTTATCATTGATCTTGCAGAGTACGAGGGCCTATATGCACATGCAGAGTCCTTCAAAAAACGTCTGGATCATGGAGATCAAGAAAGGTTGAAGTAGATTGCAAGTAGATCTTGCAACTCTAAACCTATTTTAGGTATTTTCAGTTCCTAAAATTATTCAGAAGAGAAATATATCTACTAAACTTATTCAAAATATTTAAAATCAAGTATAAATAGGAATAATTGAAGAAATGATGGTTGAAGAAGAATCTTGAGTTCTATTTTTAGTTACTGCAATTGGTTATATACTGGTTGGGATAAACTATTGATAGAATATTTCATATTCTTTTGAGATTTTTATAAAAATTTTTTTATAAAAAAAATTCTGCAGATTGAATTTGCTGAGAGTTTTAACTTGAAGGATACTTGATGAAACACTTCATGAACTATTTAAATTTATAAAATCATTTAAAAGACTTAAAAATGGTTTTAGATCATTTGTTAGAGGTGAATTACATTGACAGATTCATTGGAAAACTGGAGAAGAACTCACTACACAAAAAACGTTAAACCCGAGATAAACGGTGAAGAGATAGTGCTCATGGGATGGGTACACGAGATAAGAGACCTCGGTGGAATAATATTCGTCCTTTTAAGGGACAGGGATGGGCTGATACAGATAACAGCTCCAAGTAAAAAGGTTTCACCAGAACTCTTTGAGGAGATCAAGAAACTCAAAAAAGAAGGAGTACTCGCAGTCAGAGGACTGGTTCAAGAATCAGGAAAAGCACCAAACGGTGTTGAAATCATTCCAGAGGAAATAAAACTCCTGAATGAATCCAAACTGCCCTTACCTCTTGACACAACAGGTAACACCCACGCCGAAATTGACACAAGACTTGATTCAAGGTTCTTAGACCTTAGAAAACACAACGTAAGTGCAATATTCAAGATAAAAAGCAGGATGTTCCATTCAATCAGAAACTTCCTGGAATCCAGGGGATACCTTGAAATCAACACTCCAAAACTCGTTGCATCTGCAACTGAGGGAGGTACAGAACTCTTCCCAATAACCTACTTCGAGAGGGAAGCATTCCTTGGTCAGAGCCCACAGCTCTACAAACAGATGATGATGGGTTCAGGTTTCGACAAGGTATTTGAAATAGCACCAATATTCCGTGCAGAGGAACACGACACCCTCAGACACCTAAACGAAGCCATATCCATAGATGTGGAAACAGCATTCACAGACAATGAGGATGCAATGAACATACTCGAGGAACTGGTGTGCAAAGCAATCACCGACGTTAAAGAACACTGTGAAGACGCCCTCAAAACCCTTGAAGTAGAATTAGAGGTACCAGAAACCCCATTCAAACGTGTGACCTACGACGAGGTCATTGACATAGTCAACTCCAAGGGAGTTGCAATGAGACACGGAGAAGACCTTTCAAGGGCAGCTGAAAAAGCCCTTGGAGAAGTTATGGAGGATTACTACTTCATAACAGAATGGCCAACATCCATAAAACCATTCTACGTAATGCCTGGATTTGAAGACCCAGAGAAGAGCTGTGCTTTCGACTTGATGTACAAGGACCTTGAAATATCCTCAGGAGCAATGAGGGTGCACCAGCACGACCTGCTCCTTGAGAAGATCAAAAAACAGGGCCTCAACCCAGATTCCTTCAGCAGATACCTCGCAGCATTCGAATACGGAATGCCACCACATGCTGGCTGGGGACTTGGAGCAGAAAGGTTCACAATGTGCCTGACTGGTGCAAAGAACATAAGGGAAACAGTGCTCTTCCCAAGGGACAGAAGGCGGTTAACACCGTAAAACAAACCTTTAAAAAATGCGGAAGAAGCTCCGCAAACTTGCAAATGAAATTTGTAAGAAAAGGTTGATCAAAGGGTTGAACTCTTTTTCAGAGATTCACCTTTTAAATCATTTTTTTATTGTATTTCTATCATATTTTTTATTAAAACTACTTTTAATACCCAATACTATAATTTAAATCGATGAAATCAATTTTTTTAATAAAATTTTCTGGATCATACAGATAATTCGTTAATGTAGATAAATTAAATCTAAAAATTTAATAATGAACATTAGGAGAGGGATTTAAACGTGAAAACCTATGATGTGGCTGTTGTTGGAGGAGGTCCTGCAGGTATTATGGCTGCAATCCGTGCAGCAGAACTTAAAAAAGATGTGGTACTCATTGAGAGAAACGATAAACTCGGCAAGAAACTTCTCATAACCGGAAGTGGTCGATGCAACCTCACAAACACTGCAGATACCACGGAATTTATAAAAAAATTCGGTAAAAAAGGTTCATTTTTACGATCTGCATTTAAATCATTTTCAAATAGGAATTTAATGGAATTTTTCAAATCCAAAGGTCTGAATTTAAAGGTGGAAGATGGAGGTAGAGTTTTCCCAGTTACAGACGATGCAGGGTCCGTTTTAAACCTTTTAAAAGTCTGTTTAAAAGAATCAGGGGTTTCAGTACTTTACAAACATCGCCTGTCCCACATTGATCTTCAGGAAAATGAGGATGAAACCTCTTTCAAACTGAACTTTGAAAATAACTCCCTGAAGGCAGGATGTGTTGTTCTTGCAACTGGAGGAGCTTCCTATCCTGTAACAGGATCCACAGGGGACGGCTTCAAGATGGCCAGTGAACTTGGCCACACGATCGTTCCATTAAAACCGGGTTCAGTATCCCTGAAAACCCGGGAGAAATGGATATGGGATCTTCAGGGAACAGCCCTTGAAAATGTCAGCATAACCTTTAAGAAGGATAAGAAAAAAGTTGCTTCAGGTGAGGGAGATGTTATATTCACCCACTTTGGAGTTTCAGGACCTGCAATTCTTGATTTAAGTAATAAGGTAGTTTCAGCACTTGAAGATGGGGAAGTTAAACTTCTCATGGATTTAAAACCAGAACTTGGAATGGAAAGCCTTGAAGCAGAACTTTTAAGGGAATTTGAAAAACATGGAAAAACATACATGAAGAATTACCTGAAGTTTCTACTGCCCAACCGTCTTATCCCAGTATTTCTGGAACTTGCAGGTGTTGATCCCAATAAAACCCTCAACCAGATAAGCAAAAAAGAGAGAAATTCCCTGGTGAACATCTTAAAATCCATGCCCGTGACTATTACAGGACATTTACCACTTGAAAAGGCCATGGTAACGTGTGGGGGTGTTTCGAAGAAAGAAATAAATCCTCAAACCATGGAATCCAATATACATCCAGGAATATATTTTGCAGGTGAAATAATTGATCTCTGCGCACCTACAGGTGGTTACAACCTCCAGGAAGCATTTTCAACAGGTTACCTTGCAGGTGAGAGTGCAGCAGGATTGGATGGATGAAGCTTGAAATAATTCAGTTAGAATCCGTAAGATTTAAAACTATTTTTTTTAATCATTTTTTTTAATCTATGATACTCTTCATGCGAAGTACTTCTTCACTATGAATCCCCCAAGGGCTCCAAGTAAAAATCCACCACCGCTGATGGACACAGCCATAGAGAGAAATCCAAAGACACTGAGATTGCTGAAACCCAATGGACTTTTTGGTAGGAGTAGGGCTATTGCAACCATCAACACACTTGATATTGTACCACTGACCCCACCTACAAGGAGATATTCGTCCTTTGATTCTGCAACGTAGTTTGAAGTGAAACCTGCTACAACATTTGACAGTAGTATTCCAAAACCTGAAAGATCTGCGTAGGTTGAAAAAAGAGAAAATAGTGCACCTGCAAGGCTACCCGCAGCTATTGGTGCTAATATATTTTTTTTAGACATTAATATTGCCTTTATTCCTTTAAGTAGTTTGCTCCTTCAATTTAAATCTTTTTAAAAGAAATTATATTATAAAAAAAATAAGGTTGTAGAAGGTTTGGTTCTTCTACATTTGAATCTATTTTTGGGTAACGTCTGTTTATTTACCCTTACCATTCACATAGGCTTCTACGGTCCTTGATGCGAAGTAGAATATGACTATGGCCCCAACGATCCATGTGAAGTTAGTTACAACGGTGTTTGCTGAAGTTCCAGTTATCTTAGCTCCTTCAAAGGTTACAATAGGCACAAATGTTAAGTAAACTGTTATAAATGCGCCTGTAAGAGCTTTTCGCACCTCTCCTGTGTCGAAAGGTGAAGTTCCTGACATGTAGTTTGCAACGAGCAGTATTCCAAAGAAGGTTACAATACCCATTCCTATGAATATCCACTGCATGTGAAGTCCAAGGAGAAAAACAACAAGGGGAATTACCAGAAGATCCATTACTCCAATGATACTTATCATTTTAAGACTGTTGAGCCATTTTTTCCGTCTGGAATTTTTCACCTGTCTTAAAAAGTTATCCTTTTCCCTTTCAGACTTTTTATTTTCTTTATCAAGCCATTCAACCTTTTTTTCAAGGTCCTCATTTTCCTTGGTTAGCTTCTCGATCTTCAATCTGTCAAGTTCACGGATCTGTTCTATCAACTCTTCCTTTTCCATTTGAAGTTTCTCAAGTTCATTTCCCAACTCTTTATTTTCAGCTTCTGTCATATTTTTTCCCTCAGTCCGTATTGTGACATTCAATTGCTCGTTAGCTTAATTTTCTAGTTACCTTTTCATTTATCTTATTAATCTTTATTTAACATGATATTTAAGTTTATAATATTATTAAATTTCAGAGGGTTCCTTTAGAAGGATACTCTTAACAAAAAAACGCCCCGAAAATAATTTTTTTATAAAATCTTTTGAAAACACTGATCTCAATTCATATGCTCCTTTGCTGGGAACTGCTTGAAATAATCATCAAAAAAGAGGGTGAACACTAAAACAAAAAAATCAGACTAAAAAAGGTAGAAATACTTGAATCATGTTTTTCCATGGAATAAGGCATAAAATAAAAAGTGCTGAAGGGTGATACCCCTCAAATTTATTTAATCAATGATATATCCATCCCAACCCTGCATCAAAGCATCAGTGGGATGATTTTAACTTCATTGATCTTTCTGATGGCTGCAGAAGGTCGCTGGATTTTCCTTCTTTTAACATGAGCCTCATATCAACAGCCAATGCTCCTTCTCCCTCATCAAAGACCATCAATGGGTTGATTTCAAATTCGTTGATCTCAGGGAAGTCCGTGACAAGCTTTGAAATCCTGAGTATTATATCAAGGATTGCTTCAACATCCTTTGGATTATCCCCACGAGCACCTTCAAGGAGTTCATGTGTTTTGATTCCACTTATCATTTCCTCTGCCTCTACATCATTTACAGGGGCAATTGCGAATTTAACATCCTTCAGAACTTCCACGTATATACCGCCCAATCCAAACATGAGCATTGGACCGAAGGCAGGGTCCTGAACCATACCAATGATAACCTCGGTACCACCAGACAACATCTTCTGTAACTGAACACCTTCAAGGTTGGCTTCAGGTTCCTTCTTAGGTATGTTCTCCATCATGTCCTCGTAGGCTGCCCTGACTTCATCTGTACTTGTGAGGTTGAGTTTGATTCCACCAACATCTGATTTGTGTGATATCTGTGGGGAAACGATCTTCATAACCAGTGGGTAACCGATTTCCTCAGCAGCCTTCACAGTGTCTTCAACCGTTGTTGTGATGGCTGTGCCCACGGTTGGAATTCCGTATGCCTTCAGTATGTCGAAGGATTCAAGACCAAGTGTGTGCATGCCCTTTTCCTTGGCATCTTCAATTATGTTTTTAACAGTAACCTTGTCAACGTTGAATTCAGGGGCTTTAGGATACTCCTGTTCCTTGATGATACTGTAATCGTAGAGTTTTTTCATACTCTTTACAGCACGTTTAGGGTAGAGGTAGTTGGGTACCTGTTCTTCAGCCAGAAGTTTTTCAGCACCTTCAAAGCTGGTTCCTCCAAAGAAACTGCATAAAATTGGTTTTTCAGATTTCTTGGCATGCTCGATTGCAACCTGAGCAATTCCCTCAGCATCGGTAACTGATTGTGGTGTTACAAGGTAGATCACACCGTCCACGTTGGGATCATCAAGAATGGTTTCAAGGGCAAAGGCGTACCTCTCTGGACTTGCATCTCCAAGTACATCAACAGGGTTCTTAACACTTGCAGTTTCAGGTAATCCATCCTTCAATGTTTGCCTGGTTTCACAGGTGAGCTGAGCAAGTTCAAGGCCCTTCCTTATTGCAACATCCGTTGTCATAATTGCTGGACCACCAGCATTTGTTATTATGGCTATTTTGTTCCCCTTTGGAAGTGGTGAGAGTGCAAGGGCACTACTGTAATCCATGAGTTCGTCAAGGGAGTTCACACGTATGATTCCGCACTGTGAGAATGCTGCTTCGTATGCAGAGTCTGAACCAGCGATGGTACCTGTGTGTGAGGAAACTGCTTCGGATCCCTTGGATGTTCTTCCAGATTTTATAACGAGAACAGGTTTTTTCTTTGAAGCTTTTTTACTGGCTTCTATGAAACCCTGACCATCAACGATACCTTCTAAGTAAGCTGTTATAACGTTGGTGTTCTCATCTTCCATGAAGTCCTTCATGCAATCGTTTTCATTGATCACGGCCTTGTTTCCAAGGCTGACGATCCTGGAAAATCCTATATTCTTTTTATCAGCGTAATCCAGTATAGCTGCCATTATGGCTCCTGACTGGGTCATGAATGATATTTTACCTTTATGGGCAATATCAGAAGAGAATGATGCATTCATATCATTGTAAGTGTTCATTATACCCAAACAGTTAGGACCAACGAGTTTTATACCGTATTTTTTGGATATCTCCACCAGCTGGTTCTCGAGTTTGGCTCCTTCTTCATCAACTTCCTTAAATCCTGCTGAAATCACTACAATGTTTTTTATTCCAGTTTCTCCACATTCTTCAACTGTTGCTGGAATTATGTGGGATGGTATGGTTATCACTGCAAGGTCTACAGGACCATGTTCTTTTATGGATGTGTAAGCAGGAAGTCCATGTATTTTACCACCTTTTGGGTTGACGGGGACTATTTCTCCCTTGTAATAATTTAGAAGGGACTTCATTATATCGTATCCGATTTTACCCTTTGTCTCCGATGCACCTATTACTGCAACTGATTTTGCATTGAACATATCATGCATGTCTATCACCTCTTATATGGTTTGTTTAAATTTTTTTTTGAGATTGAAATGTAAAACAAGTGTCAATTCCTCATGTTTATTCATTACAGTTACGCATGCGATTACTCTTATTATAACAAAGTTATAGATAAACCTATTGTTTCTTGAAGCTCAAGACACCTTCTTTTTCAGAGGATATCCCACAGAAATTCTATGTATTCAAGTGCTTAACATGGGATAAGTTATGAAAATTAATATCTGAAGGGAAATACTTGAAAATTTGTAAATCAAAACAAGAACTTTCTTATTAAAAATTCATCCCCCCCTTTTGAGGTCGGTAGGGGGAGAGTAATGTTCTGGTGTGTCATGATTTACATGACCTTTCATGGGTTTTTATTTATAACTATATAAAAATATTCCATGATTTATCTATCACACATTAAACTTCAAAATAAGGCTTATTAAAAATCCTCTCTCTCAAGGAGGCGGTATTTTTGGGAGAGAGGTTACTGGTGCCATGCAGTGCATGAACATCATAGATTCTTCTTCATATAATATATAAAATTTTTTTCCAAATTCCATCCACATTCAACCTAAATTTTAAAATAAGAAGAAAATAAAAGCCTTTTATCCTATTGGGGTGGTGATGGTTGAAAACTTGTAATGTTAATTAATTTTATTAAAAAAGCAACTTATTTTTTTATAAATTTCAATACAATGATTATAAACCAATGAAATGATAAAAAACCTAATTTAGAAACTCAAAATTCAATGGATATGATTCAATATTCCTAGAGTAACATGAATTTACTATTTAAAAGATTTGAGGCCTATTATGATAAAGGTAGTTTACGATATCAAAGTTTATAGGGAAGTATTAAGAGATATTATACAAGCAGATGATGTGGTTGTGGAGCTCGGATGCCATGTTGGTAATTCCACACGGATCATCTCAAAGCTCAACAACAATGGAAGAATATTTGCCATTGACAACAGCCCAGAGGCAGTAAAGCCAATGGAATCACTTGAAAAAGAAAATCCAAACCTTGAATTCACAAGGGCAGATGTCAGACTCCATGAAACACTGGAAGCTGTGGCTGAGAAGATCAAAGACGTTGGAAGGTGTGACCTTTTATCAGTGGATCTTGGAGGAGGATACCATCCCGACACAGTTTTCAAGGTCTTTTTCATATGGTCGTCAACTTTAAAACCCAGAAATACTATAATAAGAAACAGAGGACTTTTAGATTTCATCCATTCCTCTTCAACAGATGAGGTGATAAGATCCCATGAGGGATGGCTGGAATCATCTGGGGATGATGGAATCCCACCAAGGTTGAAGGAATTCAAACTCTGGTCTTCAAAGATCAACTAAAATCAACTAAGAATGTTTACAGGAGTGTTTTCATGATAGGTAAAAGAATCAGGATTGAAAGGATACTGAACAGAAAAACAGGAAGATGCGTAATCGTACCAATGGACCACGGAGTATCTGTAGGTCCAATCCCTGGAATCATCGACATGACCGACACCATAAATGAAGTTGCAAGCGGCGGAGCAAACGCAGTTCTAATGCACAAAGGAATGGTAGGATGTGGCCACAGGGGATACGGAAAAGATATAGGCCTTATAATACACCTTTCAGCCAGTACCTCCCTTGGAGTTGACCCTGACAACAAGGTGCTTGTAACCTCAGTTGAAAAAGCCCTTAAAATAGGTGCAGATGCAGTATCAGTTCATGTGAACATTGGATCAGAAAAAGAACCTGAAATGCTCATGAAACTTGGAAGCATCGCAGAGATATGCGACAACTGGGGAATGCCCCTCATAGCCATGATGTACCCACGCGGACAGAACATCACAAACGAACACGATGTAGAGGTTGTTAAACTCGCTGCAAGGGCAGGAGCAGAACTCGGAGCAGACATCATAAAAACCAACTACACAGGAGACCCAGACACCTTCAAAGAGGTTGTAGACGGATGCCCAGTACCAGTGGTAATAGCAGGCGGCCCAATGGTTGAAACAGACCGCCAACTTCTGGAAATGGTGAAAAACTCCGTTGATGTTGGTGGATCAGGAGTTGCAATAGGAAGAAACGTGTTCCAGGCTAAATCACCAAAGAAAACAACAAGGGCAATTGCCGGAATCGTCCACGAAAACCTGGACATTGATGAAGCCCTTAAAATACTCAACGGTTGAGATAAATCACTGCAATGATTTTTTTCAGAAACTAATACATTTAAGCTCGAGGAAGGTTAAACTCATGAAATTCGCATGGATAATGGTTGAGGGTACCAACTGGGATAGGAAAAAGGAAGCCATAACCACAGCCCTTGAATCAGGCATAGACCACATCGTTGACTTCACAGATGTTGAAAATATCCAGAAACTTGGAAACGTTACCATAATCTCCGATGTTGAAGGAGCAGATGTTGTTATGGTTGGAAGAAACGGTGAGGGTGATGGAACCCTTGTTATACCCAGTGACCTGTCCCAATCAAAGGATCTTGCAGCAATAACAAGTTTCAAAAGAAAGGGTAAGAAGGTAGCTGCATACGTGGAAATAACAAGTAAAAAACATGAAGAACTTGCATCATACCTTGGAAGAACTGCAGATTATCTTATTCTTCTTGGAAAGGATTGGACAGTCATACCCCTTGAAAACATCATAGCAGACCTTCAAAAAGAGGATGTAAAACTCATGGCAGCAGTTTCAGACTACGATGAAGCCAAAGTTGCCCTTGAAACCCTGGAATACGGTACAGATGGTGTACTCCTCTGTCCAAGGGACACCTCTCAGATAAGGAAGGTTTCAGAACTCATTGAGAGAATAGACTCCGAGAGCTACCAGATGAAACCTGCAACCGTAACACGGGTTGAAGCTGTGGGCTCCGGCGACAGGGTATGTGTTGACACATGCTCCATGATGAGCCCTGGTGAGGGAATGCTCATTGGATCCTACTCCCGTGGAATGTTCCTTGTGCACAGCGAATCACTGGAGAGTGAATACGTTGCATCAAGACCCTTCAGAGTCAATGCCGGGCCTGTACACGCCTATGTAATGACCCCTGGAAACAGAACACGTTACCTCTCTGAAATAGAAACAGGTGACGAAGTTTTAACAGTTGATAAGGAAGGAAACACCAAAACAACAGTTGTTGGCAGGGTTAAAATTGAGAAAAGGCCATTGATGCTCATTGAAGCGGAGTACGAGGGAGTGGTGCTTAGGACCATCCTTCAAAACGCTGAAACAATACGCCTTGTTGGAGAGGATGGAAAGCCAATATCAGTTGCAGACCTTAAGAAGGGTGACAAGGTCATGGTCTACCTTGACGAAAGTGCAAGACACTTTGGAATGGCGATAGATGAAACCATAATTGAGAAGTGAAACCCGATTTTTTGACTTCTTCATCCCTCTCAAGGTTTGAATGGAGTACATTAATCCTCATTTCATTTATTTCAACTTCAAAATCTTCATTCCATCTCAAATATTTTTAAAACCCTATTCAAATTCTTTAAGTCATATTTCTCTAAGTCATGTTCAATTTCTCCACGTATTACTCAAAAAAATTTCTTCAAAATATAGAATTTTAGATATTAAAGTAACATCACACTTTAAAGATCATTAAAAAAAGGTTCTGGAGGTTTTGTAGGTTGTCAGGTTACACTGTTGAACTGATAAGTCCTGAAAGAAAGGAAGAACTATTTCTTGAACTTGTGAAGATGGTTAAATTTGAGAGAAAGGCCAACATCCACGGAGCCTGTGTTAAGCTCTTAACAGACAACTTCAGCTTCAAGGAGGAATGGGAAGACAACTTCAAGTTCATGAATGAGGACATAAGGCCCCATACAAAGATTTTTTCAGTAGAAGATGGTGGCAAACTGCAGGTTTTATATGAACCCATTTCAAAGGCCTGCATAATCAAAAACTGTGACTACTACGGTTGGATAAAAAGTATAGCTCTTGCAGCCATATCTGACTTCTTTGAGGACTACCACTCGGTACACAGAAGATACTCAGTTCATGGCTCTGCAGTTGACTACAAAGGCCATGCAATGGCAATAATAGGCCCACCAGGCACAGGAAAAACCACCATGACCTATGGACTGCTTCAGGACAAGGACTTCAACTACATATCCGATGACTGGTTTTTCACACGACTCTTCGACAATGCAGTGGTTGTTTATTCCTCAGAAAAGAACTCGTACATAAGGGATGACATCGCAGAGGTGTGGACAGAATTTTCCAGTGAGATAGAGAAGGTTAAACTCGATTCTCAGGGACGTGGTGTTGCAGATGTGAACACCCTGTTCAACGGCCGTATAAGGGAAAGTTCCACACTCCAGACAGTGATCCTCCTTGAGAGAAATCCTGAAAACCCTCCATTCAGAAAATTAAGTCCTGAAGAGGCACTGGAATTCATGATTTCATATGATTTCTGCAACCCCCACCAGCTTATCCGTGATGGTAGAAAATTCAACCTCAGAAAGAACTTCTTCATGGAACTATTCTCGAAACTCCAGGTTTACCTTCTAAACACAGTGGAAACACCAGAAGAAAGTCTTAATAGAATAAAGGATCTTGCAACAAGGTGATAGATATGAGAGCTTTTTTAGCTGTGGATATAAATGAGGAACTCTTAGAAAAAATAGGTGAAGTTCAGAATAAACTTGCCAAGGCAGAAGCCGCTGTTAAGTTTGTTGAACCAGAAAACCTGCATTTCACCTTTAAATTCTTTGGAGATATTTCCAGGGAAAAGGCAGATGAAATAATAGGAATGATATCTGAGAAAACTAAGAAATACAGCCCATTTGAGGTTTCAATCAAGGGAGTGGGAGTTTTCCCACACTTGGGCTACATAAGGGTGCTCTGGCTTGGTGTTGAGGATTCAGACCAGTTTTCAAAGATGCAGATGGACTTCGATGAGGAGTTCATTAAGATGGGCTTTAAAAAGGAGAGAAGCTACATCCCACACCTCACAATAGGCAGGGTGAAGGGAGCACAGAACAAAGAAGCTCTGGTTTCAATCATAAACGAACTTGAAACGGTTGAAATAGGAAAAACAACCATAAAAAATCTGGTTCTAAAGGAAAGTGAATTAACACCTGCAGGACCAATATACACAGATGTTAAAGAGTTCCAATTGTGATCCAGTGTTGTATGGATTGTAAAATCAATTTGATGCAATCAAGTTGATACGTTAAGAATAAAATTTGATGAAAAGTAAAAAATCCCCAATTCTTGGGTTTTTGCAGTGAATTTTCAGTTAGGTACAGGTGACTAATTTGGCAGATATAAACTTTGAAGCGATTCTGGAGGATATAAAACCCACAGAAACAGAAAAAAAGAGGGTCATGGAATTATCAAGCGAGCTCATAAAAAATCTCAATGAAACTGCAGCTTCCATAGGGGCAGAGGCAGAGGCAGTGCTTGTGGGTTCTGTTGCTAAGTCAACATGGCTTGCAGGCAAGGCAGACATAGACATATTCATGGAGTTCTCCCTTGAAACAGAGGAGAGTTACCTTAAAAGATGCGGGCTCAAACTCGGACACAACTGCATAAAAATTATGGGGGGCACAGCTGAAGAACGCTACGCATCACATCCCTACGTCACTGGTAGTATAGGAGGATACGAAGTGGATTTCGTGCCATGTTACTATATAGAGGATGCATCTCAGCTTAAATCTGCAGTGGACAGGACCATACTCCACACCCAGTACATCAAAAAACACCTTAGCATGGAGCAGGCAGATGAGGTGTTACTTCTCAAACGCTTCATGGAATGTGTTGGTACCTACGGATCCGAGTTCAAGGTTGGGGGATTTTCAGGATACCTCTGCGAGCTCATGGTACTTGAATACGGAAGCTTCATGGGAGTTCTTGAGGCAGCATCCAGTTCATGGAGATACGGCCAGATAATCGACCTTGAAAACTACGGCACAGCAGAGCTCTTCAAGGATCCAATGGTTGCAGTTGACCCTGTGGACAAAAATAGAAACGTTGCAGCAGCACTGGGCCTGCAGAAGATGTCAGAATTTGTTGTGGCATCAACTAACTTCCTGGAGAACCCTTCAGAGGGTTACTTCTACCCGAAGGATTTGGAGTTCGATTCAGGATCAATTGAGGAAGAATTTAGGGAGAGGGGTACAAAAACCTTTATTTTAACCTTCCACCCTCCAGATATTCCTGCAGATGCTGTTTACCCTCAGATAAGGAAGACTGAGAAGTCCATTGTTAAGGTTGCAGAGAAAAATGGTTTTGAAGTTGCAGGAAGTGACTCATGGACCGATGAGGACCATCAGGCCATGATACTGGTTGAATTTGAAACCTGGAAATTATCCCAGATGAAGAAACACATGGGTCCTCAGATATGGTTTAAAGAACACCAGGAACGCTTCTTAGAGAAATATTCTGG
>ENA-UOOE01000846-UOOE01000846.1-fermentation-metagenome-genome-assembly--contig:-NODE-846-length-27957-cov-11.702459_pt1 | contig 27957 bp, 23 predicted proteins | sample MGYA00245776_ERZ724021 | MGnify/ENA primary metagenome ERZ724021 (study PRJEB28704, sample SAMN03018321) | fermentation metagenome | biome: anthropogenic terrestrial biome; feature: soil; material... | reverse complement strand
AAAAAGAGAATTTTGCAACAAAAGGCAGACTAAAACTAACGTTGTTATTTTAAATATATGTTTCATCTTGCAAAATTTTTCTATTTAATATTTTAACTAAAATGTATAAGTTACTCCTAAGTAAACCATTCTAGGACGTTGATAATTATATTCATAATTGTTTAGATACATCATATAATAATCTCTAAATGAATTTTCATTCAATTGGTTTGCAATAATAGTTTGAGTTTCAGGGTCAGTTAAATAACCATTATCATCTGGGTCTCCAGTAACTCCAAATACACTAGCAACATTTTTAATATTTAATACATTACTTATTCTTGCAAATAAGTTTAATTGAGTTACTTTTTTACCAACTTTAATATTGTAAGTCTTATCAATATTCATATCAACACGGAAAACCCATGGTAAACGTGCTCCATTGAAACTACCAACAATTGATCGTTGAGTATTACTAAAATATTTAGTATATGGTCTTCCTGATTGAGCAACTCCAGTTATATTAACCCCAAAGTTTTGTAGCCAATTAATAACTTGAGATCTGTCTTCTCCTGTTGCTTTATCTTTTACAACTCTTTTAGTTGTTGGTCCATTATAATCTTTTCCTCCAAAATAACGGAAATCTAACTGAAGTTTAAATTCATGTCTTCTATCGTCATTGATTGGGTAAAGCATTTTAATATTAGGATAACCGGCTTGAATTAAAGACACAACAGTAGTTCTTGGAAGACCTGTAGTTCCTTCTGCATATTGAAGAGTGTAGTTAGCATTAATACGAATATTATTTGAACGTTTTAATTCATAAGTAACGGTAATACCTTTTGTTGTTCTAAAATCTTGATTTCCGAATGAATAATATAAAGATGTTGGGTCAGCACCTACATATTGAACATAAGCAATTAAATCTCTTGTTTCTTTATAGTATGCAGACATAACCAATACTGATGATTTTGACAATACTTGGGTAAATCCAAGTTCATAGTTAGTAATTTTTTCAGGTTCTAATGTAGGATTATTTAAAGTTTGACCAGATTGTCTTTCCATAAATAAATAATCTACATAGTTAGCCATCCAATAGCTTTGAGGACGACGAGCAATCATATCGTAAGAAGCTTTAAATTCAGACTTGTCAGAAACAGGGAATGAAAATGCTATACGAGGCATTGGAATTATAATTGGTTTATAATCTTCAAACGCATCAGTAGAAATTTCGTAAGGTAGACCTGTATCATTTAACTCCCCTTTTCTAAAAGGTAGTGGTTGTCCTGAAGCAGCGGCAACTGATTTAGGGTCAGATACAATTTCTCCATTAGCATTATACCAAGTATTACCATTTCTATAACCTCTAATAAAACCATCATTGTTTACATCTGAAGGAGAAGAATTTCCATTTAAACTACTTACATATACTACATAATCGTCTCCAATATTAGCAGGTCGATTAGGTATTGCAAGTTCACCTGCAGTATAAGCTGAGTAGAGTAAATAAGGATCTTTTAGTCCCATTTGATTACCATCAAATCTATCTACACGTAAACCAACATTAAAAATTAAATCTTTAAAGAAGAATTGATCTTGAATATATCCAGCCATATAAACAGGTTGCCATGCTCCTAATGTTCTGTTAGTAGGGTCAGAGAAAAAGCTTTGTAAATTTTGTTTCCCTTTAACAACATTCCCTCTATGATCGTAACCATAATATGATACAATTGAATTATTCCCCCCATTATTAAATAACTCATCAGCAGAAAACATATCCATACTAAAAGTTGATGGGTCATAACTATCAATATCAATAAATTCAGTTCCACTAACACTTAATCCTAATTTTTGTCTTAAAGCTCTATCAAAAAATGTTTGACTAGCTTGGTCATAAGATCTATTATATGTTACATAAGGAATTGAACCAGAATTATCAATTATTGGATTTGATAAGTCTCTATATAATATGTGAGAATTTACTTCTTGCTTCATTATCGTCCATAAAGAACCAGCATTTAAAGAGTATGAACGATAAGTAGATTGGTCATATTGGAACCCTAATTCTAATGAATGTTTTCCAATATCAGCAGATACTTTTGCAGAGAAATACATATCTTGTCTTTCACTTTTTGAATAACTTCTATAAGGTGTTCCAACATTGTTCCATGCAAAACCAGTGTTGCTGTTTGGAACTTGGTAAATAGAGTTTGGCGCATCTCCATTTGTTAATCCTAAGAATGATCTAATATTATCATAATTATATAACATAGGTCTAATTGATTCAAAATCTGGATCATTATATAGTTGCCAAGTATATCTTGCAAGTCCAGGATTATTATCTGATGGAGTGAAATCTACTTGATAATCTAACCAACCATTATGTTCCATTACATCTTGCATAACACCATTTATCTCCATTCTTGATAATTGATAAGTATTTCTTTTAAATGTATGGAAAGTTCCTATATGACCATATTTGAATAAGTCATCTCCATGGTCTTTATTATAAGTTTCACTATAGGATCTAGAATATGAACCATTAATATTAAATATAATATTTTTGATTTTGGAAGTTTCTGAGGTATTAGAGAATTTTTGGGTAAAGTCTGCCATTACCATAAAACTATTTCCTTTAGATTCAGAATTATTAGCATTATTTAAAAGCATACCTGTTGCAGAACCATCTTTACTTATACTATTTACAAATTCACCATTAATTAATAATGCACTATTATCAGAAAAACGAATGTCTAATCCACCTTCTAAATAAAGGTAATTATTCCACATATTAGGTTTTCTTCCCACTTTCTCAAAATCAGATAATCTTAAGTAAGAAGCAGTATTATAAACTGCACCTGAAACAGGATTAAAAGTAAGAGGATTATTATTTAAGAATTCTTGCTTATCTTCTTTTAGCATATAATATGCTCTATCACTTGGACGATTATATGGGTCTTGAGTGTAAGAATTGAATCCAGCTAAACGGAAACCAATTATACTCTTTTCTGCACCATCTGCAGTTGTCTTTTTGTATAAAGGACCAGTTAAATAAAGATCAAGTCTATGATAACCTCTTGTATCAAAAGGTTCAGATGTTTGGTAACCGACCATTCCATTAAATTTATTTGCAGGTGGTCTTAAAGTAATATTTGTAGTTCCTCCAATTGATTCACCAAATCTTGCAGGAGTACCTCCAAGAATAACTTGAACTTCTTGAATTGCTTGTTTAGGAATATTTACAGTTCCTTTTTTAGCAACACCATTTACATAGGTTACCATACTACCTTCACCACGAGTGGTTCCTGCTTGACCATCATTATCAGAAACTCCTCCCACTGTTGCAATAATTCCTTCAACAGTATTGGCAGTCATCTTTTCGATGTCTTCATTGGTAATACGCTTTCCTTGTTCAGGGGTACCAGGATCAATTAATGGCACTGCATACGCCTCAATAACTACCTCATCCAATTGTTGTGATGATGGTTCAAGAGCAATACTACCACCAGTAGAATAACCAGATGCGTTTACACGTACACCTGTTTTCATACCTTTTTTGTAACCAACAAAGCTCGCAACTACATCATAGCTACCAGCACTTAATGGCTTAATTTGATAGTTCCCATCCATATCTGTTTGGGCACCTCCTTTTTGTTGACCATTTTGTTGAACAATAACATTAACGAACGGCATTGGTTCGCCTGTTTTAGCATCTGTAATTGTACCCGTCAATGTTCCTTGAGAGTACAAAATTAAACTGGTTGTTAAGAACAAACCAAGAGTAAAGAATAATTTTCTTAACATATTTCTTTATTTATTTTTTTATGTAAAGAATGAAATTTAATTTTTCAATTTACTATCTTGATATGAAAGGATTATTAATTATTTCTGAATAAATAATAGCCTTTCTTAAATCAAATTCATTTTCTTCTTTTAATTCTACTTCATTAATTGAATTAGTTATTTTAGTATTATTAATTTTATTTTGTGGCTTTGTTGTTTCAATATAATCTTTAGTTTTAACTTTTTTTATTGTTTCCTTTCTTTCAAAAAAGTCAGTAAAATCAGGTTGATTAATATTTTTATTAGGATTCTGTTCCTCAAATTGAGGAACATTCTCCATTATTTTCTTAGCAAAAGAAGAAAACAACTTTTTGAATATCAATACAAAACCTATTAAAGCAAGTACTAAATATATACTCATATCTACCTTTATTTTGCCACAAATTTAAACAAAAAACTGATAAGACCAAAATATAATTCTATTTTCTAAAAAAAACTTTAATCGATTATCAGTTTTTTGCTTAATCTATTATTCTATTTAACTTTTACTACTTCTTTCTGTTTTTGCTTGCTAATTAATAAGTATGCAATTGGAGAAGAGATAAATAAAGTTGAGAATGAACCCGAAACCGTTCCAATTGTTAATGCAAATGCGAAACCTCTTAATACATCTCCTCCAAAAATTAATATAATAACAAGCGATATAAATACAGTGAATACTGTATTTATTGTTCTACTTAATGTTTGATTAACTGACATGTTCATCACTTCTCCAAAATTACGATTTGGATAAAGATGAATATTTTCACGAACACGGTCAAAAATAACCACAGTATCATTAATTGAAAATCCAATAATAGTTAGAATTGCCGCTACAAAGTTCATATCAACATCCATACTAAAAGGTAATACTCCATTTAAAGCAGAGAAAATTCCAATTGTAAAAAATGCATCGAATCCTAATGCGACTAAACCTCCTATACTATATTTCCAATTTCTAAAACGAATAGCTATGTAAATAAATATTGCAACCAATGAAATAATTATCGCAATAATCGCTGATGTTTTGATATCGTCAGCTATTGTTGGTCCAACAATTTCTGAACTAATTATTCCAAGTGGCGATCTTTGAGTAGATTGGAATTCTTCTAATGTAATATCCTTATTTATATAGAATGTCTTTGTGCCATTATATAATTTTTCTATAACCTCTCTCTTTACAGCCTCGTTATCTTCTTTTACTTTATAATCAGTTGTAATCTTAACTTGATAAGATGGTCCAAAAGTTTTAACTTCAGGTGCAGAACCAAACTCTTCAGCTAATGACTGTCTAATATCATTTGGATTAACATCCTTATCAAATCTTATAACATATGTACGACCTCCAGTAAAGTCAATTCCATAATTCAATCCTCTTACAACTAAGAATCCTGTTAAGATTACTACAACAGCACCCATAATAACTAACTGTTTCTTTGCATTTTGAACGAAACGGAATTTAGGAGCTCCATAAATTTTTGAAGAAAGATTATTGGTAAATTTAAGTTTGTTTTTAAATGATTTGCTGTTAATCATTGACTCCATTACTAAACGAGAAACAAAAATACTTGTGAAAAGAGAAGTAAGAAGACCTATACATAATGTTATAGCAAATCCTAGAACTGAACCAGCTCCAAAATATGCTAAAATTATACCTGTTAATAATGTTGTAACATTACCATCAATAATTGCAGAATATGAAGCTTTGTAACCATCAGCTATTGCATTACTAATATTTTTCCCATTTTTAAGTTCCTCTTTAATACGTTCATTAATAATAACGTTAGCATCAACTGCCATAGCTAATGTTAGAACAATACCTGCTATACCAGAAAGCGTTAGTACTGCTCCGATTGATGCTAAAACTCCCATTAGGAAGAATAAATTCACAAGCAAAGCGATACAAGCAGCTATACCAGCTACACTATAGAAGAATATCATAAATACAAATACTGCTAAAAGAGAGAACAAGAATGAAATAAATCCAGCTTTAATTGATTCTTCTCCAAGAGATGGTCCAACAACAGATTCTTGAACAACTTTTGCAGGAGCAGTTAATTTACCAGATTTTAAAATATTTGCTAAGTCTTTAGCTTCTTCAATAGTGAAACTTCCAGAAATTTCAGAACGACCACCACTAATTTCACTATTTACTCTTGGTGCAGAATAAACAACATCATCCAAAACAATAGCAATACTATTTCCAATATTTGAACCTGTTATCTTTTCCCATTTTCTAGCAGCTTCTGCCTTCATTGACATTGAAACAACTGGATGTCCTTGTTGATTAAAGTCTTGACGTGCATCATCAATAACATCTCCATCTAAAAGTGCAGTTTTTGCCTTATTAGTATATTGTATAACATATAATTCAAATTCATTTGTCTTTGGAATTGGTTGAGCACTCCATAAGAACTTTACATCTGTAGGAAGAACTTTTGAAGCTCTTTCTAATTGACGATTAATATCTTTCTTTGCAGAAGCAGTTGCAGTACCTATAACTGAAGGAGCTAAATCTCCTTTGTTAAGTCTTGCGAATAAACTTAATAAAGGTCTAGTTTTTATAGAATCTTTCTTAGCTAATGATTTTTTTGGTAATGTATCTTTACTAACAAGTGGTTTTGTTTGTAAAGAATCTATATTAATTAATGTATCATTAACAATCGTATCTTTTTCTTCTCCAACATTAGCAAGAAATTCATCAGCTGCTCCAAATGCTTGGAATACCTTTCCCGCATCACCTGCTAACCAAAACTCTAACTGTGCTGTTCCTTCCAACAAACGACTAATACGTTGTGGATCTGAAACTCCAGGAAGTTCAATTAAAATTCTTTCAGAAGATTCTAATTTTTGAATTGTTGGTTCTGAAACTCCAAACTTATCTATACGTTTGCTTAAAACTTGGAATGTTCTATCAAAAGCATCAGTACATTCTTTCTTAATTGCAGCAAGAACTTGCTCATTTGTAGAATTTGTTGTGATACCACTTTCTTTTAACTTTACACGGAAAAAAGCAGATAGATTTACTTTTCCAGTATTTCCTTCATTAAGTACTACTTCTTGGAATGAAGTGAAGAAATCTCTTCCTGTCTTTTTTTGTAGTTCTAATGCTTTATCATAAATCTTCAAAAAAGCTGGATCGGTAGGATTTGTAGCAAGATTTTTAACAACATCAGATGTTGAAACTTCCATCTTAACATTCATACCTCCTTTTAGGTCAAGTCCTAACCCAACTTCTCTTGCCTTACATTGCTTGTATGTAAATTGACGCATCCATAAAAAATTATAGACAGGTTTCTCAGAAATTGAGTCTAAATAATTTAACTCTCTTTCATTAGAAATTGAATCTAAAATTTCTTGTTCTTTTATTGCGTTACCAGCGGCAAGAGTTTTTGCTTGATTTTTAGCATAACTATTTAATGCATATTCTTTAGCATCCTTTTCTACTTTTTTAGTAAAATAAGTGAATGATAGTTGATACAAACAAACTAAAGAAAAGATAATTACGATAATTTTAATAGCTCCCTTGTTTTGCATATATTATAATGATTTATTTGGTAATATCACACTTTTTTTTGAATTTGCAAAGATAGGAGATTATTTAATAACTCCATAATATCATTCGAAAAAAAACTATTTTTTATTTTTTCCTACTATTATTTTTCACTTAATCAAAAGCTTAAAGTCTAGAATTAAATAAAAACCTTGTAAATAAAACTTGGTTTAATAAAAATATCATAGCTTTGCAATCACAAAATAGCAAAATAGTAATACAAATATATAATAATATGACAGAAAAAATTCAAACTTTAAGAGATAACCCTAAAATGAGATGGTTTGCTCTTGTTTTATTAGCGTTTGCTATGTTTTGTTCGTATATCTTTATGGATATACTTTCTCCAATCAAGGACTTAATGCAATCAACAAGAGGTTGGGATTCAACAGCTTTTGGAACAATGCAAGGAAGTGAAACATTTTTGAATGTATTCATTTTCTTTTTAATTTTTGCTGGAATTATCCTTGACAAAATGGGAGTTCGTTTCACTGCAATTTTATCAGGTGCAGTGATGTTAGTTGGAGCAGTTATTAAATGGTATGCTGTATCATCATCATTTGTTGGTTCAGGCTTAGAAAATTGGTTTACAAACAATCTAAACTATATTCCAGGATTCCAAGAACTTGGTATTGCACCTTTCTATGAAGGAATGCCTGCAAGTGCTAAACTTGCATCAGTAGGATTTATGGTTTTCGGCTGTGGAGTTGAAATGGCAGGTATAACTGTAAGTCGTGGAATTGTAAAATGGTTCAAAGGTAGAGAAATGGCTTTGGCTATGGGTTCTGAAATGGCTTTGGCTCGATTGGGAGTTGCTACTTGTATGATATTCTCTCCAATGATAGCAAAAGCAGATATCTTTGGAGGAGCTAATGTTTCTCACTCTGTTGCTTTTGGCGTAATTTTATTGATGGTTGCTTTAATTATGTTTATTGTTTATTTCTTTATGGACAAAAAACTTGATTCTCAAACTGGTGAAGCTGAAGAAAAAGATGATCCATTCCGTTTGAAAGATCTTAAAGGCATCCTTACAAGTTGGGGATTTTGGTTAGTTGCATTGCTTTGCGTACTTTATTACTCAGCAATCTTCCCATTCCAAAAATATGCAGTAAATATGCTACAATGTAACCTTACTTTCACACAACCTGAAGCAGGCAGTTTCTGGGCAGGTAATACAGTTACATTTATTCAATATGTAATAATGTTAATCAGTGCAGCAACAGCTTTTATGTCAAATTTCTCAAAGAAAAACACAAAAATAGCACTATTGATAACATCTGTTGTTGGTTTGGTTGTTTTCTGTTATATGGGTTATATGCGTCAATCAGCAGAAACTATTTTTGCAGTATTCCCACTATTAGCAGTAGGTATTACTCCAATTTTAGGTAAATATGTTGATAATAAAGGTAAAGCAGCTTCAATGTTGATGATTGGTTCACTTCTTTTGATTGCTTGTCACTTAACATTTGCTTTCATCTTACCAATGGCAAAAGGAAGTGCAATAGGTGGAGTTTTAATTGCTTATGTAACTATCTTAGTTCTTGGTGCATCATTTTCACTTGTACCTGCAAGTTTATGGCCAAGTGTTCCTAAATTAGTTGACAGCAAGGTTATTGGTTCTGCTTATGCATTAATTTTCTGGATTCAAAACATAGGATTATGGCTTTTCCCTCTTCTTATTGGAAAGATATTAGATTCTTCAAACCCTAAAATTGTTGCTGCAGTAAAAAACGGAACAATGACTCCTGAAGTTGCTGCTCAAAGTTATGATTATACAAACCCACTACTTATGTTAGCATTTCTTGGATTAGCTGCATTAATACTTGGTCTTGTATTGAAAAGAATTGATAAGAAAAAAGGACTTGGTTTGGAATTACCAAATATCCAAAAATAGTTTTTAACTAAACGAAAATATTTAATAGGCTAAGATTAATTTCTTAGCCTATTTTTTCAATAAATACTATTTCTGTATATTGAAATCAAGTTTCAGTAAAATGAAATCAAATAAAAATTTATTAGAATCAAGTTTTAATAAAATAGAATCAAGTTTCATTTTTCTAAAACAAAGAAAAAAATAAGATTATATACTGACAAGAATAAATTAAATCTGACAAGAATAAATCACATACTCAATTTAACAAATCTAAAGCATGAGAATTTCAATAATAAGACCTTTCCTAAGCCTGCTCTCAATTTTTAAATTCTCAGAGCGTTCAGAAAACAATATTAAAATAAGAATAGCAAAAGAGCTTAGTTGCTGCAAACAGGATAGTTAGCAGAAAAAAAGCATGATATTGTTAAATTAATACCATGCTTTAACTTTCTACTTAAGAAGATTATTCTAAGAAGGATAACTTATTTCCAATCGCTCTCCTCTAAAACAAAAATATCTTCAACTTTTTTTCCGAAAATATGTGCAATCTTCATAATAACTGTTGCCGATGGCACATATTTTTCCAATTCTATAGCATTAATCGTTTGACGAGAAACACCAATCCTATCAGCTAACTCCTGCTGGGAGATTTTCAAGATAGCCCTTTCAACTCTAATATTATTCTTCATCTTTCTTAGTGCTACGATTAAACCTAAAAATATCTATCCTAAACTTTATCACAAACAAAAGTAAAAAGAACAGAAAGTCAAACCAAAAAATATAAAATGCAGTCATCCCATAGATAAACAGAATAGACAGAATAAGAACCACACAAGTAAGTAAAACCGACCAAACCAAAGCTCTTTCTCTAATTTTAGAAACATATTCATCTTCATTTCTTTCCCTTGAGAAAGCAATAAACACAAATCCAATAATCATCAATACAGGGAAAAGCGTAGTGATGAATGAAGTAGGAGCTAAGACAAAATACTTCGTTTCCTCACTAAAAAAAGGGATTTCTCCATATCCAACTATTGCAGGCATCTTAAAATTAAAGTCGTACTTCGCAGCAAAGAAGATTAATCCAATTAGGAAATACAATAATGTAGTGATTGAAATTATCCAACCTATTTTTCTAAAATAAGATGGAAATAAATATGATTTTTTCATAAAGTAAATTTTTAATTGTTTGAAGAAATATAATATTATTCTTCATCTTTCTTAGCGCTACGATTAAACCTAAAAATATCTATCCTAAACTTTATCACAAACAAAAGTAAAAAGAAAAGGAAGTCAAACCAAAAAATATAAAGAGCATCAAATCCATAGATAAAAAGAATTGCAAGAATTAAAAGCACACAAGTTACTAAAACCGACCAAACCAAAGCTCTTTCTCTTATTTTAGAAACATATTCATCTTCATTCTTTTCCTTTGAAAAAGCAATAAAAACAAATCCAATAATCATCAAGACAGGGAAAAGCGTAGCCATAAATGAAGTTTTAGCTAAAACAAAATAATCTTTTTCTGGAATTAGATTATATATCTTTTCTAATCCAACAATTGCAGGCATCTTAAAATTAAAGTCAAACTTTTCTGCAAAGAAGATTAATCCAATTAGGAAATACAATAATGTAGTGATTGAAATTATCCAACCTATTTTTCTAAAATAAGATGGAAATAAGAAAGTCTTTTTCATACTTAAACATTTTAATTATTAATATTGTTTTAACGATGCAAAAGTATAAATTATTTTTCATTATGACAAATATATTTTACATTTTGTCTAAATCTTTGTTCTTTTCGATAATGAAATCCTACTTCAAAGACATTATTATTTTATAGAATAACATTAATATTTCTCTGAATAACACTATTATTTTTCTCCAAGATAGTTATCTCGAAGGTTAATGATAACTATCCCCCAATCAAAAAGTGCGACTTTTTGATTAGAAAGTGCGACTTTTCAGACAAAAAGTGCGACTTTTTGGGGAAGAAAGTCGCACTTTTTGAACTTGAGATAACTATCAAAACTTTATGAGATAACTATCTTAGAGTAAAATAATAGTGTTATGGAGTAAAAAGATAAGAGTATGATTTTGAAAAACAATATTATTATCAATATAACCTCTATTCCTTTACTACAAGTTGAATATTTAGCTCGTCAAGTTGGGCTTGGGAGATTTTGGAAGGTGAGTTTATCATGGTGTCTCTTCCGTTATTGTTCTTTGGAAATGCAATAAAGTCTCTTATGGTTTCAACTCCTGCAAATATTGAACATAGTCTGTCAAAGCCAAAAGCTATTCCTCCATGAGGTGGTGCTCCATATTCAAAGGCATCTAAAAGAAATCCAAATTGTTTTTGAGCTTCTTCTTCACTAAATCCCAACACCTTAAACATATCCTTTTGCATTTTCTTATCGTAAATACGAATTGAACCTCCTCCAATCTCAACTCCATTAATAACTAAGTCGTAAGCATTTGCTCTTACATCTTTTGTTTTGGTAAATAGGTTTGGATAGTCTTCTGGTTTTGGAGCTGTGAATGGGTGATGCTTAGCATAGAACCTGTCTGTTTCTTCGTCCCATTCCAAAAGAGGGAAATCAACAACCCAAAGTGGAGAATATTTGTTTGGATCTCTAAGGTTTAACCTTTCTCCCATTTCCAAACGCAAAGAACATAATGCAATTTGAGTTTTTTCTTCTTTGCCTGCCATAATCAGGATAAGGTCTCCCTTTTCTGCATTGAACTTGTCAGCAATTGTTCTTAGTTTGTCTTCTGAAAAGAATTTATCAACTGAAGATTTTAAAGTTCCGTCTGTATTATATTTAATGTATACTAATCCTGTTGCTCCCACTTGTGGACGTTTTACAAATTCTGTAAGTTCATCCAATTGTTTTCTTGTGTATTCAGCACATCCTTTTGCACAAATTCCAACAACAAGTTCTGCATTATCAAATACTGAAAAACCATTTCCTTTTGCAACATCATTAAGTTCAACAAACTTCATATCAAAACGAGTGTCTGGTTTGTCAGAACCATAGTATTTCATTGCATCAGCATAAGGCATTCTTGAGAAAGAATCAAACTTAATGTTTTTAACTTTCTCAAAAAGATACTTCATCAATCCTTCAAATATATTTAGAATATCTTCCTGTTCTACAAAAGACATTTCGCAGTCTATTTGAGTAAATTCTGGTTGGCGGTCTGCTCTAAGGTCTTCATCTCTAAAGCAACGAACTATTTGGAAATAGCGGTCAAACCCAGAAATCATTAACAGTTGTTTAAATGTTTGTGGAGATTGAGGAAGTGCATAGAATTCATTTGGATTCATTCTTGATGGAACAACAAAATCTCTTGCTCCTTCTGGTGTTGAACCAATAAGGTAAGGAGTTTCAATTTCCATAAATTCCAAATCATTCATATAATTCCTTACCAAAATGGAAAGTTTATGACGAAGATACATATTTTGTTTAACTGTATTACGTCTAAGGTCTAAGTAACGATATTTCATTCTTAGTTCATCCCCTCCATCAGTATTATCTTCAATTGTAAAAGGTGGTGTTTTGGATGAATTAAGTATAATAATTTCGTCTACAACTATTTCAATATCTCCAGTTGGTATTTTCTTATTCTTACTACTTCTTTCTTCTACCTTTCCTCTAACTTGAATAACATATTCTCTTCCAAGCTTTCTTGCCTTTAGACAAAGTTCAGAATTTGTTTCCATATTGAAAGCAAGCTGAGTTATTCCATAGCGATCTCTAAGGTCAATAAATGTCATTCCTCCCAAATCTCGTGAACGTTGCACCCAACCACTAAGTGTTACTTCACTGCCAACATTATTTATATTTAACTCTCCACAAGTATGTGTTCTTAACATATAAGTATTTATTTATTACGGTTTTCTTTGCTCAAATTAAAGTTCTCTGGAAATTTTGCAATCTTATCCTTATAGAATTCTTCTATTTCCATTATGTCTTTTTCGTAATCACCAGTTGGATAAAATATCTTCCCTGCTCCACCTTCTTTTTTATCATAATTAAGATAAGCAAGATAGATTGGTACATTTGCCTTTGTGGCAATATAGTAAAAACCTTTTTTCCAATGGGGAGTGAGTTTTCTTGTTCCTTCAGGAGTAATAACTAAAGAGAATCTATCTTTTTGATTAAATATCTCAACAACTTGGTCAACCATATTGGAACTTCTTCCCCTATCAACTGGCATTCCTCCCAATGCTTTTAATATTCCTCCTAAAGGGAATACAAACATTTCTTTTTTAATAAGGAAATTAGGTTTTACTTTAAGCTTCCACAATCCAAGACAACCCCATACAAAATCCCAATTTGAAGTGTGAGGAGCTTCAATAAAAATACATTTTTGCATTTGGGGTTCTGGTTTGCCAATTAGCTTCCAGCCCGAGAGCCACAAAAGAAAACTTGCAATCTGTCTTCTCATTTATTTTTTTGCTAAAGAATATGTGTCCTTTGCAATTACATATTCTTCATTGGTAGAAACCATCATAACCTTTACCTTTGAAGATGGTTTTGAAATCATTAAATCAACCCCTCTTTGATCTTTATTTGCTGCTTTGTCAAAGTCAACTCCTAAGAATTCCAATCTTTCACAAATCTTTTCTCGAACATCGTCAGCATTTTCTCCAATTCCTCCTGTGAAAAGGATTAAATCAACTCCTCCCATAGTTGCAGCATAAGCTCCAATATATTTTCTTACTCTATTGCAGAATAAATCAAAAGCAACAACATCTCTTTCTACTCCTTTTTCCTTTCCTTCGCAAACTTCTCTCATATCAGAGTGTCCACTAATTCCCAAAAGTCCTGATTTCTTATTGATTAAATTGTTTGCTGCACTAATGTTTAATCCTTCTTTTTCGCAAATGTATAAGAAAGCTCCAATATCCAAATCACCAGCTCTTGTTCCCATTACCAATCCTTCAACTGGAGTAAATCCCATTGAAGTATCAACACTTTGACCATCTTTAACAGCACAAATTGATGCTCCATTTCCAAGGTGACAGCTTACAATTTTTGAATTATTAATATCTAAACCAGCCAACTTTGCTGCTTTTTCTGCAACAAACTTATGACTTGTTCCATGAAAACCATAACGACGTATTTTGTCATCTGTGTAGTATTTGTAGTCAATTGCGTACATGTAAGCTTCCTTAGGCATAGTTTGATGGAAAGAAGTATCAAAAACAGCCACTTGAGTTACTTTTGGAAGTAGTGCTTCCATTGCTTCAATACCTTCCAAGTTAGCAGGATTGTGAAGTGGAGCTAATGCACATAGTTCTTTAATTTTTGCTTTCTCGTTAATTCCAACAACAACAGATGATTTAAAAACTTCTCCTCCATGAGCCACTCTATGACCACAAGCATTAATTTCATCTAAAGATTTAATAACACCTATTTTTTCATCAATCAAAGCATTAAGAACAAGGTCAATACCTACTTTATGAGTTGGGATTGGAGTCTTAACATAATATTTATCTTTTCCAGTTGGTTTATGGGTAAACTCTCCCATTTCCAAACCAATTCTTTCTATTAAACCTTTTGCCAACACAGCAGCATCATTAGCCATATCAACTAACTGATACTTAATTGAAGAACTACCACAGTTCAACACTAATACATTCATGATTTTTTATTTTTAGATTCTAAAATTATATTTGAGCTTGCAAATTTAGAAATAATTAATGAATAGTCAAAATAATTATTCTATTTGCCTGAATAATAGAAAGAAAAAATAAGTACTGACTTAATAAAAATTAATCACCGACTTTTTTCAAAAAGATGCCGTTTATTTTTGAATAAGTCCCGATTAATTTTCTTTCAAAGAATAATATTTATAATTTGTTGAATGTCTTTAATTTTTAATTTCAACCTCGTTTACAAATATAACAAACTAAAAAAGGGATACCTATTGAGTATCCCTTTTGACTTATAGAATATTAACTTTAGGAACTAAGTTCTAAAATCTTTCTTCAACTTTCTTCCAATCAACCAAGTTCCAGAATGATTCCAAGTAAGCTGGACGACGGTTTTGTTTGTCAATATAGTAAGCATGTTCCCAAACATCACAAACTAAAAGAGGTGTTTTATCTTGACGCATTGGGTTTTCTGCATTAGAAGTTTGAACTATTTCTAGTTTTCCATCTTTATCCTTTACTAACCAAGCCCATCCTGAACCGAAAAGAGTAACAGCAGCATTTGTGAACTTTTCTTTAAATTGGTCATAACTTCCAAATTCTTTTTCAATTGCATCCAAAAGTTTTCCTTCAGGTTTAAGATTTGATTTTGGAGTTAAGCAATTCCAATAAAAAGTATGATTCCAAACTTGAGCTGCGTTATTGAATATTCCACCACTTGATTTTAAAACAATTTCTTCTAATGTAGAGTTTTCAAATTCTGTTCCTATGATTAGTTTATTTAAATTATCTACATAAGTTTGATGATGTTTTCCGTAGTGAAATTCTATTGTTGTTTTTGAAATATGTGGTTCCAATGCATCTTGAGCAAAAGGAAACTCTGGTAATGTAAATTTTGACATAATTTCTTTGTTTTTAAATTAATAAATATAATATACTTTAAAATAACGACATCATTGGTTTTATATTGCATTAAAAATTAATTTAGGATGAAATATTTGTGGCAATGAAAAATAAGTTATAATTTTGAAGGCTGAAAATAATGAAAAATAAATATTAACAAATTAAAAACAATAAAACAATGGCAGCAAAAGGAACAGTTGTAATTGATAAAGAGCGTTGTAAAGGTTGTGGTGTTTGCATTGTAGCATGCCCAAAAAGTGTACTCGCTTTAGCAAAAAACGTAAATGGTAAAGGATATAATTATTCTGAAGCAACAATAGATGAATGTATTGGTTGTGCTTCTTGCGCAATGGTATGTCCTGACGGAGTAATTACTGTTTACAAAGCAAAATAATAACGAATAAAACATTATAGAAAATGGCAAAAGAGCTAAAATTAATGAAAGGCAACGAAGCAATTGCAGAAGCTGCAATTCGCTCAGGTTGCGATGGATACTTTGGCTATCCTATCACTCCCCAATCTGAAGTAATGGAACATTTGATGGCAGAAAAGCCTTGGGAAAAGACAGGAATGGTAGTACTTCAAGCTGAAAGTGAAACATCTTCAATTAACATGGTATATGGAGGAGCTGGAGTTGGAAAGAAAGTAATGACTTCTTCTTCTTCTCCTGGAATTAGCCTTATGCAAGAAGGATTAACTTATCTTGCAGGTGCTGAACTTCCAGCAATTGTTGTTAATGTTGTTCGTGGAGGCCCTGGTTTAGGAACAATTCAACCTTCACAAGCAGACTATTTCCAAGCAACAAAAGGTGGTGGTCATGGTGACTATCAACTATTTGTTCTTGCTCCAGCAACAGTTCAAGAAATGTATGATTTCGTATTCCTTGGATGGGAAATAGCATTTAAATATCGTAATCCAGTTATGATTTTGTCTGATGGTGCAATTGGACAAGTTATGGAAAAACTATATGTTGGAGATTATGTTCCTCGTTGGACAGAAGAAGAATTAAGAAAGAATGCTCCTTGGGCAAGTTTTGGTAAACCTGCAGACAGAAAACATCATATCATCACTTCATTAGAACTTGATTCAGCAAAACAAGAACAACATAACCACAAACTTCAAGCAAAATACAGAGAAATGGAAGAAAAAGAAGTTCGCTTCGAAGCCATTAACTGTGATGATGCTGATTACATATTTGTTGCTTATGGTTCAAGTGCACGTATTGCAGAAAAAGCTATGCAATTAGGAAAAGAAAAAGGATATAAGATTGGTATTTTAAGATTAATTACCCTATTCCCTTTCCCTAAAAAGAAAATTGCAGAACTATCAACCAAAGTAAAAGGTATGTTAGCTGTTGAAATGAGTGCAGGTCAAATGGTGGAAGATGTTCGTTTAGCAGCTGAATTCCGTTGCCCTGTTGAACATTTTGGACGCTATGGTGGAATTATTCATACTCCACAAGAAGTATTGGAAGGATTGGAAGAAAAAATCATTAAAAGAAAATAGTATATGTTTAATCAAGATATAGTTAAACCAGAAAACTTGGTTTACAAGAGAACAGATGTGCTAACAGATAATGTTATGCACTATTGCCCAGGCTGTGGACACGGAACAACTCACCGTATCATTGCTGAAGTTATTGAAGAAATGGGTATTCAAGATAAAGCTATTTGCGTTGCTCCAGTTGGATGCTCAGTTTTAGCTTATAATTATTTTGAAGTTGACTCTTTAGGAGCTGCTCACGGAAGAGCACCTGCATTAGCAACTGCAATCCAAAGATTGAATCCAGATCATCACGTATTTACTTATCAAGGTGATGGAGACTTAGCAGCTATTGGAACAGCAGAAACAATTCATGCATGTAACCGTGGTGAAAATATTGTTATAATTTTCATCAACAATGGTATTTATGGAATGACAGGAGGACAAATGGCACCAACAACTTTAATTGGAATGAAAACAGCTACAACTCCTTACGGTCGTAACGTTGAATTAAATGGTTATCCATTGCAAATAACAGAACTTTTGGCACAATTGCCAGGAACATACTTTGTTACTCGTCAATCTGTTCACACAGCAGCTGCTGTTAGAAAAACAAAAAAAGCTGTACGTCAAGCATTCGAAAACCAAAAGAACAAAAAAGGAACTTCTTTTGTTGAAGTTGTTTCTAATTGTAATTCAGGATGGAAAATGCCAGCACCAAAAGCAAATGAATGGATGGTTGAAAATATGTTCGCTAAATATCCAATTGGAGATATTAAAGTTGATGGTGAATTAGTTCAAAAATAATTAAAATAACAAAGCAATGACAGAAGAAATCATTATAGCCGGATTTGGTGGACAAGGAGTTTTATCAATGGGCAAAATACTTGCTTATTCAGGTGCAATGCAAGATAAAGAAGTTAGCTGGATGCCTTCTTATGGCCCAGAAATGCGTGGAGGAACTGCAAACGTATCAGTAATTATTTCAGATGAAAGAATCAGCTCTCCAATTATAAGTCAATTTGACACAGCTATTATTCTTAATCAACAATCACTTGATAAGTTTGAAAGCAGCGTTAAACCTGGTGGAGTTTTATTATATGATCCAAACGGAATAACTAATCCTCCTAAACGTACAGATATTAATATCTATAAAGTTGCAGCAACTGAAAAAGCAGCTGAACTTGGATTAGCTAAAGTTTTCAATATGATTGTTCTTGGAGGTTTCTTAAAAGTAAAACCTGTAGTTACAGAAGAATTTATTGAAAAAGGTCTTATGAAATCACTTCCTGAACGTCATCATGGAATGATTCCAGAAAACCTAAAAGCAGTTCAAACAGGAAAAGAATTAGTTCAAGCTGTTCATACTCTATAATCTTAGAGTAATACAACTAAATACTTAATAAAAAAGAATTCAAGAACCTTAGAAAGTTTTTGAGTTCTTTTTTTATTTATTTCTTAGTGGGAAAACAGCTTGAAACTATCTAAATTTCAATTTAGATATTATATGTAGAGATTATCTTCTTGTAGAATTGTTCGTAGGATAGTTCTTTTTCAAAATATATCTTTCCTTTTTGACCAATTTCTTCTCTTAATTGCTTGTTATTAATTAAGGTTTCCAATGAATTTGAAAGTTGGTCTACATCTTCAGGTTCAACAAGAATTCCAGTTTCATTATTAATAATGTATTCCTTTTGAGCTCCATTATTTGTGGTAATAACTGCCTTGCCTTCTTGCATAAATTCTATTATTGAAAGTCCAAAAGGTTCTCTCCAAACAGAAGGAAAAACTCCTATATCACTTTGATTTATTAACGAAGAAATATCTCTAACAAATCCTAAAAATATAACTCTTGATCTTAGATTACTTTCAACAACTAATTTATTTAATTCCTTTAAATATTCTTCTTCTCCACTTCCTGCAATAATTAGATATGTGTTTTCTGACTTTAGCTGAGAAAAAGCCTTTATTAATACATCAACACCCTTATCTGGAACAATTCTTCCAGTGAATGTTACTAATAAAGCCTTATTACTTATATTATATTCTTCCCTTATATTTAATGTATGATTATTCCCCTCTTGAGGCTTAATGCTATTGTGGATAACCAAAGTTTTTGACTTTTCTATTCTTGGATTAGATAGAAAGAATTCTTCCCTTGCCATATTTGAAACAAAGATTATCTTATCAATCTTTGAATAGAGAAAATTGTATAAAGGATTATTCTTTGCTTTTTTAATCAAATGTCTTGAAAGAATTATCTTAGGTTTTTTCTTAGATAGAATCTTTGCATAAACAATAGGAAAAAGAGTTTTAAAATTGTGAACATGAATAATATCAATGCTTTCTTCTCTTATTATTTTTCTTATTCTAAGAGCAGAAAACAAATCAAAAACTCCATTAAGAGGTAAATTATAATAAGGAATATCAGATGACTCTAATTTATCAGCAATAATTTTGCTTTTCTTAGATATACATATAACTTTATGATTATCTTCTATTAATCTTTTTGACAAATCAAAAACATAAAGCTCTCCCCCTCCCCAAAAGGAAGAAGAAAACACTTGTAAAATATTATTCTTTTTCACGATAATATTCTCTAAGCTTAGTATATTTCAAGAAAGTTGCAAATGAAGATATTTTGCAGACTTGATATCCTGCATATCCATCAAGCATTCCTCTTAAAAGAATATAATCTCTGAAGAATTTCCATTTAGGTCTGAACCAAATTCCAAAACAAGAAGCCTTTTTCCCTTTTTCAAAAGCCTGTTTTGCAGTAAGGTCAGTAAATTTTTCCACTTGTTTAATATGGTCAGAAGTTGTATGGAATGAATAGTGATAAAGATCTCCTTCAAGAAGTTTAATTTTAGCAGAAGGCAAATAAAGCAATTCTTCGTGAATATCCCCTACCCATTGAACTGATTTATTAAATATTCTTTTCTTTATGTCGGGATACCAGCCACAATGTTTTATCCATGAACCACAGTAATTGGTTAAACGTTTAACTGAAAAGATTATATTAGGATTTGATATATTTTCATACTGAGCCTTAACAGTCAAAATACTTTGCTTAAGTTCAAAAGAAAGCACCTCATCGGCATCAATAGAAAGAATTGTATCAAAAGAAGCTAATTTATTGGCATAATTTTTTTGTGTTGAATAGCCAAGCCATTCTTGAGAATAAAACTTAACTAAGTCGTACTTTGAACAAATTTCTTGAGTTTTATCTGTAGATAAGGAATCAACAACAATAATTTCATCAACAACACCCTGCAAGGAATTGAGACAACGTTCAATATTCTTTTCTTCGTTGAAAGTAATTATTACTGCCGAAATTTGCATTTAAAACTATAATAAAGGAGTTATATCTTTAGAAACATATTCTTTTATTGCTGGCTGCAAAGAAGCAACATCAATAACATTAATAACTTTTCTTTTAAACTTCTTATCCATTAAAGCATCTATTTGAAGAGTATCATATTTATTTGCTTTAGTATTATTAAGTTCAATATAAATAGTAATGTTATTAACCTTCTTTTCTTCAGCGTTAATAAAATGCTTATGAACCCAAGCTTTATTTACTCCTAATTCTTTAAGAGAGGTTTTAAGTTCAAGAACTAATTTTTTCCTTCTTGTTCTAACCCACCATGAAGGCTTCTTTGTTTTTTTTTGAAGTCCCTTAGAAAGTTTCTTACTGGTTTTATTTTTAACAATAGATTTTATTGGTTCAATATCTATTTTTTCTGTCTCTTCTTTTGAAACATCTGATGCGGAAACATTTTTAATTTCGCTATCATTCATAATCTTAAATTTTAACTAATCCAGCAAAACCCATAAATGCCATAGCAAGAATACCAGCTGTTATAAGAACAATCGGCATCTTTTGCATTCCTTTTGGAACTCCTACCAAATCCATTCTTTCTCTAATTCCAGCAAAAAGAACCATTGCAAGAGTAAATCCTAAAGCAATACCTATTGTATATACAAGTGCAGTTATTAAATTAAAATCTTTTTGAATAACCAATATTGCAATCCCAAGAACTGCACAGTTAGTTGTTATAAGAGGTAGATAAACTCCAAGAGCTTGATATAATCCTGGACTAACTTTCTTTAAAATAATTTCTACCATCTGAACTAAGGCAGCAATAACTAAAATAAAAACTATTGTTTGAAGGAATCCAATATTTATAGGATTTAGAATATAAATTTGAATTAAATAGGTTACTAACGTTGCCAAAGTCATAACAAAAACAACAGCTGCCCCCATTCCAACTGCAGTTGAAACCTTATTTGAAACTCCAAGGAAAGGACAAATTCCTAAGAATTGTGAAAGAATAACGTTGTTTACAAATACTGCAAAGATAATAATTGCTACATATTCCATAGTTCAATACTTTTATATTTTAACATGCAAAACTATAAAAATTCTGCAACCTGTCAAAAGAATAATCTATTTATTTTCTATTTTTGCATACAGATAAATAGAATTGTTGCTTAAAATAAATATCTAAAAGATGGATTTCTTCTTTCGTCAGTATGGTCAAGGTACTCCAATTATTATTATTCATGGTTGGTTGGGAGTAAGTGATAATTGGATTTCAATTGGCAAATTTCTCTCCACACAAGGCTTTAATGTAATTATCCCCGATTTACCCAATCATGGTAAAACCTTTCATACCGAAGAGTTTTCTTATAAGGAAATGGCTGAAATAGTATATGGATTTTGCAACATAAAGGATTTGGAGAAACCAATTATTATAGGTCATTCTATGGGAGGGAAAATTGCAATGGAAATGATGAATATTGATAAGGATTATTTTAAAGCTCTGATTGTTGTTGACATTCATTTTAAAGAATACAACAAAAACACCATTAATTCCTTGCTTGCCTCAACCCTTATTCAAACCAATATATCTCAATTCCAAAATATAACACAAGTAAAAGAACATCTAGCAAAGAAAAATATCCCATCCGATTTGATTGGGATAATATTAAAAAATGTAGATTACTCAAGAAACAACCTAAGCTGGAAATCTAATATACCTGTTCTTGCAAAAGACTATCCAAAGGTTTTGGAAAAAATTACAGTACAAGAAAATAATATACCTACCCTCCTACTTAGAGGAGAAAACTCCAATTATGTATTGGACGAAGATATAATTAGCTTTCAAGAAGTCTTTAAAAACTCCAAAGTAAAGACAATCCCAAATTCAGGACACTGGGTTTTGGTCGATAACCCTACAATGCTGATAAAAGAGATTGTAGACTTTATAAAATAAACCTCATCCTAAATTTTCTCAAAACAAATTTAGAGTAAAATTTTCATCAAAACTAAGGGATAAAATCATTAAACCAAGAGATTAATCCCTTAATTTTTTATTGAGAATTACTACTTAATTAATTTTTATTTGATATAAGTTCATCAAACCCTTATTATAGTTTACTAATATAAGGATTAAATTTTACATCCTGCCACCTTACATACTGCATCCTGCCACCTTACATACTGCATCCTGCCACCTTACACAATTTATTCCTTGTTTTAATAAATTTTTTCTTGACTTTAGAAGATTCTTTCCTTATTTCGCAAAAAAGAAATTTGATTAAAATTCAAATAAAAGGTCTTTTCAAGCAAATAAATGGAAAAATTCTTTAACTTTGCCTAATTCTTAGCAGCATAATTATTTGAAAAACAAATTTTATCAGATAAAACAAATAAGAACAAAACAAAATTAACCATATGAAAAAGCTATTCCTTATTTTAGTAATTTGCTTAATCTCCCTTTCAAGCAAGTTTAGTTATTCTCAAGTTAATAATACTTTTAGCTTGGATTCATTGTTGTGGAATCCGCCACATGACTTATATGATACCGCTAATGTTCTAAACGCATTCCACAAAATAGAAGTATTTTCAAGTTTAAATTCTGTTTCGGATTCTATTATTGAAAAAGGAATATATATTACAACGAATAATGAATGGCAAGACATTCTTCTTTTCCCATTGCCAGATAATCCAAATATTCAAGTAACTGAAGCTTATGTATCAATAATTAATGAAGAATTTGATACAATATTATATTTTATTCCTGACTATAGGACTCTTTATTTCCAATCCTATGTAATAACAACAATTGATACATTTTACAGCGATACAATTATTGAACAATATTTATTTGGAGTTGGTCTTAAAGAGATTTCTGATTTAAGTTTAGATGTAAAAGTATATCCAACATTAATTGATAAAGAAATAAATATTAGTTCGGATAAGTATCCAATAAGTTTAAGCGTAATTGATTTATTTGGAAGGGAAGTTTTGAGAAAAGAAATATACAATAACAGAGCAATTGATTTAGACTTCCTAAAGAAAGGTACCTATATATTAAAACTTAAACATAAAGACACAATCATTAACAGGAAGATAATTAAGAAATAATTAGCCTTATGAAAAAGTTATTATTAGTTTTGTTATTATTGATTTTTGGGATAAAAGCCTACTCTCAAACATTAGTTACATTAGACTCTATAGTGGAGACAACTGAATCAAATCCTTATGTTGTACGAACATTCTTTATTTATTCAGATTTAGATGATAGTGTTGCTTCAACTATTGAAGAAAAAGGAATATTGCTTGATGTCCATGATGTAGCTTTTCTTTTTGATACTGTACCGGCTCAAGACAGTATAGAATTCCCTTTAGAGATTGAATCGTCTATTTATTTGCCTATTCATAATGAATCTTTTGATACAAATCTTTATTTTGGTTCTACAGATGCAACGATTTTACTTCAATCGTATCTAATAATAGGTAATGACACAATATACAATGATAGTATATTTGAAATCCAACTTCATCATGTTGGATTGAAAGATATTTACAACAGTAATCTTAACTGCAAAGTATATCCAACACTAATAGATAAAGAAATAAATATTAATTCGGATAAGTATCCAATAAGTTTAAGTGTAATTGATTTATTTGGAAGGGAAGTTTTGAGAAAAGAAATATATAATAACAGAACAATTGATTTAGACTTCCTAAAGAAAGATACCTATATATTAAAACTTAAACATAAAGACGCAATCATTAACAGAAAGATAATTAAGAAATAAATTGACTTTGAAAAAGGTATAGGCAAGTTAAACTTAGAGTAATTTAAACTAAGGTTACGCAAAAAAGTTAAGTTTATTTTTTCTAAGCTTTATTAGCTAATTAACAAGCATTTAACACAATAAATTAATTCATAGTTAAGAGCATTTTTAAAATAATTCTCTATTTACTTGCAAATTAATATAAAAACAATTATTTTTGCGACAACAATTATAATCTTAATCTATTTATCATGTTTAATGACAACTTAAATTTACAGAATAAGCATTATTCTCTTGTATTTTTATCTATGAGATGCAATTCTCATCAGCCGTAAAAAACCACCAATAAATAATAAAAAAAATAATTATGAAAAAATTATTATTAGCTTTAGTATTATTGTTATCAATTGGCTTTAGTCAAAAAGCTTTTGCTTATGATTTTTGGGCTGTAAATAGTCAAGGAGATACCATTTTTTACAGATTTATTGCTGGTTCGGATTCAACTGTGAAAGTCACATATGAAGGAACAATTCAAATTTTTCAAGGTTGGGTAACTGTTTCTGGTAAAGCATACGTAGGAGATATTACTATTCCTTCAACAGTTACTTTTAATGGAAAAACATATACAGTAAGTACTATTGGAGAATATGCTTTTGAAGATGGAAGAATTACATCTATAACCTTACCAGGAACAATTGCAACTATTGAAAGTCATGCCTTTGAAAATTGTGAAAATTTAAATTCAATCAATTTTTCTCCTACTTCTACAACTGAAATGGTAATTGGTGAGACAATTTGTTATGAATGTAGAAATTTAAAATATATTAATATTCCAGATTATGTAACTTCAATAGGTAGTGATGCATTTATTTATACAGGATTAGAAGTGATAATATTTGGTAATTCAGTTTCTTATTTAGGAAGGCATGTGATACCTGCTTCTTCTACTTCAATTGTAATTTGTAATTCCAAAATTCCACCTATTACAGAAGAATATCCTTTTGGAGGATTTTTCAGAACTATTATAGCCCCATGTGAAAGTGTAGAAACTTATAAATCTGCTCCTAATTTAGATTTTTATGATTATAGTACATGTATAGGGCTTGAGGATTTGAAAAAAGAAGAAATTGATTTTATATTATATCCTAATCCTGCAAAAGATAATATTACAATACGAACAAAACAATTAAAAGATGGTTCTTTGTTTATCTATGATATTATGGGAAAAGAAGTATTAAGCACACGAATAAATAATGATGAGACAATTTTGAATATAAATAATCTTAAAACTGGAGTTTATATTCTAAAAGTCTTAAATATTGAAAATTCAATAGTAGGAAATAAGAAAATAATTAAACAATAAATTGACTATAGAAAAGATATAGGCAAGTTAAACAAAGAAAAATTTAAACTAAGGTTACGCAAAAAAAGTCTTAGGTTAAAAAGAAAAAACCTTAGTTAAATTTCTATAACTCCTTGTTTAATTTTTTATACTCTTATTCCCCTACAATTTAACCCATAATATAGCTTTAATAATTCTTTTTTACTATCGCAAAATCAAAATTTTAGTCAATTTAAAACTCTAAAATATATTTCTTATCTCTTTTCTTTTTTTGTTCAATTTATTTATTGTAACTTTGCAAGCTAAAATAGTGAAGTATTTTCACTTTAAACGAATTTAATTCAAATACTTATAAAATTAAAAGAAATGGCAAAAGAAAAGAAATTTTTGACTTGCGATGGTAATCAAGCAGCAGCTCATGTAGCATATATGTTTTCTGAATGTGCAGCTATATATCCCATCACACCGTCTTCTCCAATGGCAGAATATGTTGATGAATGGTCAGCTAACGGAAGAAAAAATATATTTGGAGAAACTGTTAAACTAGTAGAAATGCAATCTGAAGCAGGTGCAGCTGGAGCTTTACACGGTTCACTTCAAGCTGGTGCTCTATCTACAACATTCACTGCTTCTCAAGGTTTATTATTGATGATCCCTAATATGTATAAGATTGCAGGAGAATTACTTCCTGGAGTTTTCCACGTAACAGCTCGTACTCTTGCGGCTCAAGCTCTTTCAATCTTTGGAGATCATTCAGATGTTTACGCTTGTCGCCAAACAGGTTTTGCAATGTTAGCATCTAATTCAGTTCAAGAATCTATGGATTTGGCTGGAGTTGCTCACCTTACTGCAATTAAAGGAAGAGTTCCTTTTATGCATTTCTTTGATGGTTTCCGTACTTCTCACGAAATTCAAAAAATTGAAGCTCTTGATACAGAAGATATGGCTAAATTGATTGATCAAAAAGCCTTAAAAGAATATAGAGAAAACGCTCTTAATCCAGAACATCCTGTTACAAGAGGTACTGCTCAAAATCCTGACGTTTTCTTCCAAGCAAGAGAAGCTTGTAATCCTTTCTATGATGCAATTCCTGACATGGTTAATGACTATATGCAAAAAGTTGGTCAAATAACAGGTAGAGAACATAAACCTTTTGAATATTATGGAGACCCTAATGCAGAAAACATTATTGTTGCTATGGGTTCTGTTAATGATACAATTAAAGAAACTATTGATTATTTAGCTAAAAAGGGAGAAAAAGTTGGATTGATTTCTGTTCATCTATACCGTCCTTTCTCTGCTAAATACTTCTTTAACGTATTCCCTAAATCAGTTAAGAGAATTTGCGTTTTAGACCGTACTAAAGAACCAGGAGCTAATGGAGATCCACTTTACTTAGACATCGTTGAATTATTTAACAATAAAGAAAATCGTCCAATGATTATTGGTGGACGTTATGGTTTAAGTTCAAAAGACACAACTCCTGCTCAAATACTTTCAGTTGTTGAAAATCTTAAATCTTCAACTCCAATGAATCAATTTACTGTTGGTATAGTTGATGATGTTACTAATCGTTCTCTTCCTGTTCTTCCAGAAATTTCAGTATCTGAAGCTGGAACTTTTGAAGCTAAATTCTATGGTTTAGGAGCTGATGGTACTGTTGGAGCAAACAAGAACTCTATCAAGATTATTGGAGATAACACTGACAAATATTGTCAAGCTTACTTCTCTTACGATAGTAAGAAATCTGGTGGTTTCACTTGTTCTCACCTTCGTTTTGGAGATACTCCAATTCGTTCCCCATACTTGGTAACAACTCCTGATTTTGTTGCTTGCCACGTATTTGCTTACTTAAACATGTATGAAATTTTAAAAGGAATTAAACCAAACGGAACCTTCCTTTTAAACTCAATGTTCAATGCTGAAGAAACTGTTAAAAATCTTCCTTCCAAGGTTAAAAAAGAATTAGCAGAAAAGAATATTAATTTCTATATCATTGACGCTACAGCTATTGCTGAAGAAATTGGTTTAGGAAACAGAACAAACACTATTCTTCAATCTGCATTCTTCAAGATTGCTAGCGTAATTCCTTACGAATTAGCAGTTACTCAAATGAAGAAAGCTATTGACAAATCATACGGAAAGAAAGGTGAAAACATCGTTAAGATGAACTATGCAGCTGTTGACCGTGGTGGCCATAAAATTCAATATATTTTACTCAAGATAACTCATATGATTATATGTATATA
>ENA-UOOE01000842-UOOE01000842.1-fermentation-metagenome-genome-assembly--contig:-NODE-842-length-28005-cov-29.869231_pt1 | contig 28005 bp, 25 predicted proteins | sample MGYA00245776_ERZ724021 | MGnify/ENA primary metagenome ERZ724021 (study PRJEB28704, sample SAMN03018321) | fermentation metagenome | biome: anthropogenic terrestrial biome; feature: soil; material... | reverse complement strand
GTGGTACAAAAAATATTAGCGTTTTTGGTACACTTTATATTGACATTCACAACAAGTACTCAACCCGTCAATAAAGGCAGTAAAATATCACCTGGTTGGAGTAATATTTGCCTGATTTTGTTTATAAAATCTATTGATATTGCTTTTCTAATTTGTTATTGTTTAGCTAAGAAAATAACATAGTGGCAATGGAGCTTGCCATGCTGCGGCTAAACGCTTAAATTTAAGCTGATAGCTCCTATCCTAAACGAGATAGGGGGTGTTAGCTTGCTTTAGCTTTAAAGTTAAACGTGTATTCCCTGTTTGGGGATACACGTTATTTTTTTGTTTAAAATTATAGGACTTAATAAATTTATTGAAGGAGTCTGGTTATGACACTTGCATTCATTCTTATCTGCACTATTCTTCTTGCCAGTATAATCTCTATTGAATTGGGGATATCTGTAACAATTATTGAAATCGTTATGGGGGTAATATTAGGTAATGCCCTGCATCCCATTATCCCGGACTGGATGAACTTCCTGGCCTCTATAGGCGCGGTTCTCCTTACTTTCCTGGCTGGAGCTGAGGTTGATCCCGAAATACTCAGAACCAAAGGTAAGGAAAGCCTGCTGATTGGTTTACTATCATTTATTGCTCCGTTTGCTGCAACGTTTTTGTTTTGCTTCTATATGATTGACTGGTCCTTAAATGAAGCTTTAATTGCCGGTATAGCCTTATCCACCACTTCCCTCGCAGTAGTATATGCGGTTCTGGTGGAGAGCGGCTTGACCAAAACCGAGCTGGGCAAGCTTATAATGGCCTCGTGCTTTATCACTGACCTGGGCACGGTTCTGGCCTTAACCCTGGTATTTTCTCAATACTCTGTAAAAAGCTTTTTGTTTTTAGCCGGTTCCGCAGCGATTATTGTTGCGCTTCCCTGGATACTTGGGAAGATCCGGGAAAAATACGGAGAAAAGCTGGTACAACCGGACCTTAAAATAATCCTGGCAGCATTATTCGCCATAATGCTATTAGCTGAAATTGGCCAGGGGCAATCAGTTTTACCCGCCTTTATCCTGGGACTATGTTTATCCTCAATTTTTTCCGGCCAACCAGAACTCCCGAACAAGCTCAGGACTATTGCCTTTGCTATGCTTACACCATTTTTCTTTTTGAAAGCCGGTATGAATGTATCTGTTACCGCTTTATCCAGTCAGCTGGTTTTATTGGGATTATTATTTATGGTCAAAGTGGTTACCAAGGGCATAGGGGTATATCCCCTGGCTCGTAAATTTATACCAGCTGATTCTATGTTCACTACCCTTTTGATGAGCACCGGGTTAACCTTTGGTACCATATCTGCCATGTTCGGCCTCAACAATGGCTACATTAACAACTCGCAATTTTCGTTACTGGTTACCGTAGTTGTAGCTTCAGCAATTATTCCCACATTTATTGCTCAAAAATGGTTTCAGCCTGAACATATCCTCTGTGAAGATGAGGAAACAACCGGATCAGAGTCATCATTATCAGAAGAGGTGGGGTAAATGGGAAAAAATATACTGGTGGGTATTGATGAATCAGAAGAAGCCCCGGTTTTACTAGCGGCCGCCTGTAAAATAGCCCAAGTCAGGAATTCCAGCTTAACCATAGTCACCGTGGCCAATATACCGGACTGGGCTTCTGTATACGGGGCAGACTCAAGCCTGCGGGAAGAGGGCTTTAATATGTATCAGCCATTATTGCTCAGAGCTCAGGAAGAAGCCCGAAAACAACGGTTAAACGTTAAAACCGAGTTGCTTTTCGGTAATCCTGGCGAAAGCATAATCAATTACTTGAAGCAAAACCCGTTTGACCTGGTTGTCCTGGGGTATAAGCGGAGATCCAACTTAAACCGCCGGCTATTAGGGTCGGTTGCCTCCAAAGTAGTAAACTATTCACCCTGCAGCGTTCTAATCGTACGTAATAAATTGGTATGGAACAATATTCTGGTGGCACTTGATGCCTCGCCGGATGCAGCCAGAGCCCTGGAATTGGTTTTTGACCTGGGTGCAGCCAAAGATATCAGTATTGAAGCGGTAGCAGTTGTTCCCATACCCAATTATGCAGGCACTTTGGGGGAAGTTGAAACAGCCAGGCAGCACGGGGAAAAATTTTACTCGGAAATTCTTGCCAAGGCACAATGGGCAGCCCAAAAGAGAAAACTTCATTTTCGGAGCCAATTATTCTTCGGTGATCCCGCCGAACGAATATTGCATTATCTGACCCAAAGGCATAGCGATATGGTGGTGTTAGGTCATAAGGGAACATCGAACATACGGGAAATATTACTGGGCAGCACTGCTTATAAATTGGTTAATTATTCTCCCTGCAGTGTTTTAATTACCAAAATATAACAACCGAGAGCAGACGGGAGGTGGTGGAGTAAATGGATAAAGTTATGAGTATTGACCAGTTCAAAGTAGGCCAGCTGGAATCACCGCACCAAGATCTTTTATTGCGTTCAGATGAATATGGAACATTAACCATCGGAGTTCTTATTAACCCAAAAGAAGTGGCAATTGTAGCCTGCTCAACTGTTGATAAGGTTTTCGAAGATATGATGTTTTGGGCTGATAAAGTTGAACAGGTTAAAAAAGCGTATAGTTCCAAAGTCGGTTAAAGGCAATTATCAGTAAGATAATTAATGTCGGCTGCTGGTTTTATGGGCAGCCGACATTTAAATATCCCGAAGTATGACTCTGATCCGGCGCCACCCATAGCATGGAATGTATCTCTTAATAAAAAAATGTATAATCTATATTGGCATTATAAGGGCGAACAAGGCTTTAAACCAATTACTGCGGATGAAATTGCTGATAAATAGGCCAGAATACGACTGATTACATGTAAATATAACCAACGATTATTCGTAAAAATCATTGGGCTATGTTGACTATTATTTTAGCTGATGCTATAATAAACTTCGTTGCGGAGCCGTGGTGTAGCGGTTAACATGTCGGCCTGTCACGCCGAAGATCGTGGGTTCAAATCCCATCGGCTTCGCCATAAGCCTCGGTAGCTCAGCTGGTAGAGCAGCGGACTGAAAATCCGCGTGTCGGTGGTTCAACTCCGCCCCGAGGCACCATTACTCAAGCGGAAGTGGCTCAGTGGTAGAGCATCGCCTTGCCAAGGCGAGGGTCGCGAGTTCGAATCTCGTCTTCCGCTCCATTGTCAAACAGGCGTTACCGCGGTAACGCTTTTATTTTGTCCGCAATAAATTCCGATTCCGTAATCCTTTACTGCCCTTGCAATAAAGGGTGAAAGTTGATACAATAATGGTTGCGTAAGAGATAAACAAACGGGCGGATGGCGAAGTGGCTAACGCTGTGGTCTGCAAAACCACCATTCACCGGTTCGAGTCCGGTTCCGCCCTCCATAATAAAAAAACGCACTCTTTTAGTTTATAATACTGAAAGGGTGTTTTTTTATAAACACAGCAAAATTTGAATAAATGGAGGTGTGCGGAATGGCGTTCTTTGATGAGGCGGCTCAGAAATATGACGGCTGGTATGAAACCCCAATGGGCCGCTTCGCAGACCAGGTTGAAACCCAATTAGCCTTCAGTTTATTTACCCCGGAGCCGGAAATGACGATCCTGGATTGCGGCTGTGGAACCGGAAATTTCAGCATCAAACTGGCCGCAAGGGGAGCACGGGTGACCGGTGTTGACCTCTCGGCGGAAATGCTGGCTATCGCCAGAGAAAAAACGCGTCGCCGCGGACTTGATATTGAGTATGTCGAGGGCGATATTTGTAATCTTCCTTTTGCAGATGATTATTTCGATGCCGTATTTACCATGGCGGTTTTCGAGACTATTCCGGATTCACAAAAAGCTTTCCGGGAAATGCTGCGGGTACTCAAACCAGGTAAATTCTTATTGATCGGTACCATCCGCAAAGATGCGGCCTGGGGCAAATCATATGAAAAACGGGCGCAGGAAAATCCTGATTCTATTTGGCGCTTTTCAAAATTTAAAACCCTGCGGGAATTCGAGAACCTGGACCGCGAACATCTTGTTAATATGGGGCAGTGTCTGTTTGTCCCCCCTGATGCGGCTGAAGACAGGTTTAATCTGGAAGAAGAGAACCGTTTATCCGGGATCGAACCGGGCGGTTTCATGGCGGCATTATGGCAGAAGCCAATTTAAACGGGTTAATATAATGAAGGAAAACAGTTAGGGGCTATTGTCAATTTCCCTGGATGGACCGTATTTCCGCACTTGATGTTACGCCGGGCACAAAGGACAACAAACCTGCAATGTTCACTTACTTTCCTAAAGATGCCTCTGGAATCATCTCCTGAAAAAATGTTTGTATTGCTGATAACGCAAATTCTGTTAAGTTTCACTTGTAAAACGTTGTATAATTTGCTACACTAGACTTTGCGAAACGGGACATTGAGATAGTTCCTTCTAAACTTCGCAACCGTGCCCGGGTGGCGGAATAGGCAGACGCACGGGACTTAAAATCCCGCGAGGTTTACCCCTCGTGCCGGTTCGACCCCGGCCTCGGGCACCATCTAAATATTGAATCCACCGGTTTTAAGGTGGGTTTTTTTATTTGTCCAGCAAGTTAAAAACTGGAAGCTCCCTTTATTGAGACGGATATACCATTATTGATGCAAATGTTATACTTAGATAATAATTATAATCTGGGAGTTGAAAGCTATGCAGTACTTAATTATTCTTTCCGATGGTATGGCAGACTATGATATACCGGAATTAAACGGGCAGACACCGCTGGAGTATGCCCGAACCCCTAATATAGATACCTTGGCCCGCCAGGCCCTGATAGGGCTGGTACAGACCATTCCGGAAGGCCTTTCTCCCGGTAGCGATGTAGCCAATCTGGCGGTAATGGGCTATAACCCCCTCAGCTATTATACCGGACGTTCGCCCCTGGAAGCAGTCAGTCTGGGGGTGGAGCTGGCTGATAGCGACCTGGCTCTGCGCTGTAATCTGGTGACTTTATCCGGTGAAGAAGAGTATGGGCATAAAACCATGCGGGATTACAGTGCCGGTGAAATCAGCACTGAAGAATCGGCTCGTTTGCTGGCGGAATTACAGTCCCGGCTGAGCAACGAATATTTTAGTTTTCATGCCGGGATCAGTTACCGGCATTTGGTGGTATGGAAAAACGGCAGTGATAAAGATGTGGTACTCACCCCTCCTCATGATATCTCCGACCAGGTGGTAGGTAAATATCTGCCTCAGGGTAAGGATGGTTCTCTGTTGTTGGAGCTCATGCTCAGGAGTCAGGAAATGCTTATAAAGCATCCGGTAAACCAGGCTCGTATGGAAAAAGGGGAAAATCCGGCCAACTCAATATGGCTTTGGGGAGAGGGCCGGCGGCCATCTCTGCCCACCTTTAAGGATAAATATGGGCTGAATGGTTCGGTAGTTTGCGCAGTCGATTTGGTACGGGGGCTGGGTATATGTGCCGGCTTAACTCCGGTCAGGGTAGCAGGAGCAACAGGCAGTGTGGAAACAAATTTTGCCGGTAAAGCCCGGGCGGCTCTGGATGAGTTGAAAAGGGGACAAGACTTCGTCTACCTGCACATTGAATCTCCTGATGAAGCCGGTCACCAGGGCAGCATTAAGCGTAAAATCTGGGCCATAGAGCAAGTGGATAAAGAAGTGGTAGGTCTGCTGCTCAAGGAATTAGACGATTTCGACCAGATCCGGGTTATGATACTGCCCGACCACCCCACGCCTATATCTACACGCACTCATAGCAGCAACCCGGTTCCGTTTTTAATCTATGAAAAAAACAAACCGTTAATTGACGGTGTAGGCAAATACAATGAAAAATCAGCTGCCGGGGGGCTGTTCATTGCTGATGGCTATACTCTAATGGATCGCTTTATTAAAGGCTGATTTTCCTGAAAAGTGTCGTCTACCTGCAATAACGTTAAAAACCCCGGGCGGCGACGACACTATAAAATGAAAGCAAACTTCGATATTTATCCCTTTTTAGTATTTGGATATAATACAAATAGACCAATGCTATTCAGGTAGACAATACCGATTTTTTTAAACTCCAGCGGGTTTTTAGCGTACCTATGAGGAATTGAAACCCCTACTTCAGTAGAGCAGGTAAGCTAAAAACCATGAGTTTTTAGCGTACCTATGAGGAATTGCAAGACTGCACCGGGTCATACCGGCAGCATGAAGTCGTTTTTAGCTATCTAATAACACTAACCCCCGTTAAGCCTATGTCTTAACAGGGGTTAGTAATAGTCTGAAACCAGCTAAAGCCAAGTCTTTATTTCTAAACTAAAGGATATCTTTTTCTCAGTCCAGGTTCAGGAATGATAGTACGGTTTTTTGCATGTCCCGGGTGGAGGTAACGGTTTCATGCCTTATGGGACGCTGGTTCAGGCCTTTGATTCCGGCCGGTATACTGATGCCGGTTTCTGCAGATAGGGTTAAAAGAGTCTGGAACTCGTCTTTATCCTTGATAAGTTCATCGCCAAGTACGGCCTGAGCAACGCTGCTGCCGAATTTGAAGGGACTGGCCGTGGAGGCTATCAACGTACAGCTATTATCACCGACCTGCTGCCGGAATTTGTTATAAACATTAACGGCAACAGCCGTATGGGTATCCATAAGATATTGATATTCCCGCCATACTGAGGCTATACTGGCCAGTGTTTCAGCATCGCTGCAGTAATCCGACCAAAACATCTGCTGTACCTGCCGGCGAGTGGAGTCATCAACTGCGTAGCGTCCGCTGTTTTTTAATTCTTCCATCCATTTCCCCACCCTAACACTGTCATGGCCGGTCAGTTCGAAAAGCAGTCTCTCCAGATTGGACGATATCAGGATATCCATGGAAGGAGAAATAGTTTTGGCAAAATCGCGGTTGCGGTCATAAGTACCGGTCATAATAAAGTCGGTCAAAACATTATTGGAATTGGCCGCACAGATTAAGCGCTTGACCGGAATCCCCATCCGGCTGGCATAATAGGCAGCCAGGATATTGCCGAAATTACCGGTGGGCACCACAATATTTATGGCCTCCCCCGCTTGCACTGCTCCCCTGCTGCACAGATCCACATAAGCTGAGACATAATAGACTATCTGCGGCAACAATCTCCCCCAGTTGATGGAATTAGCCGAGGACATTTTCATATGATGCCGTTCCAGTTGTTCTATAACCTGTTTACTGGTAAAGATGTTCTTTACCCCACTCTGGGCGTCGTCAAAATTACCGGTTACTCCGGCAACATAGACATTGCTTCCTTCCTGGGTAATCATTTGCAGCTTCTGGATCTCACTGACCCCATCCTGAGGAAAAAATACAATAATCCTGGTGCCGGGAACATCTTTGAACCCTTCCAGCGCAGCCTTCCCTGTATCTCCCGAGGTGGCCACCAATATAATGAACTCACTCTTTTCCCCTATCTTGCGGGCACTAACCGTTAGAAAACGAGGCAGAATCTGCAGGGCCATATCCTTGAAGGCCGAGGTCGGGCCATGCCATAGCTCCTGAATATATAATCCGGGATCAAGCTCAACCAGCGGAGCTATTTTCTCATGTTCAAATTTGTCCCGGTTATAAGCCCCGTAAACACACTCCTTTATTTCCTGAGCCGAAAAATCTTCCAGATACTGCTCTATAATGTAAACAGCCCTTTCCTGGTAACCCCAGGATTCCATCTGTTTTAAGGTACTTGCATTTAGTACCGGGATAAATTCAGGAACAAATAAGCCTCCATCCGGGGATATACCCATGGTTATGGCTTGAGCCGCACTAACTGCCCCGTATTTTCCCCTGCTGCTCTGGTACTGCAAAAAAAAACCTCCTTTAAGGTGCTTATTGTCACTTTATAATATTATACTTATTATCTAGCGGCTTAAAGTATATTTTGACTTGGGATGACGTTCTACTGTTTTTCTTATATTATTAAATAAATAGCTTGAGAAAAGCTATAGTAAATTCCCCCTGCAATCTCAAGCTTTCAGGAGGTAATAATTTGGCCCAATTTATCATTGTAATTATAGCAACAGTTTTAGTTAAGCTCTTATGGGATGTATATAAAGAGCAGATGCAGAAGAAAAATAACTCCCGCCCTTCTCAGAAGGGGGGCGAGGTAATTGATCTGAGCAATGCCTGGATAGACCTGGATGATATGCCATACAGCCGCCGCGAACATTTGCTCCCGGGAAGAGAACTGGCTGTCTATCATTTGCTTCTGGAACTTCTGCCCGGCGAAAGCTATGTAGTCCTCCCCCGGGTAAGATTAGCCGATGTGGCCATTGTTTCTCCTGAAGCCCACAACCGGATAGAACATAGCAATCGGATAAGGGAGAGGAACCTTGATCTGCTAATCTGTGCAGCCCAGGATTTAAAGCCTCTAGCAGCAATAACCTTCGAAGCTGAGGTAGAAGGTAAAAAAAAGCAACTGGCAGACCGTTTCACCCGTAAAGCTTTGGAAGCCATGGGCCTGCCCTGCCTGGATTTACGGCCTGGCTCTCCCCCATCCAAATCCGAATTGATTACTATGTTGCATAAATTAGGTTTGCATTTTTAAGGCCTATCGTAGTCATGATTTACATCCAAAAGAAGAGATAAAGATAAATATTGGCTATAATTACAGAAATAATCATGAGTGGAAACCCAACTTTAAGAAAATCAACAAATTTAATAATGTTGCCATGTCTTTCCGCTATCCCCACAACCGTGATGTTTGCGGAAGCCCCGATCAGGGTCCCGTTACCGCCTAAACAAGCCCCCAGAGCCAATGCCCACCAGAGGGATTCCATCGGCATAGATGAAGCCTGCCCCACACTTTGCAGCAGCGGTATCATGGTAGCTACAAAAGGAATATTATCTATAAAAGCAGAGGCAATGGCTGACATCCAGAGAACAAGCATACCGGTCAAGGGCAGATTTCCTCCGCTTACCTCCAAAGACTTGGCTGCCAGAGCTTCAATTACCCCGTTGGCCTCCAGTGATCCCACTAAAACGAAAAGGCCGAGGAAAAAGAATATAACCGGCCATTCCACCAGCATCAGCACATCTTCAGGTTCTTCCGCCGTAATCAGCATCAGGAATGCCGCTCCCATCAAAGCTACTGTGGCCGATTCCAGATGCAGGGCCTGATGGAGAAAAAAGCCTAATATCGTCAATCCCAATATGATGAGGGATTTTTTTAGGATTCCCCAATCTTTTATATACTCCATCTCATCCAATTCCATGATGCTTTTTATTTTATCATCATCGGCAAAGAGGTCTTTTCTATACCAAAGTACCAGAATGGCCATTGTTATTATCAATATAACCAGGGCAGGCAGTGCCATATTGGCGATAAAGTCCATAAAGCCCAGACCAGTTGCACTGCCTATCATTATGTTAGGGGGATCTCCAATCAAGGTTGCCGTACCGCCTACGTTGGAACAGATAATTTCGGTAAAAAGAAAGGGGATGGGTGATATATCGAGTCGGTCGGTTAAAACGTAGGTTACCGGAACTATCAGCAACACGGTGGTCACATTATCCAAAAAAGCTGATAAGACTGCGGTTATCAAACCTAAAGCAATCAGTATGTTTATGGGCTTGCCTTTGGCCAGCCGGGCCGATTTAACTGCCAGGTAGCCGAACAATCCACTTCGGCGGGTAATACCGACTATTATCATCATACCTACCAGCAAGCCAATGGTGTTGAAGTCAATGGCCCTGACTGCTTCCTCCTGGGTTATCAACCCCAAAGCAATTACTACGGTGGCACCGACCAGAGCAATTATGGTACGATGCACTTTTTCAGCAATGATCATTGCATAAACCATTAGAAAGATAATTACTGCCAACCAGAACGCAAACATTTCTACACCCTTTCTTTAAATTAAATTTTCCTTAGCCGGTAATAGATATAAATATGGGGCAGGCAAACTCATAGCTACCCACCCCAGTAAGCCGGTTCCTCTCAGCCGGAAACTTATGCTTTAAGTATTTCCAGCTCATGGTATCAGCTGCGCCAAAACCATGTTGACCGTTTTCAAATTATGAATTTTCTTATTAAACTGTTACAGATAATACAGTATACAGTTCTAAAAATCAAGTATCCGAGGCCAATTCTTTAATATTCTTTGGTAATTTTAAATACTATTCAATTAAGAATCACAGAATAAACTAGCCTCAGAATCTGGTTGAATTTGATACAATATTAAAAGTGAGCAAAAATAAGATTTTTTAAGTGATTACAGGAGGTAATCTTTTGAATATATCTGAAATAATATTTTCATTTGTCGGCGGTTTAGGTTTGTTTCTGTTCGGTTTGCGTTTTATGTCTGATGGACTGCAATCAGCAGCCGGTGATAGGATGCGAACTATCCTGGAAAAAGGAACCCGGAATCCTGTCCGGGGAGTATTGACAGGAGCTCTGGTTACGGCTTTGATCCAGAGCAGCAGTGCCACTACCGTATTAACCGTAGGCCTGGTCAATGCCCAACTTCTCACCTTGCGTCAGGCTATCGGGGTAATAATGGGTGCTAACATAGGTACCACCATGACGGCATATCTGATCGGCTTCAATTTGCAGGATTATGCCCTGCCCATCCTTGGCTTGGGGGCACTGGTCTTTTTATTTGCCTCCAGTAAAAAATTTAAAGTCATAGGACAATCCTTATTTGGTTTTGGCATCCTCTTCTTCGGTTTAACGGTTATGGGAAATGGAATGCAGCCTTTAAAAGACCTTTCTTTCTTTGTCGACTTAATGACCAGTATTGATAATAACTCAATAATCGGTGTATTGTTGGGGATGTTTTTTACTTTTTTGGTGCAAAGCAGCAGCGCTACCATAGGGGTTCTGCAGCAGTTGGCTTATCAGGGCGCAGTCACCTATAATCAGGCGGTTCCTATTCTCTTTGGAGATAATATCGGTACTACCATTACGGCTCTGTTGGCCGCCCTCGGGGCCAGTGTTTCAGCCCGAAGGACAGCCCTTACCCACTTCATATTCAATGTAGTGGGAACTATCATTTTTCTCCCCCTCTTCCTAATGGGAGCCTTCAAAAAAATAGTAGTCCTCTTTACGAACTATTTCTTTATTCTCCTTCCTGGTTTTGCCGGCACTTGGGATACTCTGAATATCAAACTGCAAATTGCCCAAACCCATGCGGTTTTTAACATCAGCAACACCCTTATCCATTTGCCTTTAGTAGCTGTACTGGCCTTTATTGTAACCAAACTGATTCCAGATAGAGAAAAAGATGCTGATGATCCCTACCGCCCCCGATATATTGACCGCAGACTCTTAAATAATCCCTCCGTAGCTCTGTCTCAGGCAAAAAGAGAAACTCTGCGCATGGCCTACCTGGCCCAGGAAGCATTTACCAACGCTATAGAATATTTTAATACCCGCCAGGAAACTCTGGTGGAAAAAGGCAAAAATTTGGAAAATGCAATTAATGCTCTGGAAAGGGAAATAACCGACTATGTAGTGTTGGCCTCCCAAAAGCAATTATCTACCGAGGAGTCGAATCACGCTCATATAATTCTACAATCTTTAAATGATATTGAACGGATTGGGGATCACTGTGAGAATATTATTGAACAGGCTACTGATGCCACCCTCTACAATGTCAGTTTTTCCGGCGAAGCCAGACAGGAAATGGACAACATATTGGAAGTGACTAATAACACTCTCCTCCTGGCCTACAGAGCTCTGGAAAGGCAGGATAAATCCGTTGCCAGGCAAGTGCTGGCCCATGAAGAGAAGATAGACGAACTTCAGGCAACTTACCGCAAAGCCCACATCAGAAGATTGAACGAAGGAATATGTAACGGCAGTAACGGAGCAGTGTTTCTGGATATGCTGGTCAACCTGGAGCGTATCGGTGACCACTGCCGCAATATTGCCGGTTATGTTCTGGAGGAAGAATAAAAAAACCAGGTGTGTGGGGCTATTATATAGCCCCTGCCTATATTAAGTCTCTTAACCAATCAACCCGTCTATAAATTCACTTTACTTAGCCCATCACCGGTACTATTCCCCCAGTCTGTTTCTTCCTGCATCGGATCCCAGTATTTTGGAGTTAGTATTGACTCTTTGATCTGTCTGCCGGGGAGGTATATTAGCCTCAGGTGACTCTATTTTCTGAAAGTCTCGGTTACATGAATCATGCTTCTCTCATATTTTATCTCCATCCATATAACTTATTTATATACTTTATATTAAATTTCATCTAAAATTTTAACAAAAAAATTGAATTTTTTATTATACTATAGATAAATGATCTTAAGAGTTAATATGCAGAAATCGGACATGCACAATGAAGGAACTTTCATATGCTTTTTACTATTTAAGGGCGCTCAAAGGGGCTGAAGTCATAATCAGTGCCATGGAAAATTTTTATCATTATAAATAAATTGATCATGCAAATGAGGTTGAATTTATGTCGGTTCCTTTAACTCAACCATTCCTGGAGGTCAGAGGGGTTAAAAAGAAATATGGTAATGTGGAAGCCCTCCGGGGTATAGACCTGAAAGCTTACACGGGCGAGATTTTAGCTATTGTTGGGGATAACGGCGCCGGTAAAAGCACTATCATAAAAACCTTATCCGGCGCCATTGCTCCTGATAGCGGAGAAATAATTGTTGCCGGCCAAAAATATCACAAATTGAAGCCTAAAACCGCACTTGCTGCCGGCATTTCTACAGTTTATCAGGATTTGGCCCTGGTTAATACCTTAGATATTGCTGACAATATTTTTTTGGGCCGGGAATATAAGACTAAAATTTTTTGTTTAGACAGAAAAAGAATGCGTCAGGAAGCGAAAGAACTGCTGGGCCAGCTTAAGATTCAAATACCCTTCCTGCACGCTGAAGTCGGTGATCTCAGCGGTGGTCAGAGGCAGAGCGTAGCAATCGCCCGGGCGGTTCACCAGGGAGGCCGGCTGCTGATCTTTGACGAACCTACGGCGGCAATGGGAGTAAAAGAAACCATCACCATTTTGAAATTGATTAAAAGTCTTGCCCAGCAGGGCCTTGGCATTATCGTTATCAGCCATAATATTGAGCAGGTCTTTCAAATATCTGATCGGATCTGTGTCATGCGCCAGGGAGAAGTAGTAGGTTTGGTAAAAACAGATGAGGTCCATCCCAACGACGTGATCGCCATGATCACGGGAGCAGTAGATATTAACAACAGGGGTAGAGAATAATGGAGATGAGGGTCCGTCTGCAGAGAATATTTCCGCAGCTTCTGCTTTCCGGAGTGCTATTATTATTAATTGTGGCTTTGAGTCTGACCTCAGAATACTTTTTATCCTGGGAGAATTTCCGGAATATTTTAGATCAGAGTTCTGTTCATATTTTATTGGCAATTGGTATGACCTTTGTAATAGCCAGCGGCGGTATTGACCTATCGGTAGGCAACGTAGCCGCTCTCAGCGGTGTAGTAATGGCAGTGGCCATGAAGTCCGGTACAGAAGTCCTCCCGGCTGTGTTTCTGGGTTTTCTGACTGCACTTCTGTTTGGTTTGGTAAATGGCCTGGTGATTTCTTATATTAAAGTAAATCCATTTATCACCACCTTGGCGACAATGTCCATCGCCCGGGGAGCGGCTCTTATTCTGACCGGCGGAGTATCCATTTACGGTTTCTCAGCCGACTTTAAATTCTGGGGAACAGGCTCAATCGGACCGATCAACCCGCCTATCCTGTTGGCGTTTATTTTTTTGATCGTGGGCCTTTTTCTCTTGTCTTATACTCTTTGGGGCAAATACAGCCTGGCTTTAGGCGGTAATGGCGAAGCTTTACGTCGTACCGGGGCCAATGTCAATTTTTACCAGATCAGTATTTACTGTTTTTCCACCTTATGCGCGGCAGCCGCAGGACTGATTATGACTGCAAGGCTCAACTCAGCCGCGCCGTTAGCCGGTGCAACTTATGAAATGAATGCCATAGCGGCCGTAGTTTTAGGCGGCGCCAGTATGAAGGGGGGCAAAGCTTCCATCTTCGGCACTTTTATTGGCTGTCTGACCCTGGGAGTGTTGAGGAACGGGCTGACTATGCTGGCCGTCCCCACTTATTACCAGCAATTATTTACCGGCATCATCATTCTGGTTGCCATCATAGTTTCCGAGTTGCGCAGTAAGGCAGAACAATAAAAGAGGTGTAGCAATGAAAACACTTACCATACCAAAGGATGAAATGACACCGATCGAACGTTCCCGGGCCATCAAAGCCGGCCAGTCTTATGATCGGATACCGTGCAGTCCAATGGTTGCGGAACATGTCATCTGGTCAACGGGCATTACCGTAAAAGATTATCTATATAACCCCAAACTGGCGGCAGAAGCCCAGGCCAAAGCCTTTGAATATTTCGGCTACGATAGTGTAAGCGTCAGCCCCGACCATCATGGCTTTGCCGAAGCAATGGGATGCAAATTCAGGTATACCGATGACGAAAGGCCTCAAATTGCCGAGTATTGTTTAAAGAATCTGGAGGATATTGATAAATTAGAGCCGGTAGACCCTAAAAAGACCGGGCGCTTAAAGCTGTGCCTGGAAGCTGTGGCCCGCCTGCAGGAACTGGTCGGTGATAAGGTAAAGGTGGGCAGCGGAATGGGCGGCCCCCTGACCTGCGCGTCATTCATACGCGGAGCCGACCATCTTTTAAGAGATATGAAAAAAAATCCTGAGGCGGTTCATAAAATAATGGCGGTCAATACGCAAAACCTGATCAACTACATGGCAGCCTGCTGGGAATATGGTGTCGGCTGCAGCGTAGGGGATTCTTTTGCATCCTGTACCGTGATCAGTCCTAAAGATTTCAGGATTTTTGTAAAACCCTATTTAAAGAAAATTGCTGATTGGCAGATCAAACATATTGGTGGCGCCGGCAATTTGCATATTTGCGGCGACAGCAGACCGTTATGGGACGATATGGCGGAACTCGGCTTTTCCTCAGTCAGTTTGGACAATGCCATGGATTTAGCCGAAGCCAAAGAAGTTATGGGTAAAAAGGTTGCCCTTAAAGGCAATGTCAAGCCGGTGGAAATAATGCTTTATGGCACAGTTGAAGATGTGATGAGAGCATCCCGGGAATGCATTGATAAGTGCATTGATAACCCCCGGGGCTATACCTTAAGCAGCGGCTGTACCTTGCCGATTCATACTCCCATAGAAAATGTGGAGGCAATGGTGAACGCAGCCCGGCTCTGGGGCAGATTAAAAAATTAACGAGGGGGTGAGAAAATGATAAAAACGGTCTTGGGCTTAGGTACGGCTACAATGGATGTTGTATTGCAATGTGACAACCTGCCTGCCGCAGACGAATTCGAAATAATCAGAAATGAGCAGATAGTGTCAGGCGGCAGCTGTGCCAATATGCTGGTGACATTGGCCCAGTTGGGGGTAAAAGCCAAGCAAATAGCCAAAATAGGAAATGACAGCCTGGGCAGGATATTTCGGGAAGAACTTCTTCAAGCGGGTGTTGACGACAGCCTGCTCATGACTATTCCCCAGGGGCAAACCATGCACACCTATATTATCGTTGCCGCTAATGGAGAACATACTATCTTTGCCAATATGGGCGATTGCATCATGAACTTACAGGCCGAAGAAATCACGGCGGCTATGCTGGAAGGCGTCGACCTGTTTTACACGGATATATTTCCTGCCCAACCGGCTATTGCAATGGCAAAGCTTTGCGCCGCAAAGAATATCCCGGTGGTTTTTTGCCTGCAATGCCCGGCGGAAATAATGGGTAAGATAGGCGTGAAAAAAGGAGAAATTGAGGAGATGCTTTCTCTGACCGACCTGTTTATATCCGGCCGCAGCGGTTATGCCAGCCTGGTAGATACCGAAAATTATGAAGCAGCTCTAAGCCTTCTTTATAAAAAATCTCCGACTCCATGGGGAATGATTTGCACGGCTGGAGACAACGGGGCAATATGGCTGGATAAAGACGGAGAAATAAGGGCCAGACCTTATGAAATCGTGCCTGCCGATACCACCGGGGCTGGAGATTGTTTTCTGGGAGGCCTGATCTACAGCTATTTTGTAAAGGGGCAAACCAGACAGCAGGCCATGGACTTCGCCTCGGCAACAGCCGCCATAAAATGCATGCAGCCAGGCCCCAGGATAAAGGCCGATGCCAGGATGATCCATGAGTTTATGGCCGGCAGAGCATAAATCTGGATGGGATCATACTTCCTAGAGTATAAAAGTTTATTTAAATATTAAGGAGGAACATATGAGTAAGAAGAATGACTGGAAAAAGATTTTGTTGCTGGTGATGTCCCTGCTGCTTATATCCGTATTGGCGTTCGGATGCGGCAGCAAAGAGGACCCAAGCAAAAAAGATGCGGACCAAACTGAAAAAACTCCGGTTTCAACCATTGACAATGCCTTATTGAAAGATGCAGAAGCGAAAATGCTGGAGGCATTGGCACCGTTGCCTGAAATGGGTAAGGGTGAAAAAATCGGAGCGATTGCTTTCAGTATGACCAATCCGTTTTGGGTAACCGTTGAAGAAGGCTACAAGGACGCTGCCAAAGAATACGGAGTGACGGTAGATGTTGTAGCCGCACCCAACGAGGCGGATGAAGCCGGCCAGCTGGAGGCGTTCAATACCTTATTGGCTAAAGATTATAATGCTTTTGCCATTTCCGCCATGACCCCCTTTAATTTGGTTCCCGGAGTAGCAGCCGCCAATGAAAAAGGGCTTAAGGTAGTGGCCGTAGGTACAAACATTGATGCCGATGCGGCTAAGGACGCCAAGGCAGTGGTAGAAGCCTTTGTTACCTCTGACTTTAAAGAACAGGGCAAAATGGGCGCCGAATATATTATGAAAAAAATCGGCGGCCCCGCCAAAGTTGCTGTGATTCAGGGACAAGCCGGAGCCGACAACAGTGAGCAAAGAAAAGAAGGCGCCATTGAAGGTTTCAAAGCTAATGGCGGTGAAGTGGTGGCCGTAGAAGCAGCAGATTGGGATGCCCAAAAAGCTTATGATATCGCCACCAATATACTGAAAGCCAATCCCGATTTAAGAGGCATTATGTGCGCCAACGACGACATGGCTTTGGGTGTGGTTGAAGCCATGAAGGCGGCCAACAAAAAAGACCAGGTAGTAGTATGTGGAATCGACTTCATTGACAATGCCCGTCAATCTATCATGGCCGGTGAATTAGACGGCTCTGTTGCCATGAGTCCATATCTTTTTGGAAAAGCCGGTTTGATTCTAGCCTTAAAAGCAACTCAGGGACAGAAAATTGACACCGATATATTCTGGACCCCGATCGGTTTGATTACCGCTGATAATGTTGCCGAATATGACGGCTGGAAATAATTCATTACCCCTGAATAATTAAATTACAAAAGAGGCTGTCTCAAAAAGATAGCCTCTTTTACCATCGCTCGGCGCCAATGCTGCTAAAGTGATAAAGCAGCTAAAAGGACTGAATAATTACCATTTTGTTTATGGAGTTTTATAATGCCGGAAATACGCGAACCTTTTAAATGCCACATTCATAAAAATATTTTGACCGAGGACTTCTGCCGCGAGCATAAGGCTTTGTTCCCTGCCGCCTATACCGATGCGGCGCCCATGGCTAGGCTTGGCATTGAATTGGCCCAAACCATTGGTAGCTCTTTGGTAATGGCGCCTTCTGATTATGCGGCCGAGGCGGAAGCTTATGGTGCAGAAGTCATCGGTTATAATGACATCTTTGGATTGAGGCCTGCCGGAACCTATCTCAGCACTATTGAAGAACTATCTGCATTACCTGCTATGGATCTTACCCAAGGCAGATTACCGGAAATCGTTAAAGCCATAAGTTTAATAGATGAAGCGGGATATACTCCATGCTTGAATATAACCGGGCTTTTTTCTTTACTTGAAATATTGCTGCCGATAGATAAAGTCTTTGCCGCATGGCGGAAAAGGTCAAAAGTAATGCTGGATTTTTTATCCGGGTACGAGAAAAGCCTGATAGAATATATTACTTTGGCATTGACTGCCGGAGCGAAAGTAATTTCTTATAGCGATCCCCTCACCAGCCTGGAAATACTGGGTAGAAAAAATGGGCAGCAAATCGCAGAAGAATTGCTATTGCCTTTTTTCCAGGAAATATCCCGCCTACCCAACAGCGGTATTATCCATGTTTGCGGAATATCGTCAGATATCCTGGCGATTGCTGATGTGAAATGGTTGGAAATAGAGTTGAAAACAAAAAAGTACTATACCGAAGCCATTGTCGAACAAGCCTTGTCAGTCCAGGGAATCAAGTTTTTGGGCTTCGGTTGTCTGCATCATAAAAGAAGCGCGCAGAAATTGACGCAGATAATGATTTAAGGCCGTCCCCACGTCTCCTGCATCGAAACAACCATCCTAACGCTGTAACTGAAATCTCCCGTTCCGGGCTGACGCCTGAAGCGGGAGATTGTCTTTGTTGCCTGATATCAACACCATAACCGGGGTCAATTCATCAAGGCTTATTGGGATTATGCAAATCTATTGGGAGAATCAAAAATCTAGACTCCTAAAATAACAAAGGGTGCTTTAACAATAGCGGTTGTTTCAGAACCGATCTCAAGCCCCAAATCTTTCAAGGCCTCCATGGATATGGTCGATGTCATCGTTTTACCGCCTCCAATATCTACGACGACTTTAGCATTGACGATTCCTTCCTGAATATCAATAACTGTACCCGGGTATTGGTTTCTGGCACTTAGCTTCATTTTTCATTCCTCCGCTTATGGTTATTTATTGGCTGGCAATAATATTTTCTTAAAATTATCTCCATTTTTAGTTTTTTTATGCAGCCAGGGAGACAATTTGAACCGTCCCTTGATCGCCCTTGCCAAGTCTTATAATGATGCCAGATATGCCACTATTGGAATCGTGACCACGGATAATAGAGTGGATGCAGCCATTAATTTGGTAGCGAAGGCGGTATCAAGGTCTGTCATTTGGGCAAAAATGACAGAATAAGCTGCTACCGGGCAAGCGGTCATTAATATAAGGGCCATTAAAGCCGTTGGGTCAATAGTCACCCAATGGAAAAGCAGAAGCATTATTCCCGGTATAGCTAGATTGCGCATTAAAATACCGGGCCATATCCATTTATCGTTAATAAGGGTATTGAATTTAATATGAGATATGTTGCTGCCTATGACCAGCATGGACAACGGAGTGTTGAGATCATACACATAGGTTATTCCGGTTGCTAAAAGGGAAGGAAGTTCTATTGAATACACGAAAAAAAATAACCCGATTATAAGCGCTATAATATTGGGATTAATAAGAATATTTAATAACTCCTTTTTGGAAAAGTTACCTTTGTATAAAGTCAGCCCATGCGTCCAGCAAAAAATATTAAAGACAGCCAGATAGGCGGCGGCGAAAAAAATGCCCCGAGTACCAAATATAGCATTAGCTAAAGGCAAACCCATGAATCCTGCGTTGGAATATACAGAACCAAACTGCAGTACCTTCCGGTGGGTACTATCCTTAACCATGCGCTTATTAAATGCAATTTTCCCTGCCAATACTGAAAAGATATGTATAATTGCCGCACAGGCAAGAGCTATAAACAGATTATTTAACTCGTGGGTGCTAAATGGCTGCTGAAATGCCTTTATAATTACGCAGGGAGAAACAATATAACATAAAATCAGGGTCATATCTTTGGCGCTGTCTTCGCGTATAAAGCGGAGTTTTCCCGCCAGGAATCCTATGGCCATCAGGAAGAATATTATTAAAACTTGATTGAACGCTACGATAAAAGCCAAGATCAATGCTCCCTTGGTATCATTTTTAATGAGTCTGCATTTTATGGGTTTTTTATTACTATACCTCTTTGCCCTTGCCCATAAAGAACATTGTAGCCGAAACCAGCCGAGGATGAAGGAATATTTAAGGATCGAACACGGATAAATTTTATCACTTTCGAAGCCTCTATCCCAGTGATTAAGTTTTAGTATAAAAAAGCAAAAAACTCCTACTGAACAATAGGGATCAGGTAGGAGTCATCAGCTTTTTGAGAATTCGTGATATTAAATCTTGGCATAGCAAACTCCATTGTCGTTCGACCGAGGGAGCCGTCTCCTTAATTGAGTCACTTGGCTTCGGCCACCTTCATGGTGATTTTTGAAGCTCCTTCGTTCTCGTCAGCAAAGGCAAAATCTGTGGTAAGACCGCTTTTCGTCCTTTCTATGGAAAGACTTTTGCCCGCGCTTTGGGCAACTATCCGTACGCTCCCCGTCGCGTCATAAAGGTCAAAATAATGTTTATAGGCGTCTTGCGAACTTATGTTTACCCGCAAAACCATATGGTAGGTATTCCCTTCCTTGGAGGCGGAAACTATCTGCGCTCCTTGTATTATAGGAACATTCTGAACAGGGAAGCCGTCGGGAATAGGAACCGATTCGGCTACCGAGGAGGTAACGACTTTCTTGGCCACCTCTTTTTGGGCCTGCTGCTCCTGGACCTCAGCCTGCTGCACAATTGCTTTTTGCTCATCTGCCATCTTTTCCGCTTCTTCCTCGGACACTTGCGGAGTGATGCCCGGCTCAACCGGGGCGGATACCTGCTGCTTGGGAGACAAATTCTCCTTCTTCTCTCCACTCTCCTTTTTGCCACAGGCGGCCATTGAAAATGATAACGCGACCAGCAAAACAGCAGTGATGTAAACTTTTTTGTCCATTAAAAACCCTCCTCGAATGATATGAATTGGAAATTACTATTTTCTTAGCCGACTACAGATATTTTAGAATTTTCCTGCCAGATACTTTTGAGTAAGCTCGTGTCGGGGCCGGGTAAAGAACTTGTCCTTGGCGCTGTATTCAATCAGTTCTCCCTGGTAAAAGAAGCCTACCCGGTCGGCAATCCGCTTTGCCTGTTCAAGATTATGGGTTACGATCACAAGCGTATACTGCTCCTTGAGTTCCCGCAGTAAATCTTCTATCTTAAGAGTTGAAATAGGGTCAAGCGATGAGCAGGGCTCGTCAAAAAGAATGATCTCGGGGGTTATGGTCAGACACCTGGCTATGCAGAGCCTCTGCTGCTGCCCGCCGGAAAGATCCAGCGCACTGGCGTCAAGCCTCTCCTTCACTTCGTCGTAAAGATGCACGTCTTTTAAGCATTTCACAACCACCTCGTCAATCCGCTTGCGCGAAGAGAGATTGTTCTTTTCCGAAAAGGGCAAAGCCAGATTTTTATATATGCTCATGGGGAAAGGATTGGGGATCTGAAAAACCATACCCATCTTTTGCCTCAGAAACATTAGATCCGACGCTTTTTTAATGTCCTTATATATGTCCTGCCCCCCCACGCTGATGATTCCGCTTATTTTAAAGCCCTTCACCAGATCGTTTATACGGTTTAGGGATTTTAAGAATGTGGTTTTCCCACAGGCAGAGGGCCCTATAAGCGCAGTTATGCTCTTTTTTTCTATCTCCATGTTGATATTTTTAAGCACCTGCTTTTCACCGTACCAAGAATCCACATTTTTAACCGCAATACTTATATTGCTTAATGTCATTCCTCATCCCTCAGCTTTCCCAGGCTGCTTATATAATCGGTAATGATATGAAGCACAATGATGATAACAATAAGAACCAACGAGGCTCCGAAAGCTACCGACGGCATGTTCCCCTCCCCGGCAGGCGAAGTGTAGAATATGTATGAAGTAAGGGTGGAACCCGTGTTCTGAAGTGTCGAAGGCCAGTTTTCCGGCGAGTACCAGGGCTGAAGTCCGGTCATCCGCAGCGTTCCTCCCAGCGTAAGCCATACTATGGCCGTATCGCCGACTATCCTTCCCATGCCCAGGATTACTGAAGTGATAATCCCGTTTTTGGCAGCGGGAATAACCACCCTTAGAAGGCTCTGTCTCTTGTCCGCGCCGAGGGCGTAGGAAGCTTCAATATAGGATGGGGGCACGGCTTTTAAAGCCTCGGCACAGGTTTTTATTATGTACGGCAGAATCATAATACCCATGGTTATCCCTGCAACCCAAAACGATCTCCCGAACGCCTTTGAAATGCCTTCAACTCCTTCTACCCGGGAACTTAAAAAGCCCCAGAAGGGATTGGTGAACACGGCCAGCCCAAAAATCGCTATGACAATGGTAGGAACTCCAGCCAAAATATCAATCGCGGTGCTTAAGGTATCCCGAAGTTTTCCCTTTTTGGCATAGAAGGTGTAATAAAGCGCGCTGGACAGCCCCCAGGGAAAAGCCAGCAGCGTCCCTATGAAGGTAAGCAGGAGCGTCCCCACTATGGGCGTTAAAATCCCCCCCGCATTGTCCTGGGAGAAGGTGGGGTTGGGCTCAGTCATTATAAAATCAGGGCTTAGCTGGTCAAAACCTTTTATAACCAGATATAAAATGATTCCCAGACATACCGCCACGGTCATCACCGCAGCAAAATAGCACAGCGTCTTCATAACGCTGTCTTGGAAGAGTTTTAATCTCATTTCATTTTTACCGCCCTTTCAACCAACCTGGTCGATAGACTGAACAGCATGCTGGTCAATATCAGTACCACACCGCATGAGAACAAGGCGGACTCTATGGCGGCGACGCTCATGGCCTCGGATTTGTTTACGATGGCCGAAGCCAGGGTAAGAACCGGAGTCAGAAAAAAGACTCCTCCGTGGGCCACTTGAGGAACATTGCTTATGCCGCCCGATACCATGGAAAGAGCGATCGCCTCACCTATACCTCTGCCCGCCGCCAGGATAATACCGGCGAATAGGCCTGACTTGGCTGCCGGCAGAAGGATTTTGGTTACCACCCGCCAATGGGATATGCCCAGGCCCAACCCCGCCTCCTTATAGGATTTGGGAACGGCTTTGATGGCATCGACGGTAAGAGCGGTAAGGATCGGCATAATCATTATGCCCAGTACTATGATCCCGGCCAGAAGGCTTTTGCCGCTGAGCTGCATGCGCATAATCGGGTCGTACAAGTATTGTATCTGAAGCTCGGGGGATATAAAGCTGTCTTTAATATAGGGAACGACCACCATAAGCCCTATAAGCCCGTAAATAATAGATGGAATACTGGCCAGGAGCCTGATAACGGAACTCAGCATCCTGGCTATGGCCCGGTGGGAAAATTCGCATACGATAACGGCCGTGCCTATCCCCAGAGGCACAGCCAGCAAAAGCGCCCCCGCCGTCGTAAGCAGAGTGGCTATAAAAAGCCCCTTGGTCCCAAAGAACCATGTCTGCTCCCCGGCGGCCAGATAATAGCTGTCCCTTATCTGTTCGCTAAAACCCGTTTCCGTTATAAAGCCTAAGCCGCTGACGCTTAAAACTCCCCACGCCTTTATGAATATAAATACAAAAATAAAGGCTATCATAAGCCCGCCTAAGACAGCCGATACAAGCAGTATATGTTTAAAAATATTATCCTTGACCATTCTTTTGTTTGATTTCATGAGTTCTCCTGCTTCATAATACCGCTCCGGCAGGGTTTGCACCGTCCCTACCGAAGCGCGGGTAATATTTTTATATCTTTAACCGGAAGGCTATCTAAGCGGGATAAAATCCTCGGAAGCCAATATCTGCTGTCCTTTTACGCTGCGCACAAAGTTAATGAATTTAGCCGCCTGTCCTGAAGGGGTTCCTTTGGTTGAAAGCCAGAGATTTCTGACAAAGGGATACTGACCCGTAGCAGCGTTCGCTTCAGAAGCCACCACGCCTTCCGCGACAATTCCCTTAACACTTGTGTCAAGATGTCCCAGGGATAAAAAACCTATCGCGTTTTCATCATTGGCAACCGCCTGCTTCACCAGTGGGTTTGAGGCATGGGGCTCGGCGATGGCGTCGATCTCGGCTTCCTTCTTCATGATGAGGCTGTTAAAACCGTCAAGAGTTCCCGAACCCGCTTCGCGGGTGTGCAGCACGATCGCGGCGTTCTTACCGCCCACGTCCTGCCAGTTTTTGATCTCGCCGGAGAAAATCTTTTTTATCTGTTCCCTGGTAAGAGCTTCAACAGTGTTCGCTTTATTTACGATGACAACGATTGCGTCCCGGCCAACCGAAACGGGAACCAGACCCGCCGCCTTGTCCTCCTGCTTCAAATCAGAAGACTGCATGCCTATGTTCAAGGTGCCGTCTTTCGCTCCTGAGGTTCCTACGCCGCTGCCGCCGCCGGTTACCGTTACGGAAAGCCCGGGGGAAAGCTTCATGAGAGCGTCAGCACTGGCCTGCGCTACCGGCAAGACCGTTGTGGAACCACCCACTTTGAGAGTACCGGTTATACCTGAAAAATACTTTACATTTACGGTCTGAGTTGCGTCATCCCAGGACACATCGGCGCCGAGGCTTTCCGCCACAAATCTTACCGGCACAAGAGTTCTGCCATCGACCACGGTTGCGGGAACGTCAAGAGTTTGGGCCGTTCCATTGACGGTGGCGGTAGTTTGGCCTACCGGAAGAGAAACGTTCTTATCCGCGGTAACAATTTTCACGGTTTGGGAGCCAGCGTCCCACGACACAATTCCGCCAAGGTTTTCGGCGATAAAACGGAAAGGAACCAAGACCCTGCCTTCCTGCATTACGGGAGCGACATCCATATTGAGCGCCGAGCCGTCAACATTGACCTTTATACCCTCTGCCGCACTTGCCGTCCCTACCAATACGAAACACAACATCATTGTCAGAACTATTACTTTTGTTTTCAGATCCTTCATTTTACACTCTCCCCGTGTTTTATTTTGCCTTGCTATGTATTGTAAAGCACGTCTGTAAACTCGAGTTGGTGCATTTGTAAAATTTCCCTTAAGCTAGTCTTAGTAAATCGTTCTTAAAGAAATAACACGGCAATCAATTATAATTTTGTATTTATGCAAACTATTTTAAAGCATAAAATCCCCTGTAAAATCGTATTTCTAACGATACTACAAGGGCTTTAAGTCATCTTAAGTCAAGGGGTGAATATAGATGCCGTTATTTTAAGCCGAAACAAAGATGGGCCTTGACAATGCAGTTGGAAATAAAGCCTTCACTCATCCAACAGATAGTGCAGCATTTTTTCGGGATTTTCCAAAAAACGGCGGGTCAGCTGATAGTGTTCGGTCTCATGGTAATCCACTGAACGGATCCCGTCCTCCGACAGTTCATACACTTCCGCACCGGGGTAAGCCATCAGAATCGGCGAGTGGGTGGCGATGATGAATTGGGAGTCGGCCTTGGCCAGCTCGTGGATCTGTACCAGCAGCGCCATCAGGCGGCTGGGAGACAGTGCCGCCTCCGGTTCATCCAGCAGATACAGGCCGTTTCCCCAAAAGCGGTGTTTTAGAAGGGAAAGAAAGCTCTCACCGTGAGATTGATCATGAAGCGAAACACCGCCGTAATTTGGAGTCGCGCGGATTTCATCAATGTTGGTCGCCACATTGTAAAAGCTTTCCGCCCGCAGGAAAAACCCGTCCTTAGGGTAAGCGGATCTGGAAATGGTCAGGTGACGGTACAGTTCGGAGTGGGTACTGTTGGTGGAAAAGTTGAAATTGCGGCTGCCGCCCTCGGCGTTGAAGCCGTAGGCCACGGCGATAGCTTCCAAAAGCGTGGACTTGCCGGTTCCATTTTCGCCGACCAAAAAGGTTACGCCTTTGGAAAACCTCAGCCCACCCTCTCGTAAAAGATGCCGTACAATTGGAAGACTGTGCAGATAAGAGTCTTCCGTTACCGGAGTGGAAATCCTGACCTCACTTATATAGTTTCGTTCCATCTCAGTCACCTGCTTCTTTTGCCGGTTGGGCGAGTTATTTCCTGGGGGAGCGTCCTCCCCAATACATATCACGGATAACAATTCATGCTCCCGCATCCTCCCGGCGGCGGCGCCACTCGTTCCAAAAAGCGGTATAGCCATCCCGGTCGAGCGCGTTTTCCGGCGCGATTTGTTTGGGCGAGGAATTCAGATAGAAGTCCTCCACCGCATCGGCCAACCGGCAAACCTCCTGGCGGTAAAACGTCGAGCTCACAATGATTTCCCGTCCACTGACCGTGACCAGTCGGATGTTTTCTCCCTCATGGCGCACCGCCCAGTCCAGGCCATAGTCGCAGCCGCTGATCGTTACTTCGTCCAGCGCTTCATTGGCGTACAGGCTGTGCCCGCAGCAGGGCAGCATCTGTTCGCCGCGCGCCGGCTCGTGGTTTTCCGTCAGGGTTCTGAGCATCCGCAGCGCGGCGGCGCTGACTGCGCAGGGATAGGAAAACTTCTCCGCGCCGATGGTGACTAATACCAACCCGTGCAGGCATAAATCCTGCGGATCATCGGCGGAGCCGTTTAACCAGTGAAAAGGCTCGGTGTGAATGGAAAAGATATATTCCCCCTCCGGCACGTCGTCATGCTCAGCGCCGACTTTGGACAACGGGCTGTCTTCCGGCGCGTAAAGGGCGATCCCCCGATCGTCGTAGAGATGGAAGATACAGGCCGAATCCATGGCCGCGAGATAGACCTTGGAGGCAAGCCCGTACCGGCCGCCGATGTCCGATAAAATGATTTCCCGGAACAGGCGCTTGATATCCAACTGTTTGGCCTCATACAGGCAGCGGATACAGGTATAGCTATCTTCCTTGATTGTCAAGCTATCGCGAAAGTTACCCTCATGTATGGGATCTCTCCAAACAAATTCTATTATTTCCCCTTGCTGCTCCTCGCCCAGGCAGCTTTCCACAAAGGCGATTTCTTCCTGACGGTTTTCACCGTATATATCCTCATAAACCACCAAAAGCCGCTCCCCTAAGGACAGACGTTCATAGAGCTGCACCGCAATCTGTATACACCGCTCCACATAACCGGGGTTTACGCCCGCTTCCGGGTCATCCGACCGGTAGGGACTGCCGGGAGCCAGCTTCTGGTACAGGATGTAAGGCGAAGCAAGCTGAAAAAGCGGAATTGGGCCGGCATCGGCCGTATAGTTATGTTTGGTTAATATCTGCCGCAGTTTTTCTTTCCGGGTCATGCGAACCTCCCTTATGTATGTTTCTGGCATGGTTTTTTACTTTGCGATCAGTCAGCCACCAACACCAAAAGCAGATGCCAAAGGCCATCGCTTGAATGGCGGCGGGCGTGGCCCTTGAAGTATCCGGCAGCCATAGCTTCAAATAGTATTTTGCAGCAACGGCGATAAAAACAATATAAAGAGCCGCCCGGTGGTATACTGTGCTACCCCCAGACTGAACAGTGTTTTTTATTTCACTGTCCTGTCTGGGGATAGCACAGCAATAGACCTCATAGAACGGCCTTTGTTTAAACTCTGGTATTTGAATGCTGTATTTGTATCATCGTCAACATCCTTTTCCCTGGATTCCCATAAAACGCATGAGTCTCCGGACTCGTTTGCGATTGATCTGCCGCCCTCTCAGTTGCATCTCTGCCGTGATTCTGCGGTAGCCGTAAAAGGGGCAAGAAGTATAGATTTCGTCAATTAGCCGCATGTCATCAAGATCTGACTGAGACCATGCAACAGTTCGCGGCTTCCGGTACAGGATAGTCCGATTGACCGTTAGCAGGTAAGCCTGCCGGGCAAGATTTATTCGAGAATTTCGGGGCTCAGCCATTTTCTTACGTATTTCAAGTGTGTTACTTGAGGCCAGATTTTTTTTTGAGCCAGTCGATCTCATATGATTTTTGGCCGATGATCTGTTGATACCGAGTTTCTTTTTCTTGCATCTCCTTTTTAAGTTTCCCGGCCTCGTCTTTGTTACGCTCGAAGACAACGGAAGCGTTCTTAATGAAGTCGCTTTTCCACTGGCTAAGCATTTGGGGATTTAACTGGTACTTTGCTGCCACCTGATTTAGAGTCGATTCTTCACGCAGAAGTTCGAGTACGACATTGGCTTTGAATTCGGCTGTATAACGATTTCGCTTTTCCATACTCTTAGTTTAGCTTATTTTTAAACGCAATGTGTCTCACTACCTGGGGTGCATTATATCCAATCATTAAAAGCACTTACCAGACGATTAGGGATTAGTATCAGTACACCTATAATTATAGGCAATATAATGATAATTGGGAAAAAA
>ENA-UOOE01000841-UOOE01000841.1-fermentation-metagenome-genome-assembly--contig:-NODE-841-length-28013-cov-4.698834_pt1 | contig 28013 bp, 22 predicted proteins | sample MGYA00245776_ERZ724021 | MGnify/ENA primary metagenome ERZ724021 (study PRJEB28704, sample SAMN03018321) | fermentation metagenome | biome: anthropogenic terrestrial biome; feature: soil; material... | reverse complement strand
CCGCTTTTTCCTAATTTTGCAACATTTCTCAATTCTAACTATCTTACTGACATTGAGCTTGCGCTGGACCTTTTTCAATAAGCTGGAGCGGGAGGTGTTCAGTTGGACATCTCCCGCTCCTTTATTTAAGGATTAGATTCAACAGAAGTAAAAGTGTTACACCCGGTATCCCTGCCACACCGGAAACGCCCAATGTCAGCGGACTGACCGGAATTGTAACGCCAGTAAAAATTCCCGTCAAATCAACAACAGCTAAAGCAAGGAAACCGGTCAACACTCCGCCGATTGCACTTCGCACCGGCCGCTTTGATTTCATAATTACCTGAATGATTACAAGAAGCAGGAACACGCCACAGATACACAGAAGCAGCCATCCTTTTTTCAAGTTAAATTCCCCCGCCCTTTTTTTAGAAAGCGGCGCAATCTATCCTGTTCCTTTTTGCAAGGTTCAGCAAGTAGCGATAACGTGCTTCAAGCTCTTCATGCTGAAAAATACATGCCTCAATCAAATCCCTGTCGCTTTCACACTGAAACCAGCAGTCGTTGTAAGCCAGCAATCGGGAAACATCTTTAATTTCCGAAAGCAGCTTTTCCTTATTAGCTTCATCTGCATTTTCTCCGACGCATTCCTCACTGTGTAGCAACCTGAGTACAGATTCCATACCAACAATTCCGCCTTCCAGTTTAATCTATGTCAGTATGGTGGGCAAATATTCCAGCTTTTATTCACATTCAGGAAAATTATTCTTGCGCAAATACAAAGTCAATCTTACCCGTAGATACTTCTGCACCAACTGCACGGACCCGCAACGGGGTACCAATCGTAATACGGGTACCCGTCCTGGAATCCACCTGAGAGAGGGCACCATCGAAATGGTAATCGGAATCAGGGAAACTCTCCATTGGGACAAAACCCTCTACTGTATTTTCCAGCTCAACAAACACGCCGCGCATGGTGACACCACTGACGACACCCTGATAGGTTTCCCCAATATGGCGCGTCATATATTCCGCCATATAACAGTCTTCTGCATCACGTTCTGCGGACATGGCACGGACTTCCGCTTCCGACGACGACTTTACAGCCTCTGAAGCGAAAGGTGCATATTTTTGCAGCTCAGTCTTGTTTTTTGCCCTCAGTGAAGCGGAAAGAATACGGTGGATGGCTGTATCCGGGTAGCGGCGAATCGGCGATGTGAAATGACAGTAATCTTCCAATGCCAAGCCAAAGTGGCCAAGCGGCTTTACATCGTAGCGTGCCTTTGCCATGGTACGAAGTACCTGATGGGAAATTACTTTCTGGGCTGGCGTGCCCCGTGCTTCTGCAAGGATAGCCGTAAAATCGGCTGGACTGATTTTACCCTTGCCATGCTTGAGCGGTGAGGAATCAAGCCCTGCTGCATCAACAAGGTGAATCAACAATTCCACGCGTTCTGAATCCGGCTGCTCATGGACACGGTACACAAATGGGATACCGGATGATTTGGCAAGCATTGCTGCAGCACGGTTGGCTACAATCATCAGGCTTTCAATCATCTGTTCTGCTTCTCCGCTTTTTCGTGGGCCGATACCAATGCAAAAACCATTCTCATCAAGCTGAAATTCAGATTCTGTGCTTTCAAGATCGATTGCCCCTCTGGTAGACAACTGCCTTTGCAGCACTTTTGCCAAGTCGCGTGCGGCATGGAGGGAACGGATAACTGGAAAATACTTGTGCCTTAGCTCATGGCTGGCAGTTCCATCGAAAATACTGTTGACTTCAGAGTAGACACCGCGGACTTTGGAGCAAATAATGCTTTTCTGGAAACGATACGAAAGGATATTTCCCTCACCGTCGAGGTCAATCAGTGCAGAGAACGCCAACTTGTCCTCACCAGCGTTCAGGGAGCAAACACCGTTTGAAAGAGCTACCGGCAGCATGGGAACGACACGGTCTGCAAAGTAAACCGACGTCCCGCGCGCACGCGCTTCCAAATCGAGGTCACCATTCGGCGCAACATAATGAGAAACATCCGCAATATGGACACCAAGATGAAAGCCTCCCGCATGTGTCCGGCTGACAGAAATTGCATCATCAAGGTCTTTTGCATCTGCACCGTCTATGGTACAGATAGATACCTTGCGAAGGTCAAGCCTTCCCCTCTGGTCTTCCGGCGCAATTCCCCTTGCCGCAGACCTGTCTGCTTCGGCAAGCGCATCACTGGAAAATTCCGAAGTAATGCCATAACGGTCAAGGATTGCATCAGCACAGATTTTTGCGTTCTCTGCCTTGCCGTAAACTTTGACAAGCTCGGCTTCCAGCCCACTGGTGTGTGGGACACGATGTAATTTTGCTTGAACCTTATCCCCATCTTTGGCAGAAACAATACTTTTTTCTGAAATAGGCAGACTGTAGCGGATGGCAATATCCGGTAGAAAAACGAGCTTTCCCGCCTCGGTCCGAAGTGTTCCTGTCACAATACGGCTGGCTTTTTCCGTTATAGCACTGACTTCTGCGCTTGGACCCTTTTCACGCTGACGGATTCCTGCCAGTGCCACATGGTCACCAACAATAGCATCCTGAAGTTTTTCCGCGGGGATAAAAATGTCATCGCTACCGCTACCGCTGTCTGGCCGGGCAAAAGCAAAACCTCGGCTCAGCGAAACGATAGTTGCTTCCAGAGTTTCCCGCTTGTGCTCAGGAAGGTGAATACGCTTCTTTTTTGTTTCAGCTATTTTTCCTTTCGCACGCAAGCTGTTTAAGGCATAAAAAAAGTCCTTTCGGTTTTTTCCGCCTGTGAGACAAAGCGCTTTTATCAATTCCTTTACCGAAACGCTTTTCGGCGATTTTTGCAGAAAGTGCAGAACCTTTTCTTCCATGAAAGCACAATCTGTTTCAGATACTTTTTCCTGGCTGCTCTTGCGGCCATTTTGTTCTTTTTCCAAATGATCCTCCAATTCAGTTCCCTCAAATAATGAAAAACGCTCCGCCTTTCCAGCGGAGCGCCTCGGGCTTATCTCATTTTACGAAAAAATATAGGAAAGCATTTATGACAATAACGAGAACAAAAAATCCAATTGCAAAAAATTTTGTCCAGCGCGCCAGAAATGAGTCAACAGAATGCGCCTGATTTTTGGAAAGGAATGTATCGGCACCTCCTGTAACAACACCAACATTCTCTTCATGGCCTTCCTGCATTAGGACAATCACGGTGATTGCAATAGAAAAAATCAGCAATGCAATTCCTAATACTATTTCAGTGACAGACATAATATACCTCCAACCCTAAAAACTATACTCACAAAATTACGATATTATAGATTATAGCACCAATTCAGGTACTTTGCAAGAATTTTACAGGCTTTCTCATGCTTTTTGCATATTCTATTTTTTAGGAGACATGCTAGTACACGGATGGCGGGTGATTGCGTTTGCCGCCGCTGCCGTCCCACTGCGGAAGCCAAAAGGCTTCCGCGGTGTTTTTTACACCAGCATCATTTGCTTCCCCTGTTCTTCCGGCAACGGGACAGAGCCTGCCGCCGGAATATTCTTGCGGTACCGATCCGGTTTTGCCAGCATTCCGTCCGTATAGCGCCGGACCGTAAGAAGGCGGGCACCCCGCCTAATCTTCATTACGGCTATACCCTGAGAATCGCGCGTAGACTTGCCAGGCACAGCACCGGTATGAACAAGAAGCATTCTGCCCTGTGAAGAAGTCAATAGAAATTCGCTATCCTCTGTAACCTGCTCACATACGGCAAGCGGAGATTTATTGGAATACGCTCTTAAAAGTTTTTTTCGGTTCGTTTTGGTCTCATAAGCGGATAGATTTACTTTAGAAGCTTTTCCATTCTCAAAGAAAAATATCATATATCCAGAATAATCTGTTGTTACCGCCATGAAAACCGGGACTTCATTTTCTTCCATTCCAAGCTTTGCAGGAAGATACTCGCCAAGGGCACTTGCCTTCGTGTCTGCAAAATCAGCAGCTTTCGTCTTGTAAACCATACAGTGATTGGTAAAGAACAGCAGATCAGCAGAATCAATGCTTTCCACTTGCTGTGCGACCTGGTCGCCTTCCTTAAGCTTCTGTTCACTGCTCATACGGAGTGATTGAGGCGTGATTTTTTTAAAATAGCCGTCTTTCGTAAAAAACAGGTTAACAGGGTAAGACGGGACTTCTTCTTTGGGAAGTTCCTTCAGCTCGTTTTCATAGACAATCATGGAACGACGCTGGTGCCCATACTTAACTGCAACCTCTTCCAGCTCACCAAGGATTATTTTCTGGATTTCTTCCTCGCTCCCAAGGACTTTCTGAAGGCTTGTAATCTCCTGCTTCATCCTGGCTGTTTCAGCCGTACGGTTGAGGATATACTCGCGGTTTAGGTGGCGAAGTTTAATCTCTGCAACATATTCCGCCTGTTCCTGGTCAATGCCAAAACCAATCATCAGATTCGGCACCACTTCAGCTTCTTCCTGAGTATTCCGCACAATGGAAATGGCCTTATCGATATCCAGCAGGATAGTCTGAAGGCCTTCCAGAAGATGCAGTTTTTGTTGCAGATTCCTGAGATCATAAGCCGTGCGGCGTCGCACACAGGAAATACGGAATTTCGTCCATTCATTGAGAATTTCACGGATGCCCATTACGCGGGGAACTCCGTTCACCAGAATATTGAAGTTGCAGGAAAAGCTGTCCTCAAGCGGTGTCATGCGGAACAGCTTTCGCATCAGCCGGTCTGGATCGGTGCCGCGTTTCAGGTCAATCGTTATTTTTAAACCGGCAAGTCCTGTTTCATCGCGGATATCGGAAATCTCCCGTAGTTTTCCCTGCTTTACAAGTTCAACCGTTTTTTCAATAATTGCTTCAATGGTCGTTGTCGGCGGAATTTGAGTAATATCAATACAGTTGGCTGCGGCGTCATAGGAATAGCGTGAGCGAACCCGGATGGAACCGCGTCCAGTCTGATAAACTGTCTCCAACGCTTTCCGGTCATAAATAATCTGCCCGCCTCCTGGAAAATCCGGTGCGGTAAGAGTGGAAAGAATATCATGGTCTGGATTTTTCATGAGGGCTTCAGCAGTTCGACAGACTTCAGCAAGATTAAACGGACAAATGGAGCTTGCCATGCCAACGGCAATACCGGTGTTCGCATTAACAAGCACCGAAGGAAACGTTACTGGAAATAAAGTCGGCTCTTTCACAGTATTGTCGTAGTTGTCAACAAAGTCGACGGTATTCTTGCCAATATCGCGGAATAATTCCTGGCAAATTGAATCCAGCTTTGCTTCCGTATAGCGGGACGCAGCACACGCCATATCCCGCGAATAAAATTTACCGAAGTTTCCCTTAGAATCCACATAGGGATAAAGCAACGCTTCATAGCCACGGCTCAGACGGACCATTGTGTCATAAATAGCGGCCTCACCGTGCGGATTTAGTTTCATCGTCTGGCCAACAATATTAGAGCTTTTTGTCCTTGGGCCATTTAAAAGGCCCATCTGGTACATTGTGTAGAGCAGCTTCCGGTGAGACGGCTTAAACCCGTCGATTTCCGGAATAGCGCGGGAAAGGATAACACTGACGGCATAAGGCATATAGTTTGTCTCCAGTGTATCTGTAATCTGTTGACGTACAATTTTCCCTGCGCCCTGAATAACACCCCGGATTTTCGGTTGTGCCGCCGGGCTAAGACGTTTTTTTTTCATATTATTTCAGCCTCTCTTCCGCGCTGATTCAGCTTAAATCCGCAAGTTCCAGATAATTGTGGCCATTTTCGGCAATATAGCTTTTCCGGCCATCCAGATTGTCACCAAGCAGCAGACCAAAGACTTTTGCCGTCTGCTCTGCGTCTTCCGGCATCACCTGAATAAGGCGGCGCGTTGCGGGGTTCATGGTAGTAAAGTTCATCATGTCCGGCTCGTTTTCACCAAGCCCCTTGGAACGCTGGATAGTATATTTCTTTTCCTCCAGTTTTTGCAGGAAACCATCCTTCTCTTTTTCTGTATATGCAAAATAGGTTTCATCCTTCGTTCGGATTTCAAAAAGCGGCGATTCCGCAATAAAGACTTTTCCTTGTTCTATCAGCGCAGGGGTAAGCCGGTAAAGCATTGTAAGCAGAAGAGTGCGGATTTGGTAACCGTCTACATCGGCATCTGTACAAAGAATAATTTTGTTCCAGCGCAGGGATTTCATGTCAAACGAGGAAAGGTCTTTGTTCGCTTTCGATTTCACCTGCACTCCACAACCAAGGACTTTCAGAAGGTCAGTGATAATCTCGCTTTTAAAGATTTTATTGTAGTCTGCTTTCAAACAGTTGAGAATTTTGCCGCGAATTGGCATAATGGCCTGAAAATTTGGATCACGGGCCTGTTTACAGGCACCGAGCGCAGAATCACCTTCCACGATGAAGATTTCCCGTTCTTCTGCATTCCGGCTGCGGCAGTCCACAAACTTTGCAACGCGGTTTGTAAGGTCAATCCCTCCGGAAAGTTTTCTGCGAATATTGAGCCGTGTTTTCTCCGCATCTTCCCGGCTGCGCTTATTAACAAGCACCTGCAAAGCAATTTTATCAGCGTCAAGTGGATTTTCAGCAAAATATATCTCAAGCTGATGGCGGAGCACTTCGGTCATTGCTTCCTGAATGCCCCGGTTTGTAATTGCTTTTTTCGTCTGGTTCTCATAGGACGTGCGGTTTGAAAATGATGAAATAATCAGGATCAGACAGTCCTGAACATCGTTAAATGTGATTTTGCTTTCATTTTTGTTGTACTTGTTCGCCTGCTTCAGATAAGCATCAATCTGGGAAACGAAGGCACTCCGGGCCGCCTTGTCCGGGGCACCGCCATGCTCCAGCCAGCTTGAATTATGGTAATATTCAATTGTCGGGTTCCGGTTGGAAAATGCAACTGCAATATTGATTTTGACATTGTACTCAGGCTTGTCCTCACGGTCGCGCGCCCGGCACTCAGCCTGCCAATACTGTACAGGAGTCAGCGCGTCATCCCCGGCAAGCTCTTTTGCATGGTCAAGGATACCTTGGCGGTATAAAAATTCCTTCTTTTCAAATCCATGCTCGGTCTGGCTACGGAAAATAAAGCGGATACCAGCATTTACAATCGCCTGCCGCCGAAGTGTATCACAGAAATATTCATCCGGCACTTGGATGTCTGTGAAAACCTGCAAATCCGGCCTCCAACGAATTTTCGTACCAGTATCCTTTCCAGCATATGGCTCACAGTGAAGTCCACCAATATTTTTCCCATGCTCAAAATGCAGGGTATAACATTTTCCATCCCGGCGAATATCAGCGTCCATATACTCCGAGGAATATTGTGTGGCACACAGGCCCAGCCCATTTAAGCCGAGAGAATATTCATAACTTTCATCCTTGTCATTATTATATTTTCCACCGGCATACATTTCACAGAACAAAAGTTCCCAGTTCCAGCGCTGTTCTGCATTGTTAAACTCAACCGGGCAGCCGCGCCCATGGTCTTCCACTTCAACAGAACCGTCATAATACCGGGTAACAATAATCTGTTTTCCAAAGCCTTCCCGCGCCTCATCAATCGAGTTGGAAATAATCTCAAAGATTGAATGTTCGCAGCCCTCAATTCCGTCTGAACCGAAGATAACGGCGGGACGGCGGCGGACACGGTCAGCGCCTTTCAGTGAAGAGATGCTGTCATTGCCGTAGGTTTTTTTTTCAGTCTTTTCTGCCATTTTTTCTCCTCCCGAGGCAAGTGAATCTTAAGGCTCCGTGTGCTGTGCAAAAGCACTGAAGCAAAGAAAAAAGGGAATGTCAAAGCATTCCCTTTCAAGTTCCCTTTATTGTGCCGGAACCGGGGAAACCGGTGTATTGCCACTTTGCGGTGGAGTTTCCGGTGGATCTTCTGCTTTCGGGAGTGAACTTTCCTTCATCATCTTGGCAAAATTTTCACCGCTCATTTTCTCATTCTCGAAAAGATATTTCGCAATCATATCAAGTTGGCCAGTGTGCGCCTTCAGGATTGCCCTGGCTTCTCCATACGCCTTTATCATCATACGCTTCATCTCACGGTCAATCGCACAGGAAGTAGCCTCAGAATAATCGCGAATATGGCCCATATCACGTCCGAGAAACGGTTCGCTCTCATCGCGCCCATAGGTAATTGGCCCCAATTCATCAGACATGCCATACTTGGTAATCATGCTGTGTGCCAATTTGGTAGCGCGCTCAATATCGTTGGAAGCACCCGTTGAAATATCATCAAGCTTCAGCGACTCAGAGGCACGGCCGCCAAGCATGACAACAAGGCTTTCCTCCATCTCAGTGCGAGTTTCATAGGAACGGTCTTCTGTCGGGAGCTGCATGGTATAGCCGCCCGCCATACCGCGTGGAATAATGGAAATCTCATGCACGGGGTCCTGTGTCGGACAATAATATGCTACAACAGCATGGCCACCTTCATGATAGGAAGTAATTTTCTTTTCTTTTTCTGTCATTACATGGCTCTTCTTTTCAGGCCCCACAACGACTTTTATCGTTGCTTCCTCAACTTCCGCCATGGTGATAGCCTTAAGGCCCTTCCTCGCCGAAAGGAGCGCCGCCTCATTCAGCAGGTTTTCCAAATCTGCGCCGGTAAAGCCAGCTGTCGATTTTGCAATCGTCTTAAGGTTAACGTCCGGTGCAAGCGGCTTATTGCGAGAATGGACTTTCAGGATAGCTTCACGGCCTTTAATATCCGGATAGCCAACCATGATTTGGCGGTCAAAACGGCCTGGACGCATCAGTGCAGGATCGAGGATATCCGGCCGGTTGGTTGCGGCAATCATGATAACCCCTTCATTTGCCCCAAACCCATCCATCTCAACAAGCAACTGGTTCAGCGTCTGCTCCCGCTCATCATGCCCGCCGCCAAGCCCAGCTCCACGCTGGCGCCCGACTGCATCAATTTCATCTATGAAAACAATGCAGGGAGAATTTTTCTTTGCCTGCTCAAACAGGTCACGTACACGGGAAGCACCTACACCAACAAACATTTCAACAAAATCGGAACCGCAAATCGAGAAGAACGGCACACCGGCTTCCCCGGCAACTGCACGGGCCAACAGCGTCTTGCCTGTACCGGGAGGGCCAACAAGCAGTACACCTTTCGGGATGCGTGCGCCAAGTTCATTGTATTTCCGCGGATTTTTGAGGAACTCAACAATTTCCTGTAGCTCCTCTTTTTCCTCATCTTCACCGGCAACATCCGCAAAGGTCGTCTTTCGTTTCTCGTCAGAAATCTGCTTTACTTTGGCCTTGCCGAAATTCATCTGCTTGCCTGCATCGCCCATGGTACTATTGATGCGCTTCATAAGCCACCACCAGAACAGGATGCACAGCACAAACAATAACACCATTGGCAGGATATTGGAAAGCCACGAATTCTCGGCCGGGCGGTTCCAGTTATAAGTCATGCGGTCATTTGGATGAACCTGATTGTACCTCTCAACATAAGGTTTAATCTGATGAAGCATTAGGGATGCATTCGGGCAAACATAGGAAAACTGAGAACCATCCGTCAGAGTAATCGTCATATCGCCGCTGCCGAGATCCAAATCGTAGTGTTTTACTTGTAAATCCTCAAAGTCGTAAACCACTTCTGAATATTTATGCGACTCCTCTGCTGGCTTTTGAAAAGCCATAAAAAGCAGAAGCATCAGAAGGACCGGGACGCCGATGAACAGGGCAATATTTTTCAAAGCCTTTTTATTGTCCAAAAGTATTTCACTCCTTATCGGCGCGGGCGCGCCGTCTGATTCAGCCTCCGTATACTTCAGGCTTCAGGATGCCAACATAAGGGAGGTTTCTGTATTTCTGTGCATAGTCAAGTCCATAGCCAACAATAAACTCATCTGGTACAACCGTTCCAACATAGTCTGCCCTGATCTTTGCCGTGCGGCGGCCAGGTTTGTCAAACAGTGTACAGAGGCGGATACTTTTGGGAGAACGGGATTTCAGGAGCTTTAATAGATAGCTGAGAGTCAAACCACTGTCAAGGATATCTTCCACGACCAAAACATCATAGCCTTTTAAGTCGATATCAAGGTCTTTGGTAATCTTGACGACACCGGAAGTTTTTGTACCACATCCATAACTGGAAACAGACATAAAATCAATGCTGCATGGAATTGTAATGGCGCGCATCAGGTCTGCCATAAAAACAACCGAACCTTTCAGCACACTGACCAGCAAAAGGTTTTTCTCCCTGTAGTCTTCACTGATTTTTGTCCCGAGTTCATTTACAATTTTTTTCAGTGCTTCCTCACTGTAAAGGATACTCTTAATGTCATCCTGCATACTGTGCACAGTCTGCCCGCACTCCTTTATGCTAATTTGATAAATATTTTTCGAGTCCTGTCTTGCACGGTATTTTTCCGAAACGCCAAAGTCTTCTGCCCAAACGATTTCTTCCCCACACACAAAAACTGCTTTGCAGTCCCGCTCCGAGGGGGAAATTTTATTCTCGCTGAAAAGCTGTTTCAGCGTTTTCGTCACACCACGGCCAACGGGACGGTAGGCATCTCCCGCACGCCTGTTGCGCACGGTACAACCTTTACTAGCTATTGTATCATAGCTGATAAGATTATTAAACAACAATTTATTAATTTCCCCATGAATTTTAAGATAGCCATCTGGCACAGGGTGCAGAAAAAGCATTCTTCCACTGGGAAGGGCTGTGCCATCCGGCGAAAGCGGGACACTCCATTCTGTTACCGACTTATTCTTTTTCAGCCGCTCTGCCCGAAAAACGCCGCCTGAAACAGTACACCGAATTCCTCCGGTAACTGTTATGGCACCTTCTTCCCTGTGGATCAGCAACTCGGCTGCTTTCAGGTTATTAAAACTAAGCCGGGACGCCCCAGCCTTTTCCATAATCAGCGCAATGGTACGCAAAAGAATTGGGCGCGGAAGCCGACACAGGGCACCAGTGCAGCACCCTCCATCTGGAAGAATTGTCCCAGCAAGGCATCTCCGTGCAGCACCGTACAAGTATTCTTCATCACATTGAAGGATTTCCGAAGTACGCCGGACAGCCTGTTCAAAGGCGGGATTGATTTTCTTCAGCACTGGGACAGCATACAGACGCAATTTATTCCGCCCAAAAGCATCCGAATGGTTAGAGCTGTCCGTCACATAAGAAAGACCGCGCAGAGTACAGTACTGCTCTACCTCGCTGCGGGTAATGGCAAGAAGCGGCCGAATAATATTTCCCCTCACAGGCGGGATGCCGGAAAGTCCTTTCGGACCTGCTCCTTTTGCAAGGTTCATCAGCACGGTTTCTGCACTGTCAGAAAGGGTATGGGCAGTTGCAATGCGGTCCTTTCCTCCACAGAGTTCCCGGAAAAAAGAATAGCGGACTTCGCGCCCGCATTCTTCCAGCCCCTGCCCTTGTTTCCGGGCCAATCCACGCACATTCGCATGCAGCACCCTCAGGGGAATCCCACGCTTTTCACAAAAGCTCCTCACAAACTGCTCATCGGCATCCGATTCTTCCCCGCGCAGTCCGTGATTGATATGAGCTGCCAGAAGGGAAACCCCATAGAGCTCCCGGAAACGAAACAGGAAATCTGTCAGCGCAACGGAATCCGCACCACCTGAAATTCCAACCACAACAATGCTTCCTTGCGGAAGCATTTTCCATGTGCGGATCTCACTGTCAATTTTTGCATCTACCTCTTCCAGTGTTTCATTCCTCATTGCGGATAACCTCCTGTGTAGTAAAGCGCATATATTCGCCCTGCCAGTGGAGGGGAATCGTCTTTGTTTCACCATGGCGGTTTTTAGCAATGATACACTCGCTCTGGTTGCGGTCGCCGCTGTCATTCTGCTGATCCGAATCCTGATAATAATCATCACGGTAAAGGAAAAGGACAATATCGGCATCCTGCTCAATGGAACCGGAATCGCGCAGGTCGGAAAGAACCGGCCTGTGATTTGTGCGTTTTTCACTGTCACGTGCCAACTGGGAAAGAGTCAGGACGGGAACATTCAGTTCCTTTGCCATAATTTTTAGGCTCCGCGTAATCTGAGAAATTTCCTGTACACGGTTTTCAATGCGCATCGAGGATGTCATTAACTGCAAATAATCAATGATGACAAGGTCAACATCATGTAAACGGCGAAGCTTTGCCTTAATCTCCGGAACCGTGATGGAAGGGTTATCATCAAAATAGAGTTGCGCTTTTGAAAGAATATCCCCGGCTTCAATGAGGCGAACCCATTCATCTTCACTAAGTTTTCCAGTACGGAGTTTCGTACCTTCTACAAGGGATTCAGTCGAAAGTAAGCGCGAAACAAGCTGTTCCTTGCTCATTTCCAGCGAGAAAAAGGCGACACGCTTCCCTGCCGTCACAGCGGCATGCCGGGCAATATTTAAAGCAAAGCTTGTCTTGCCCATGCCTGGGCGCGCCCCAAGGAGAATAAAATCCGTGCGGTTCAGGCCGGTAATGGTATCGTCAAGTTCCTTAAATCCGGTTGGCACACCGCGATATTTGTCGGCGTCAGGCGAATTGAGGCGGTCCAGCCTGTCATACTCGTCTAAAATGATTTCATCGACTTTCTGGAGGCCCTGCATATTTTTCCCGCGGCGAATGTCAAAGATGCGTTGCTCTGCCGAATCCAACAGAGTAGCCGCATCGGCTGCGCCGTTTGTTGCTTCTTCAATGATGCCACGTGCCGTGATAATGAGCGTGCGGACGTCATATTTATCCCGTACAATATTTGCATAGGACTCCACATTGGAAATTGATGGCACAAGTTGCGCAAGCTGTAGAAGATATGTCTTTCCATCCGCTTCATCAAAGCCTTCAGAATGCTTGAGATATTCCAGCAGTGTTACAAAGTCGATCGGACGCCCATCTGTAAACATCTGAAGCATTGCAGCATAAATCTGGCGGTTGGAAGTCATGTAAAAATAGTCGGGCCGCGGAAGGATTTCAGCAACACGGTCCATGCAGGTGGAATCCAGCAGAACGGCACCAAGGACAGACTGTTCCGCCTCCGGACTAAATGGAAGGTTCAGTCCGTTGTAGCTTTCCGCAATGGTATCGCTCATTCTGGCTGCGCCTCCAATGTTCGGAAGGACTTATTATGCTTCGCCAACCGAAACATAGATTTTTGTAGAAACACCACTGTAAAGTTTCAGCTCACATTCATAGGTCCCGTAAGCTTTGATGTCGTCCATGACAATTTTTTTCTTCTCGACATCAACATGAAAAGACCGCTTCAGCTCATCGGCAACTTCTTTTGAGGTAACTGCACCAAACAGTTTTCCGCCCTGCCCTGATTTTGCTGTAAGTTTTAGTGTCTTTCCGCTGACGGATTCCGCTACTTTGCGTGCTTCTTCTGTTTCCTTTGCGATGTGGTATTTTCTGGATTCTTCGGCATTTTTGATTTCATTTATCACCTGGGCATTTGCTTCCTTTGCAAGCCCGCGGGGAAACAGGTAGTTCCTCCCGAACCCGTCGCTAACATTGATAAGTTCGCCCTTTTTTCCAGTGCCTTTCACATCCTGCAATAATACTGCTTTCATGGCTAACCTCCTGTAATCCGTCCCATTTAGGACTGCTTTGTTATTGGCGGCATTTGTTGAATTGCGGCAAGGAGTTTCTTTTCAGCCTCCTCAATAGTCACATTGGAGAGTTGGGCCCCCGCCATTGTAAGGTGTCCTCCGCCGCCAAGTTTCTCCATAATCAACTGGACATTGACTTCGCCGAGAGAACGAGCTGACACATTGATAATACCGCCTGCCGGATAAATGACGAATGATGCATCCACACCCTGAATTGAAAGAAGTTCGTCTGCTGCCTGGGCCGCAGAAATCCGGATATCCGGGAACTCCGTGTCGGTGGAAGCAATCGCGAAACTGCGGTACATCCTGGCATTTGAAACAATACGGTATTTGGCCTTATAAGCCTCAATGGAGTCCGAAAACAGCCGCTTGACGCGGACAGTATCCGCACCCTTGCGGCGAAGGTAAGCCGCCGCTTCAAAGGTGCGTACACCTGTCTTCAGAACAAAGCTCTTCGTATCAAGCATAATGCCGGCAAGCAGGGCTTCCGCTTCGGCATCCGTCAGCGTCTGATCCCCAATATACTGCACAAGTTCAGTTACCATCTCCGAAGTGGAACTTGCAAATGGTTCATGGTAAAACACAAGGGCATTTTCAATATGATGCACCATCATACGGTGGTGGTCAATTACGACGACATGCGGAACAGCTTCCAGCAGTTCCTGGTTTTCCACGAATTCCGGCGAGTGAGTGTCAAGAATAATTAGGAGAGTTTTTGCCGGAAGTTTTGTAAGGGCTTCCTGAGGCGTAATAAAAATCCTTTTCCCCGGATATTTTCCCTGAAGCATGTTAACAAGCGGCAACGCAAGACTCTGCGAGCGATCTACAACGATATATGCCGGACGGCCCAGGCTTTTCGTGGCAACATTCCACATGCCAATGGAAGCACCCATGCAGTCCAAGTCAGAATATTTATGTCCCATAATCAGCACAAGGTCGCTCTGCTTAATATCGTCGGAAATTGTTGCGGCAAAGACACGGGTACGTACTTTATCGTGCCGCTCGACTCCTTTGGAAAGCCCGCCGAAGAACTCATATGTATCGTTCTCCTGCTTTACGGCAACCTGATCGCCACCGCGGCCAAGGGCCATGTCCAGTGCACTCCGGGACCATTCTTCCGCATCTTTCAGGGATGCAGCACCGCGGGCGATGCCAACGGATACCGTTGCAGTCAGATGGTCACCCGCCCGGATGGAACGGATTGAGTCAAGAATTGGAAAACGCCGTTCCATCTCCTTGCGGACATGACGCTCATCGGTAAAAATAATAAAGCGGCCGCTTGAGAGCTTTTTTAGAAAACCACCCATGTTGCCCTGTGCCCACTGGATCAGCGTTTCTTCCACCTGTGAAGCGACACGGGTATCTTCACTGCTGCTGGTGCAGCGTGCCAGCTCTTCGCGGTTGTCAAAATAGGCAAGGGCAACAGCTGGTCTTGTTTCCCGGTATTCAAGTTCCAGTTCCCGGTAATCTGTGACATCCACAAAATACAGAATACTGACAGTATCTGTCGATGTGCCATAAACCATGAACTGTCTGTGGTCAATAGAAACATTAGTACCACACGACTTCAGAATCTGTTCCACCGTTTTCGGGTAAATAAATTTCCGGATATCCTCACCGAAACATCTGTTCTTTTCACAGACAACCTTCTGAAATGCGCTGTTAGCCCAGATCACATCGTTCCCTTCACCAACCAGGACAACTGGAAGGGAGAAGCTTTCCAAGTTCTGGTACTGATTCCCAGAAAGCACTGTTTGAGCACTTGCTACAGCGGTTTGAACATAAGAATGGAACCGCGTGACCGAAGCGGCCGCAGCGACAAATGCTGCCGCTGCCGCTGTAATCTCAACAAGAAATACCGTATGGTTCCAGAACCAACTGGCACATGCCATGGCAAACATGACAGCCGCAGTAGCGAAAAACACAGGCGAAGATGCCCAGACTCTCTTTTTCACTTCAGTATCTCCTCAAAGTGGGCAAAAATTAGAACGGTGTCCGTTAAACTTCCATAATGATTGGTAGAATCATCGGGCTACGGCGCGTCCTGTCGTACATCAGGCGAGACAACTCATCCTTGATCTTTGTCTTGAGCGTTCCCCAGTCGTGAATGTTTTTGCCCGCACATTCTTCCAAAATCTGAGAAACAAGTTTGCGTGCCTCCTCCAAAAGTGGTTCAGACTCCCGGACGTAAACAAAGCCGCGTGAAACGACATCCGGGCCGGCAATCACATGGCCGTCATCCGAAGAAATTGTACATACGGCAATAATCAGCCCATCTTCCGCAAGATGCTTACGGTCACGCAGGACAATACTGCCAACATCGCCAACGCCAATCCCATCCACAAAAACACGGCCCGCCGGCACAGATGGAAGCTGTTTCATGTAGTCCTCATGTAGTTCCAGAGCATTGCCGTTATCACCAATAAAAACGTTTTTCGGGTCCATGCCGAGTTCAAAGGCAATCTTCGCATTCTTACGGAGATGCTTCTGTTCCCCGTGAACCGGAATAAAGTATTTCGGCTTTACCAAAGCCTGGAGCAGTTTAATTTCTTCCCGGCAGGCATGTCCGGAAACATGGACATCATACATGGATTCATACACAACTTCACAGCCGCGTTTCATCAGTTCATCAATCACGTTGCCAATCGTCTTCTCATTGCCTGGAATTGGACGTGCAGAAATGATGATGAAATCACCGGGGCCGACTTCCACCTGACGGTGATCAGCAAAAGCCATGCGTGTTAGAGCGCTCATTGGCTCCCCCTGACTCCCTGTTGTCACAAGCACAATCTTATTTTTCGGGTAACGGTTAATCTCTTCAATGTCAATCAAAACGCCTTTGGGGATGCTAAGATACCCCATTTCAACGCCAATCGTCATGACATTAACCATGCTCCGTCCAGAAAGCGCCACCTTGCGGCCGAATTTGACGGCGCAGTTGATAATCTGCTGAACGCGGCTCACGTTGGACGCGAACGTCGCAATAATGATACGGCTGTTCTCTGCCCGGCGAAACAGCATATCGAACGAATTATCGACAATGGTTTCCGACTTTGTGTAGCCTTCACGCTCTGCATTTGTCGAGTCGCAGAACATGGCAAGGACTCCTTCTTTGCCAAGTTCACCAAAGCGCGGCAAATCAATCATTTCGCCGAGGGCTGGCGTACAGTCAATTTTAAAATCACCTGTATGCACAAGCGTACCCGCTGGTGAATGGATGGCAATCGCAACGGCATCTGGAACAGAATGGTTGACATGGATGAATTCCACATCCATACAGCCAAGGCGGATATGTTCGCCAGGCTTTACAATGACTTCCCGTATTTTGCCGTAGAGCCCATGCTCCTTCAGCTTATTGTCTACAAGGGCCAGTGTAAACTTTGTCCCATAAACCGGAAAATTACATTTTTTAAGCAGATACGGAAGCGCGCCAATATGGTCTTCATGCCCATGCGTTAGAACGATACCGCGGATTTTGTCTGCGTTGCGCTCAACAAACGTAAAATCTGGAATCACCATGTCGACGCCAAGCATATCATCATCCGGGAAAGACATGCCACAGTCGACAATAATCATATCATCCAAGCACTCAAAGACCGTAAAGTTTTTTCCGATTTCATTGAGGCCGCCAAGAAAATAAACACGGATTGGGGGCTTGGGGGAAGTTTTCCCTAGCCTGCGTTCCCCCTGCTTTTTCCGTGGAACCCGCCGGTGCAGCGGCTCTGTAGCCCTCATCGATGCAGGCACCGATGATGCGGCTGGCAACACTTCAGCAGCAACTGCCGGGGCTTTTGAAGCTACAGCAAGGCTAGCAGGCTGACGTCTTCTACGGGGCTGACGCTTTTGCGGCACCGGAGGCTTTTCCGAAGGCGTCTGCCCTTGGGGAGACACCCCACCCTGACGGTGCAATTTGGCGTGCGGCTGGTTGCTGCGGCGTTTTGGCACCTCTACTTTTCCATAAAGCGCCGTATTGATACCACCGGCTCCTGCTTCTGTTCTTGGTGCGGCACCGTTGCGGTTTTCCAAACTATTTTGTTTTTTTACTGACACAAAATAACCTCCATTGTAATTCCGGCTGCCTCTCTGCTTCTTCCGGCAACGGGCCGGGGGAAAAGGCGCCTAAATTTATTTATCAACATACTTTCCGCCTAAAAGGCCATGCGAAAAGTAAACTGCCTGATTCAGATTTGTCATAGTTCAAAACTGGGCATAGATAATATAAGTATTTTACTATGATTCAATTTTCCTGTCAAGGCAGGAGTTTATTCATCCATAGTCTTACCCTATTTCTGTGTACATAAACATGCTTCTACCCGGAATCGATTTGTTTCCATCCAACTGACATGGTATAATGAGGCAAGACTAGAGGGAGAGAGAAAGGCTATGAAAAAAGTCGAAATTTTCACGGATGGCGCCTGCAGCGGGAATCCAGGGCCGGGCGGTTGGGGAGCAATCCTCCGGTACGGCGAGCATGAACTGGAACTGAGTGGCGGAGAACCACAGACAACCAATAACCGGATGGAACTGACCGGTGTTATTGAAGCTCTCAGGCGGCTAAAAGAACCTTGTGAGGTTGTGCTGACCAGCGACTCACGCTATGTCTGTGACGCCGTTACAAAAGGATGGGCCGAAAGTTGGCGCCGGAAAGGCTGGCATAAAGCAGACGGAAAGCCCGCCCTGAATGCCGATCTTTGGGAAACTTTGCTTGGCCTCCTTGCAGAACACCGTGTTAGATTTCAGTGGATTAAAGGACATGCTGGTCACCCGCAGAACGAGCGGTGCGATCATCTTGCCGTAACAGAATCGCAGAAATACCGGAATGCGACCGGCAAAAGGAAGGGAGCGGAATAATCCGCTCCCTTCCTTTTGCTAACGTCCATATTCTTTTTCCTTGACACAGATGGCACTGACATGTCCATCCTTGCCACGGACGGGCCTGATATCAAAAATTTTGAGGGATTTAATAAACGGGGTAAGCTTCCGGAAGCCATAGTTCCGCACGTCAAAATCCGGATAACGCTTTGTAAGGATATTCCCCACATCGCCAAGCGTCGCCCAGCCGTCATCGTCCGAAGTTTCCTGAACAATGGTAAGGACTGCATTTCGCACTGCATCGAGGGAAGTATGATCCAACCCGGAAGCACTCGGTGCCTCCGGCGGGGAATCGTCGTCCGGTGTCGCATTCTGTGCAAGGATTTCGAGGTATTTAAATTTATTGCATGCAGCAATAAACGGGTTTGGTGTTTTCTTTTCCCCCATGCCGACAACAATCATACCGGATTCGCGCAGGCGGGCAGCTAAGCGGGTAAAGTCGCTGTCACTTGAGACCAGGCAGAAACCGTCGATATTGCCCGAATAAAGGATATCCATCGCGTCAATAATCATGGCAGAATCTGTGGCATTTTTCCCTGTAGTATAGCTGTACTGCTGAATTGGGGTAATAGAATTGTCAAGCAGCACATTCTTCCAGGAGTTCATAATTGGTTTCGTCCAGTCACCATAAATGCGTTTGATTGTTGCGACGCCATCATTTGTAATTTCATCCAGAATGAACTTAATATATTTTTCTGAAACATTTTCTGCATCAATCAGCACGGCAAAACGCTTCTCCTCAGCCATTTTCCTGCTTCCTTTCTGGTTCGGGCCGCTGTGCAAGCAAGTCTGTTTTTTCCGCATGGCCGCTGTATGTGGGCACAAGGCGCCGGATAATCTCTATCATCTTTTCATTATCCTTACCGGTAACCATACGCAGTTCCGCAAGATCACTGATGAATGTCTCTTCATTAAACGGAATTGGGTTGCCAATATAGATCAGTTCATGCGAAGTTTTATGGCATCCGCCTTCACTGTTAAGCAAAAGTTCCTCACAGAGCTTTTCACCCGGGCGTAAGCCTGTAAATTTAATTTTGATGTCCCTGTCCGGCTCATAGCCAGACAGCCGAATCAAATTGCGTGCAAGGTCAACAATTTTGACCGGTTTCCCCATATCAAGCACAAAGATTTCTCCGCCTTTTGCCATGCCTCCGGCCTGAATCACAAGCCGTGCAGCTTCCGGGATTGTCATAAAATATCGCATGATATCCGGGTGGGTTACTGTAACTGGGCCGCCTTCGGCAATCTGCTCCTGAAAAAGCGGGATTACACTTCCGCTGCTGCCTAGGACATTGCCAAAGCGGACTGCAACAAAGCCCGTCTTGCTGTGGTGGCTGTAATACTGAATAATCAGTTCACAAATGCGTTTGGTTGCTCCCATTATATTGGTCGGATTAACCGCTTTGTCTGTAGAAATAAGCACCATGCGCTTGACATGATATTTGTCACACGCCTGAGCAACATTGAGTGTACCAAAAACATTGTTCTTTACAGCCTCACCTGGGCTGTACTCCATCAGCGGGACATGCTTATGCGCCGCCGCATGGAATACAACATCCGGTTTCAAGCACTCAAATACATGGTCAATTCTGGCGCGGTCACGCACAGAACCAATAATGACCTCCATATCAAGTGCTGGGAAACGGCGTTTAAGCTCATTCTGAAGCGCATAGGCATTATTTTCATAGATTTCGAGAACGACAAGCTTTTTCGGATGGAAGCAGGCAATCTGGCGGCAAAGCTCGCTGCCAATGGAACCGCCTCCGCCTGTTACAATAATCGTGCGGTTTTCCAGATATCCGCTGATTGCCTTAGTATCTAACTTTATCTCATCCCGCCCAAGTAGGTCCTGGATATTTACATCGCGGACACGGAGAGGATCTGTACTGCCATCCAAAATCTCATACAGAGCAGGAACCGTTTTTAACTTGCAGTCCGTTTTGTAGCAGATGTTGATGAGGTCACGTCGGTCTGACTGCTTTGCAGTAGAAATAGCAAGGATAATTTCATCAATACGGTATCTCGCAGCCATTCTGGGAATACTTTCCCTTCCACCAACCACTTTGACTCCATGGATACGAGTACCCCTCTTTTTCCGGTCATCATCAATCGCAATAACCGGGATACCCTTCGATTGCGGAGAACTTTTCATGTCTTTAATGACCATGGAGCCAATTTCTCCCGCACCAATGATCATCACACGTCTGGCTTCCCCGCTTTCTCCGCGTTTGACCTGGCGTCTGCGCTTACGCTGACGGGCAAACCGAATTGAAAATCTGGAACCTCCAACAAGGAAAATAATAAGCAGCCATCCAACTGCATAAACGGCAATAGGAAAGCGCTGAATCCTTGCCCCATAGGAATCCACCAGCGTATTTGGAAAAACCGTGTAGCCCAAAGCTGTTACAATCAGACAGGCTGTCGACGTACCATAAAATATCTGGAGAAGTTCATCCAGGCTTGCAAACTCCCACATGGTACTGTAAAAACGGAATAGCGAAAAAACAGCAAGGCAGATGAGCGTAATCCATGGGATACTCACACGGAACGAATCGACATAGTAAAAGGGAATCCGGCGATCCGGCAAAAAGCGGAATACAAATGCAAACCAGTAGCTGAAAAAAACGCAAAGTGCATCAATGATTACTTTGGGAATAAGGTTGCGAAGTCTTATTTTTCTATTAAGCATAAATAATTACTCCAATTCGCAGCAATACAACTAGAAGTATAGCACAAATTAGAGGCAGAATAAAGGAAGATTCCATGAGAAATTCGGCTACAGCAAAAAGGTTTCAGAAAAAAGGAGCAGCCTTGCAGCAGGCTGCTCCATAACTGTACAACAGGTAGCATTAAAAAACTTATTTTTTGGGTTCTCTGTCCTTCTTGCTGTCTTCTTTTTCTTCTACAGGGACTTCTTCCCCGCTGTTTTCTTCCGTGTCCCTTTGTTCTTCATCAAAATCGAACTCAAGGGTTTCACCACAATTAGGGCACTCCATCTGACCTTCCTTTATAAGATCCTCCGAGACACAGACAGTCTCATGGCAGTTAGGGCAAGTCACTTCATAGTAGCAGCCGTCGCCATCATTTTCGGCATCATCACAGCTGTCCCCTTCGTCGTCTGAGCCGTTCTCCTCTGCATCATCTTCATCGTAGAAGTCATCTTCCAAAGTCCCAAGGTCTTCGTCGACCGCATCCAGTTGGTCAGCCATATCATTCACATTGTCTTCCAACTCAGACATAGAAAATGCCATATCATCAAGCAGGTCGATGATTGCATTGATAACTTTTACTTCCTTTTTGTTCTCATCCAGTTCAAGCCCTTCCGCCAGACCACGAATGTAAGATACCCGTTCTGTGTTCTTCATGAAAGTGCCTCTCTTTCTTTATTTCATTTCCAATGCAAAATTAGTATCGGTCAGGCGCGTTCCATATATTCGCCCGTCCGGGTATCAATGCGGATTTTTTCTCCCTCGTTAATAAACAGTGGAACCTTGATTTCTGCGCCGGTTTCTACCGTTGCAGGCTTTGTTGCATTTGTTGCAGTGTCACCCTTAAAGCCCGGGTCAGTCTTTGTAACAGTGAGCTCGACAAAATTTGGCGGCTCAACTCCAAACACATTGCCCTTGTAAGAAAGAATTTTACAGTTCATATTTTCTTTGACAAACTGGAAGTTTATCCCCAGAATGGATTTGCTGATTGGAATCTGCTCAAATGTATCGGGGTCCATGAAATAATACAGGTCCCCGTCATTGTAGAGGTACTGCATTTCCTTTCTTTCAATAAATGCTGTTGGGAATTTGTCATTTGGGTTAAAGGTACGCTCGGTCACGGCGCCAGTAATCACGTTGCGGATTTTTGTACGAACAAAAGCCGCACCCTTTCCAGGTTTTACATGCTGAAACTCAATGATGGAATAAACACTTCCATCCATTTCAAACGTAGCACCGTTCCGGAAATCTCCTGCTGATATCATTGGTTGAAACCTCCGTTTATTACCAATTCAGTCTTCCGTACAAATAGTTTATAATATTTCCAGCATTTTTGCAAGTAAAAAGCCAGAAATAGTTTACAGAGGGCCGTTCTGCGCTCAAACTAACCCTTTCAGGGCAGAAAGGGCAAGAAAATAACTGTTCTTCCCAAACCCGGAAATTTGTCCAGCACAGACTGGAGCAATCACACTTTCATGCCGAAACTGCTCACGCGCATAGATATTGCTCATATGCACCTCAACGAATGGAATCTTAACCGAAGCAATTGCATCGCGCAGGGCATAACTGTAATGAGTCAATGCCCCTGCGTTAATCACGGCTCCGTCATATACTCCGCGGGCTGCATGGATTTTGTCGATCAGGCTGCCCTCATGGTTCGATTGATAAATGTCACAGCCAAATTGAAGAGAGGCAGCATATTTTTGAATCTGTTGCTGAATGCTTTCAGCTGTTTCTAGGCCATAAACATCCTGTTCTCGGATGCCAACCATATTGAGATTTGGGCCGAGCAAGACCAATATTTTCTTATTGCCTGCCACAGTCCTTCACATCCTTTCTGTAAACCGGCAAGTTTGTTGTTTCCGTATTCTTCCCCGAACCGGCTTTTCCAGCTTTCTTCGGATCTGGAAGGAAAGCGAACTCTCCTGGAAAATCGGATCGGTCAAAATAGACTTCATGCCTGCAAGATTGGCTCCAAGAATATCTGTGTAAATCTGATCGCCAACTACAGCCGTTTCTCCTCTCCCTGCCCCAAGCCGCTGTGCAGCATGAAGGAACGCACCAGGGAGGGGTTTCAAGGATGCTGGAGAAAATGGAAGTCCATACTGTTCAGCAAATGGCTGTACCCGTTCTTCCGAATTGTTGGACATAAGGATAATCCGCAAACTGGCAGTCCGTAGTCTTCTAGACCACTCCAGTGTTCCCGGAAGCGGAGTTTGTGATTCAGGAAGCGCAAGGGTATTGTCAATGTCAACCAGTAAAGCCTTAACATGCATTTTCCGCAAGATATTCAAAGTAATATCTGTTACCCTGTGAACAGAAGCAGTTGGGAAAAGCAGCGGCAATCTTCAGGGCACCCCCATTTCCCTCGGTGAAATCCAAAAAAAGCGGGCATACGCCCGCTTTTATACGACAATCTTTTGATTGATCTTACCTGTACCTGCGCTTACGTGCAGCTTCTGACTTTTTCTTACGTCTTACAGAAGGCTTTTCATAAGCTTCCCTTTTGCGGACTTCAGCAATAACGCCAGCCCTGGCACACTGTTTCTTAAAGCGTCTTAAGGCGCTGTCCAGGGATTCGTTCTCTTTCACTCTGATCTCAGCCATTTATCTTCCCTCCCATCCGCCAAAAGGCAGGGGTTATTAGCAAGCTATCCAAAAGTAAAAAGCTATGCTACATAACATGATTATACTGATATATCGCACATCTGTCAAGTTTATTTTCCGGGAAAGAGTAAATTTAGATATATCAAGCCTATTTATTCTTCCATCACTTTATGATAAAATGCAGCAATAGCAAAAATATCCGAAGCTGCAACCTGTTCAGCTTCGGATATTGATTGCCCTGCTTTAAAATGAAAGAACACTCTGAAGCAGAAAATATTATTTACTCAATAATCTTCGTAACAACGCCAGAACCAACTGTATGGCCGCCTTCGCGGATAGCAAAGCGGAGCCCTTCCTCCATAGCAATCGGGGTAATCAGTTCAACGTTCATCTCAACATTATCACCCGGCATGCACATCTCAGTGCCTTCCGGCAGTGTGATAACGCCCGTCACGTCCGTTGTACGGAAATAGAACTGCGGACGATAGTTGCTGAAGAAAGGTGTATGGCGCCCGCCCTCTTCTTTTGTCAAGATATACACCTTGCCAATAAACTTGGTATGCGGATGAACAGAATCCGGCTTAGCAAGGACCTGGCCGCGCTGAACTTCTTCTCTCTGAATACCACGGAGCAGAACACCGATATTATCACCGGCCTCAGCAAAATCAAGAGTCTTGCGGAACATTTCAAGCCCTGTAATAACAGACTTCTTCTTTTCTGTAGTCAGGCCAACAATTTCGACTTCATCGCCGATCTTTGCTTTGCCACGCTCAACTCTGCCAGTTGCAACGGTCCCACGGCCACTAATGGTCATGACATCCTCTACCGGCATCAGGAAGGGCAGCTCATCGTTGCGCTTCGGGGTTGGAATAAAATTATCAACAGCATCCATCAAATCAAAAATGCACTTGTATTCCGGTGCATTTGGATCAGTGGATTTGGACTCGAGAGCTTTCAGAGCGGAACCACGGATAATTGGTGTCTTGTCGCCTGGGAAGCCATACTCATTAAGCAGGTCACGAATTTCAACTTCAACAAGGTCCAGCAGTTCGGGGTCATCAACCTGGTCAACCTTGTTCATGAAAACGACGATATAAGGCACACCGACCTGACGAGCAAGCAGAATATGCTCTCTTGTCTGAGGCATAACACCGTCTGCAGCAGAAACGACAAGGATAGCACCATCCATCTGCGCCGCACCGGTAATCATGTTTTTAATATAGTCAGCATGGCCGGGGCAGTCAACATGCGCATAATGGCGCTTATCTGTCTGATATTCTACATGAGCAGTATTAATCGTAATGCCACGGGCTCTTTCTTCCGGCGCCTTATCAATATTTGCATAGTCAACAAACTGTGCTTCGCCTTTGAAGCTGAGAACTTTTGTGATAGCTGCTGTCAGAGTAGTCTTGCCATGGTCAACATGGCCAATTGTGCCAATGTTTACGTGGGGTTTGGATCTGTCGAATTTTGCCTTTCCCATTGGATATCCTCCTTTTTATTCAGGCTTAATTGTCCAAATAATTAATTGATTAATGCTCATATTTTAGCAATAAAATGGCAAGAAATCAAGCTGTTTCCAGTCTTATTCGGATTTTTTTGTGCGGTTGGTAATGATTTTATCCGCGATATTCTTTGGAACTTCAGCATATTCGCCGGGCTCCATCACATACTGGCCGCGCCCCTGCGTTTTGGAACGTAAGTCTGTAGCATAGCCGAACATCTCAGAAAGTGGAACTCGTGCACGAATCTGCTCTGCACCCGGTATTACATCCATTCCATCAATCATGCCGCGGCGGGAGTTTAAGTCACCAATTACATCACCCATATATTCCTCTGGCACTGTAACAGTAACCTTCATAATGGGCTCAAGAATAACTGGATTTGCCTTCGACATAGCATCTTTGAATGCCATGGATCCGGCAATCTTAAATGCAAGTTCGGAAGAATCGACTTCGTGGAATGAACCATCATACAGTGTAACTTTTGTATCAACGACAGGATAGCCTGCAAGCACACCGGACATCATAGCACCTTGAACGCCCTGGTCAACTGCAGGAATAAATTCCTTTGGAATAGCACCGCCGGTAACAGCATTGACGAACTCATAGCCTTTTCCTGGATTTGGTTCAATCTTGATTTTGACATCGCCGTATTGGCCATGGCCGCCGGATTGACGGATATAACGGTTTTCAACATCGGCCTTGCCGCGTATCGTCTCTTTATAGGCAACCTGCGGTTTGCCAACATCTGCTTCCACATGGAATTCGCGGAGCAGTCTGTCTACAATAATTTCAAGGTGAAGCTCACCCATTCCGGCAATAATGGTCTGCCCGGTTTCCTGGTCAGTGTAAGCCTTAAAGGTTGGATCTTCTTCGGCGAGTTTAGAAAGGGCAATACCCATTTTTTCCTGGCCAGCTTTGGTCTTTGGCTCAATGGCTACACGGATAACTGGATCGGGGAACTTCATGGATTCCAAAACGATTGGACGTTTAGGATCACAAAGGGTGTCGCCTGTCGTCGTCTTCTTCAGTCCTACAGCTGCAGCAATATCACCTGCATAAACAGTTTCAAGATCCTGCCTGTGATTTGCGTGCATTTGAAGAATACGGCCCATGCGCTCGTTGTTATGCTTTACTGAATTGTAAACCGTAGAACCCGCATCCAGGGTACCGGAATAGACACGGAAAAAAGCAAGTTTTCCAACGAAAGGATCTGTTGCAATCTTAAAAGCAAGTGCAGCAAACGGCTCGTCATCAGAAGCATGGCAATCTTCTTCTTCTCCGGTATCTGGGTTAGTTCCGCGGATGGCCGGCACATCAGTCGGTGCCGGCATAAACGCGATAATTGCATCCAGTAACTTCTGAACGCCTTTATCTTTGTAGGAAGATCCGCAGGTAACTGGCACAAACTTGTTGGCAATGGTTGCTTTCCGGATCGTTGCAATAATCTCATCCTTGCTGAGTTCTTCACCGTTCAGGTATTTTTCCATAACAGTATCATCCTGCTCGGCGACAGCTTCCAGCAATTTGGAATGATATTCTGCGGCAAGGTCTTTCATGTCGGCTGGGATATTTTCCACCCGCATGTCCTTGCCCATTTCATCATAGTAAACATCAGCCTTCATATCAATCAGGTCAATAATACCCTTGAAGGTATCTTCTTTGCCGATTGGAAGCTGAATTGGGACAGCATTGCACTTCAGGCGATCCTTCATCATCTGGATAACGCGGAAAAAGTCTGCACCCATAATGTCCATCTTGTTGACATAAGCCATGCGCGGAACTCCAAACTGCTCGGCCTGACGCCAAACGGTTTCGGATTGCGGTTCAACACCGCCCTTTGCACAGAAAACGGTAACAGACCCATCAAGGACGCGAAGAGAACGCTCCACTTCAACGGTAAAGTCAACGTGGCCCGGCGTATCAATGATGTTAATGCGGTGGCCTTTCCAGAAGCAGGTTGTTGCGGCAGATGTAATTGTAATGCCACGCTCCTGCTCTTCCGGCATCCAGTCCATGGTGGCAGTACCGTCGTGGACTTCGCCCATTTTGTAGTTGATGCCAGTATAGTAAAGAATACGCTCTGTTGTTGTTGTCTTTCCGGCATCAATATGGGCCATGATGCCGATATTACGGACTAAATTAAGCGGTACTTGCCTTGGCATAATTCCCTCCTAAAGATCATGCTGACAACTGTTACCAGCGATAATGTGCGAACGCTCTGTTCGCTTCCGCCATCTTATGTGTCTCTTCACACTTCTTGGCGGCACCGCCTGCACCATTCACAGCATCGAGAATTTCGCCGGCAAGTTTTTCTTTCATTGTCTTTTCAGATCTTTCGCGCGCATATGTTGCCATCCAACGCAGGCCGAGAGTCTGCCTTCTTTCCGGGCGAACCTCTATTGGGACCTGATAAGTGGCACCACCAACACGGCGGGCTTTTACTTCAAGGGATGGCATAACATTTTCCATTGCCTGCTCGAAAACTTCAAGCGGCTCCTTACCCGTCTTATCTTTTACAATACCAAATGCGCCGTAGACGATCTTCTGGGCTACGCCCTTCTTGCCGTCATACATAATGTTGTTGATCAGGCGTGTGACCAACTTGGAATGATAAAGTGGATCCGGCAAAACATCACGTTTTGCGGTCTGGCCTCTTCTTGGCACTTTACTTCCCTCCTTCACAGAAATGATATCATCGGTACTCGAAAGCGACAAACTCCCGTGGCCAATACAGAGGCG
>ENA-UOOE01000839-UOOE01000839.1-fermentation-metagenome-genome-assembly--contig:-NODE-839-length-28037-cov-6.132371_pt1 | contig 28037 bp, 29 predicted proteins | sample MGYA00245776_ERZ724021 | MGnify/ENA primary metagenome ERZ724021 (study PRJEB28704, sample SAMN03018321) | fermentation metagenome | biome: anthropogenic terrestrial biome; feature: soil; material... | reverse complement strand
AAATTTAAAGACCCCGATGGTATATCTACATTTTGTGCACTTAATACAGTACATACATCTGCTACAGATACTTGATATTTATTTACTTTATTCCAATCTACCTGTACTTTCACTTGTCTAGCCTGTTTACCTTTCACGTCTATTCTAGAAATACCACTAGTATCACGAAGCTGTTTCTTTATATCATCAGCATAATTTCCTAATTGTTGATAAGAATAATTATTACCTGATACACTTATTATGATACCAGCCGTTTCTGCAAGATTAGTATTAATCTCACTATCATTACATCCATTTGGAAGATCAGACTTTAAATCCTTTACCTTGTCTCTTAAATCTCTCCATGCTTTATCTTGATCAGCATCATTGTTTAAATATATGATAACTATTGATGCATTACTTTCTGAATAAGATTCTACATAATCACATCCATCAACTTCTTCAACTTTCTGTTCAACTTTTTTGGTAACTAACTTTTCTATATCACTAGATGAGGCACCTGGATAAACCGTAGTAATCATAGCTGCTGGAGATTCAACATCTGGGGTTTCCTGTTTTGAAATACCACTATAACAGTAAAAGCCACTAACTATAATTATAGCCACCAGGAATAATACAATCTTTTTATTTTTTATAGCTGCCTTAATTAATCCCATATTATATTCTCCTTCTATTTAACTGTAACTTTATATCCTGATTTTAAGTTCTTCATTCCTTGAACTACAAGTTCATCTCCATCTTTTAATCCATCTACTGAAACTTTATCTTCATCAGTATCACCTAAAGTTACATTTTTCTTAACAGCATGTCCATTTTCAATCACATAAACATAATCTTCTCCATCGTTTAAAACAGAACTAATAGGAATAGATATTGCATTTTTATCCCCCATGTCTATATAGGCTGCTGCTGTTTGCCCTACATAATATTTATTATTATCTATTGGTTTGGAAAGTTTGATTTCTGCACTATATGTTCCAGACTTACTATCAGCCATTTGAACTACGTTTATAATTTCCCCTTCTGAACTATCATCCCCTATCTTAACCTTTGCCTTCGTACCAACTTTTACTTTTTTTACATCATCATCTGAAAGTCCAACTGTAATAACTTCATTTTCACTTCTAAATAAAACTACCGGATCCCCTGCCTGCTGCATTTCTCCTTCTTTACACAGTACATCTACCACATATCCATTTTGGTCTGCTGCCATAGACGTATCTTGAAGTAAATTTTCTTTTGAATCGTAATTTGCTTTTGCTTCATTTAGTTGTGCTAACAGTGCCTTTTTATCTTCATCTCTGGAACCATTTTGCACTTGTTCAAGACTCTGCTCTGCACTATTTAATGCATTCTGAGAATTGTCTAATTGTAATTTGACATCATCTAATTCCTGTTTCGAAATAGCCCCTGAATCACTTAATTTAAGGTACTTATCATACAAATCTTTATAATAATTATTACTGTCTTGTGCATTTTTAACTGCTATCTGTGCTTTATTTATATCTTCCTGCTGCGCACCATTTACCGCCTTATTATATTGTGATGAAGCTGCATCAACTTGAGACTTAGCAGCTTCTGCTGCAAAATTAAGATCGCTTTTATCAAGATCTACCAGCTTGTCACCTTTTTTTACATGCTGGCCTTTAGATACATATATTTTTAAAATTTTAGCCGAATTTTTAAAAGAAAGCTTTCTAACTTCACTACCTCCAGTTAACCCCTGATATTGTAATGAAATAGGATAACTCCCACTCTTAATTTCTAAGGGCTTTACTGGATAACTCCTCGTATATGTTTTTTCCTCATCAGATTTTCCGTTAATTATAAAATATGTGCTTAATGCTGCTATAGTCACAATAACCAAGCAAATACAAACTATTTTCTTTTTTTTACTTAGTTTTTTTACTGCTGAACAAATATACTTAAACTTATATGTAAATTTCCCCATGTTATACCTCCATTAACTTAAACATGTAATAATCTAAATCAATTCACAGTCCACAATGCACAATTTCGGTAGATTTTTAGATTTTCTATGACAACAGAAAATCATCCTTAATTGTGAATTGTGCATCGTGTATTTTGAATTGACTACTAGCATAAACAATATTAATAATAAGACGCTTGTATTTTTATCAACATGAGTTTATTATAGGATGTGTGTTGTATAACTTCAATCATTAATCTATTGTCCATTTGTCGGTTATTCAACATATAATAGACATGTGTTGAATAACTATTAAAATATTTTTTCTGGAGGTTTTTATGGAAGAAAAGAAGCTTGATAGGCGTGTAAGGAAAACTAAAAAGGCTATGCTTCAAGCATTAACAAAACTTATGTCTAAAAAGAAGATTAATAGTATTACAGTAAAGGAACTTACAGACTTAGCAGATGTTAATAGATCAACTTTTTATCTTTATTATAAAGACATATTTGATATGGTAGATCAGATAGAAACTCAATTGGTTAATGATTTCAGTGAAGCTTACGACGAATTTTCAAAGAAAGCTACCACCTATGATGACTTACTATCTTTTTTTATATATCTATTTGAGTTTGTACAAACTAATGCTGAAATGTTCAAAATATTTCTTGGATATGATGGCAACTACGCTTTTATAGAAAAACTTAAGGATGCTATAAAGCACTGCAAAATTCCTCTAGACGATACATCCTCAGAAGTAGAAGCTCACTATGTTATGCCTTTCGCTATATCAGGCTGTATTGGAGTAATACAACAGTGGTTGAAAGACGATATGATTGTCTCTCCTGAAGATATGGCTGCCATTCTTGTTAAAATGCTTTAAATTAGAGATAGTAGTTTTAAAAATAGGGGCTGTTGCACAATCGTACAACAGCCGCACTAAAGGGATTAGATATGTTTAAGTTAACACCAATATATAAAAAGAGACTTCTTTTGGAAGTCTCTAATTAACACACTATAAAACTACATCAATTTCACAACAACATAGCCTAAAAATTACTAGTGTATTATCTTTCCCTCCGAAAGATCATTTCAAAAGTATAGGCAGGTCTCCTGACTATAGGATCATCCTTTTTATTCCTTCCCAGAATACTCCAGTGGAAATTTAAAATCGTCACCCAATACAGTAGCGGGGGCTGTAATGGAATTTCACCATTTTCCCTTTTAATTACCTACGTAAACCATATACTCTACTATTCGATTATATTTACATAATATACTTGTATTATTCATTTGTCAAGAAAAAATGCATGAAATCATTAACTTTAAATTCATTGTCTGGCAACCAATATTAACACAAAAATTTAAATTATTTGAATTCATTATAATGTGGAAAATTGTTGAAATTATAATAAGCTCCTTTTATAGCAAACAAGCTGCATCTTGAGTTTCAATATATTGTTCCAGCTCTCCAATAGAACTTGCGATAAGCTCATATACAAGATACTCAGGTTTTATAAAATCCAGCAGTTTTTTTACACAAGTTTCTGTAAAAGGCTTATGACTGTCTATATTAAAAACATGGGTACATATTTCTTCACTCATGGGTACATATTTCTTCACTCATTGGAAGTAATGTAAACTCTTTTCCCCTTGTGTTATTTATTTTTTCCATTACGTATTCACCTGATAAAGAACAATTAAGGTGTATACCTTTTATTATTTTTTTTAATTCTCCTAAATTTTTTACAGTATTTATTATATATTCAATTCCCTGTTCTTCACTTTTAAGATGTAAGTTTGTATTCATTAAATGTAAAGCACTTAATGTAGCTATAATTGCTATTTCCTTTGTGCCCGCATTGTTTTTTGGGTAATCCTAGGGTAGTTACGATAAACAGCAAACTCAATTCCTTAAAATATAAATAAGCAGTTAGTAACTCTATTATGTTACTAACTGCTTATTGTGGAGTAATTACATACCAGCCATTTTTCTACATTCATTAGCACATGTACGACATTCATCTGCACACTTTTGGCAGTGTTCATCTTTAAACATATCACATTCTTTTGCACATGTATCACAAATTGTAGCACACATCTTGCAATGTTCTTTTGCAAATTGTCCATTCATAGACATAAGCCCTGCTGACATCTCGCACATTTTTGCACACTCAACAAGCATTTTCACACAACTTCTTCTTGCATTTAAATCAGGCTCATTAATACATGCCTCAAAACATTCATAACATGCCTGTGAACATTTATTACATTCATCAATACATGTTTGAAATTTGTTTGTTGTCATAGTTGCTATTCCCATTTTAAACACTCCTTTGGTTAATTTGTTTTATACGAAATATAATATGTGAAGAATTAAGTGTTTTTATACTAAAAATAATTGATAAATTTAAACTTTAGAACTCTATTTTAATTCATAATATTTTTAATTTGCGAAGTAACCTACTCTAAAAGCAAGCTTATCTTTAAGTAAACTTGCTTTTAGGAATATAACAGATTTACCTTGTATTGAAGATATTTCATTTAAATTTATTTTCTTCACCATTTACTCTATCTGCCCCTAATTTAGATTTTCTCCATAAGCAACCATGGAACCACCCTTAATAATAGATAAACTAGTAACCTGATAGAGTAAAATCCCATCCATTTCAGCAATACATGTTTCCAAAACATTCCCAAAATAATCCTTGATCTGTCCCAATATTTCTCCCTTTTTAAAAGTATTTCCTGCCCTTTTTGTTGGATACCAGCATCCTGTATGTCCTGCATTTTTGTAAATTACATTTCCCACATCAGCAGGATGATAGATTCTTTTAGAAATCTCTCCCTCTAAAACTCCTAAATAATGTAAGATATTTCTAACATCTTCTTTTCCCAATTCTACTTCTTCTTTCGACCAAACACCCATGCATCCTCTCTCAATCAAAATGCTAGGAATTCCACAGGAACCTGCATAATTATATGAACCTCCACTGGCATAAGGCGACTGCACTAAATAAGGTACATTTACCATTTGGGCCATAGCTCTTGATTTTTTAACAACCTCTGGAACAGCTGCTCCTACACAATATACATAAGGTATTAACTCCTCATATCCGTCTCCACAGTGGAGATCAATATAATAATCTGAATTTTTTTGAAATTCTGTTACAACGGTGCGGCAAATTTTATCTGCCACCGTTCCTTTCTCGCTTCCAGGAAACTCCCTATTTAAATTTTTGCCGTCCTCATAAACTACACTCATGGTTCGATGTTCAAATCCCGTTCTATTCAGCAAGTGCAGTATAATAAGATTTCCTGTCAATTGTGATGGTGAAATTTCATTAGCTATCTCAATGGCTATCTCAATTCCCACATATTCTGAATTGTGTACACCTCCAGAAATAAATACGGTTTTTCCTTCTTTTTCTCCACAAATAATGGTAACCGGAAGGTCTATCTCCGTACCCTTCACATGTACATATCCTGATATTTTTTCTCCCATTTTAGCGGACAAGTTCCCTACTTTTACTATTTGCATCAACCATAACCCCTTCCTCTTTTAAAATGCACATACTCACCATAAGCTATTCATCAAACAAATGACAAGCTACTAGGTGATTTTTCTCTATTTCCTTTAAACTAGGCTTTTCCTTAAAACATATATCCATGCACTTTTTGCACCTGGAACTGAAACTACATCCTGGAGGTATACAAGAGGGCCTTGGTGGATCTCCTTTAATTATTTCTATTTTAGTATTATTACTTTTTTTAACAGAAAACACAGATGATAACAAGGCTTTTGTGTAAGGATGGCATGCACTTGTAGTCAGATTGCAGCTGTTAATAAGTTCAACAATTTGTCCAAGGTACATAACTGCAATCCTGTGGCTTATATTTTTTACTACTGCTAAATCATGACCGATAAAAATATAGGACAATTCATTCTCCTTTTGCAAATTTACAAGAAGAGAGAGTACTTGCTTTTGTATGGAAACATCTAGAGCTGAAGTAACTTCATCACATATTATAATCTCAGGCTTTAAAGACAGGCTTGTTGCTATTGCAACCCTCTGCCTCTGTCCACCACTTAATTGGTGAGGATATCTATCTGCAAAATTTTCGCTCATGCCAACTATTGAAAGAAGTTTTTTTGCTTCTTTATAAGCACTGTTTTTATCTATGAGTTTGAAATTCAAAAGAGGTTCACTTATAATTTTCCAAACTTTCATACGCGGATTAAAAGATTCTGAAACATCTTGAAATATCATCTGGAGTTTTTTTCTGTTTTGTCTCAGTTTTTCTCCTTTTAAATTGCTAATATCTTCATTATCATAGATGATGCTTCCAGATGTTGGTTTTTCAAGGTGAACAATCATATTTGCTAAAGTACTTTTACCACAGCCACTTTCTCCAACTATACCAAGACATTTTCCTTTATACAATTTCAAGCTTACATTATTTACTGCAGTTAATTTTCTTCCATCTTTCATTTCAAATTGTTTTGTAAGATTTTTAATCTCCAGTATAGGCTGCTTCTTCTCTGACAAAATTACATTCCTCCAATTCAGGTATAGCTGATAATAACTTTATAGTATATTTACTTTTAGGATTATTTATCACCTGATCTTTAGTTCCCCACTCTACCAGCTTTCCTTCCTGCATTACTCCTATTTTATCGCACATATAAGCTGCCACTCCCATGTTATGGGTAACTATTACTATGCTTGTATTAAAATTTTTTCTAAGTTCAACCATTTGCTTCACAACTTGGGCTTGAACAGTTACATCAAGGGCACTTGTAGGTTCATCTGCCAGAAGAAGTTCTGGTTCCATAGCCATGGCCATTGCAATAGCTACCCTCTGCTTCATACCGCCGCTTAACTGAAATGGATAAGAATTCATTATAGATGGTGCATCTGCCAGCTGCATTTTTTTCATCATAAAAACAGCTTTATCATATGCCTCTTTTTTTGAAACAGAAAAGTGACTCCTTATAGTTTCTACAAATTGATTCCCAATTTTTTTAATGGGAGTTAAAAAGCCACCTGAATCCTGAAATATCATTGCTATCCTGCTGCCGCGTATTTCTCTCCATTCTCTTTCAGAGCATTTAAGAAGATTTTTATCTTTAAAAACTATATCTCCTGAAAAAACATTGCCCCCAACAGGGAGGAGGCCTAATACGGCCCGTATAAGTGTTGATTTTCCACTGCCACTTTCCCCTACAATTCCAACTATTTCTTTACTCTTAACCGCTATACTTACATTTTTTACAACAGATGTTTGTTTACCATATTTTATAGACACATTATTTACATTTAATATGCTTGTACTTATCATCTTATACTCACACTGTTATTCAACAAATAATAATCAACAGGGTACATTTTAAGTCCACTAACGCTGCTTTTGCTAACTAAATTAAGCATTGGTGTAACAAAAAATATATCGGAATTATCTTCTAGTAATTTTTTCTGCACCTCTGTAGCAATATCACTTCTTTTCTGAGTATCTTTTTCATTTTTTAATTTATCAATAAGAGAATCCACTTCAAAATTACTATATTTACCATAATTTTCACTTCCACCAGTTCTAAAATACATTTCTAAAAATGCCTGCGGATCTCCTGAAGTTGCAGTATTTACACTGTATAAGCAGATATCAAAGTTTCCACTTTTTATTACATTACTAATTGATTCATAAGATTGCAGTTTAGTACCTATGCCAATTTCTTTAAGCTGTGCCTGCATTTCTTCTCCAATTATAGGAAGTTCTGATCGTGTCGTATAAAGTGCTAAATTTAGCATTAATTTTTTACCATTTTTCTCTAATATGCCATCTCCATCTGTGTCTTTATATCCTGCATCACTTAAAATTTTAGCTGCTGCTGTTTTATCGTATTTATATCCTGTAAGTCCTTTGTTTCCAAAAGGAAGCGATCCTGGGAAAGGTCCAATTGCAGCTACAGCAGTACCCTTTAAAAGTTTTTTTGCATAAGATTCTCTATCCACTCCAAGTGAGATAGCCTTACGAACTGCGGAATCTTTTAAAAACTCATTGTTAAAATTTTCATAACCCATTATTATTCTGAGACTGGTAATTTTATCTATATTATACTTGGATTTATCTGAAAACAGTGAAATATTACTGCTTGAAATACTTTGTGCTGCGTCAATTTCACCTGACTGCAGTGCCATTGCACGGGTATTAGCATCTTTAATATATTTAAAAGTTGCCTGGTCTACCTTGGCTTTATCTCCCCAATAATCTTTGTTCTTTTCTACCACTACTTTTGAATTTGATTCATAGTCTTTAACTTTAAAAGGTCCTGTACACACAGGAGCTTTAGTAAACGTATCCTTTGCAGCATTGGTATTCACTATTATAGCAACTGGATCTGCAATATTTCCTAAAAATGCTTCATGGGGAGTTTTCGTCTTTATGGTAACATCCTGTCCATCTGCTGTTATAGAATTTATAAGCAATATCTCACCTGTCCTTGGATTTAATTTTAAAGATCTTTCAAGAGAGGCTTTCACAGCTTTACCAGTAACAGGTGTGCCATCTTGAAATTTAGCTCCATCTCTAATATGAAATTTCCAGTTTAAATCATCTACTCTTTTCCATGAATCAGCAAGTAAAGGTTCTATTTTCATATTTTTATCAAGTTTTACTAAAGTCTCACCTACACCGTACATACAAACAAACCAACCATTAAATTCCACAGCCGGATCTAGATTAGTTGGAAACTGATTTACCCCAAATACAATACTTTTTGACTGTTCGCTGTCAGTCTTTTCAGCAGAACTTCCACTTTTGCATCCTGCAAGACTTGTGCATAATAAAATCATTGAAAACATAATTGCTAGATATTTTTTTATCTTCATTTTTACTAAATCCTCCTTAATATTCTTTCTTTGGATCCAATATATCTCTTATACTATCTCCCAGTAAATTAAATACCATCACAGTTATAAATATTGCGATGCCTGGATATACCATAAGTCCCGGTGAAGTTTGCATATAGCTTCTGCCTTCATTTAACATATAGCCCCACTCGGGAGTAGGTGGCTGGGGACCAAGTCCCAAAAATGAAAGAGATGATATTTCAAGCATCATAGTACCTATATCCATAGTGGCCATTACAATAAGAGATGGTATTATATTTGGCACTACATATTTTAATATTAATTGATATTTTCTGGCACCACCCATTCTGGCCAATTTAATGTAATCTTTTTCTCTTACAGACATAACTAAACTTCGGCTTACCCTTGCATATTTCACCCAATTCACTACAATTAAAGCTATAACTGTATTAGTGGAACTAGGCCCAAGCACTCCTGCAATGGCAATGGCAAAAATAATTCCAGGAAAGGCAAGAAAAATATCAGAAAATCTCATTATAATATTATCAATTACTCCTCCAAGATACCCTGCTGTTGTTCCAACTGCTGTCCCAATTACAAATACCAATATGACAAGACTAAAAGTCATCTTTAAAGAATTTTGTCCTCCATACAGCAATCTTGAAAAAACGCATCTTCCAAGATTATCTGTGCCAAGGGGAAACTTGCTGCTTCTTCCCTGAAGTGAATTTGCCATATTTGATTTAAATGGGTCATTAGGTGATATCCAGGGTGCTAGCATAGCCACTGCAATTAAAATGAGTACCAGTATACAAAGAAATGTAAATAATTTATTTTCTTTGAGAAACAATCCAAACTTCTTCATATCAAGCCCTCTTTTCTAGACGGATACGCGGATCTAAAATGTAGTATGAAATATCTACCACCATATTAATAAGTACATAAATCACTGTCATCCACACTACATATCCCTGTATTAACGGATAATCTCTTGTAAATATAGCCTCTACAGCAAGTTTTCCCACTCCAGGCCAGGAAAAAATAGTTTCCACTACAGCTGTTCCCCCAAGGAGTGAACCTAAAGATAATCCTAGTAAAGTTATAATTGATAAAAGAGAGCACTTAAGTACGTGCTTTAACAATATATATCTTTCCTTAATGCCTCTTGCCCTAGCACCAATTACATAATTCTGAGATATTTCCTCCAGTATAGAGGCTCTCAATTGTCTTGTATATTTTGATGCCATTGCAACAGTCAAAGTGACTGAGGGCAATATAATGCTTGTCCATCCTGAGTCACCCATAACTGGTAAAATTTTTAACTTTAATGAAAATACGTACATCAATAATAACCCAATCCAAAATCCAGGCATTGATATACCAAAAAACGATATAACTCTAATCACATAATCAAGTGTCTTATTTTTATGAAGTGCAGATATAATACCAAGAGGCAGCGCTATGAGTATCATCATAATCATTGACACTCCTGCAAGCTTAAAAGTAGCTGGCAGTGCCTGAAGTATTAAATCCAGCACTGGTTTACTGTATTTATAGGAAATCCCAAAGTTTCCTGTAAATACACCGGTTATCCAATGCAAATACTGTACTAAAAAAGAGGTATTTAATCCAAGTTGTTCTCTAACTTTTTTTACAAGTTCAGGTGAAGGAGCCTGCCCTGTGGCACTAAGCATCATAACTGCTGGATCTCCTGGAGAAAAATAAGTTAGAGCAAAAGTTAAAAATGTTATTCCAAACAAAACCGGAATCAGATACAATAATCTTTTCATTATGTATTTTTGCAAATTATTTTTCTCATCCTTTCAATCTTTTGTTTACTAGTGCTTACATGCACATATACTAAACATAGGTGTTGTCCTATATGCTGCTTTTTCCTCTTTTGTATATATTTCATCTGAAATATCCTCTTCAATAATTATTTTTTTAAATCCACATTGAGTTAATACCTTTTTATCCCATTGAGGACGCAATTCATAAGTTAATGGAAGGTTTCTTGCAATATCTCTGCACTTTGATCTCTGTTTTTCATTTGTTTTACAATCATAACCCATATCAATAGCCCATTTTATATCCTCTTTATATTCTTTTTCAAGTTCAGGCTTTGCCAGTCTCAAATACCAATTTGCATCAAAAATAAGTAATCTGCCACTTTTTTTTAAAAGATTAAACCAGTTTTTATACGCTTTTACAGGTTCTTTTAAAGTCCATGTTACATTTCTATTCACTATCAAATCAAAACTTTCTATGGGCAAATCTAAATTTTCTACATCACTTTTCATAAATTTAACTTTTACCCCTGCTATTTTGGAATTCACTTTAGCTTCCTTAAGCATACTGCTGGAACAATCCACAGCAGTTACATCATATCCCATTTGCGACATAATTATTGCAAAGAATCCAGGTCCCGTACCTATATCTAATACTTTTACATTATCTCCTGCCTTATCTTTAATAATATTACTCCAGGCTTCTCTTTTAAAACTATTCATATCCTCGTTTATCATCTTGCTATATGTGTTCGCACGATTATTCCAATATTTTATAATTTCTTCTTCCATTAAGGTTTCCTCCCATGTAGAAAATTATATATATATATATATATTATGAAGCAAGTTTTATGCCAAATGTGCCAGCACAATTCCTCATAATTTAAGCTAAAAAAAATATCAAAATGATATTTTATTATATCATTTTGATATTTTATTCATTATGAAACTATATCAGCACTTACTTGTAATTTAATTATCTATAAGAACTGAATTTAACAAACTTTTGGTATAAGAATGTTTTATTTTATAATTTTCATTTGTATTGTCTAATTAAAAATTTTTTGAGTAACAATTCCAATAGTACCAACAGTTTTCAGTATTACTTGCCAAATTTAAGTTTAAAAAAATTTGACTATAAAGAAATAAATTAGTAAAATTATAGAATGAGCATGTAATAATTTAAATAGAGGTAAAAAGCGCAAAAAATATTAACCTCAAAAAGGAGAAGGATATAATGAGTGTACCATCATCAATACCTCAATTTGTGGGGTCAGTAAAATGGGGAGATACAATAGGTCTTGTTATAGCAAGTGTGGACAGTACTTTGCACGAAAGTATGGGATTAGATAAAGAGCATCGTTCAATCGGAATTATAAGTAACAGAACAGGAGCAGGTTCCCAACTCTTGGCTGCCGATGAAGGAGTAAAGGGTACTAATGCTAAAGTAGTAAGTGTTGAACTTTCAAGAGATTCAAAAGGTGGAGCAGGTCATGGTTGTTTAATCATACTTGCAGCAAAAGATGTAGCTGATGTAAGGAGAGCTGTAGAAATTACCCTTAGTAATACTGAGAGGAATTTTGGAGACGTTTACACTTTTGATTCAGGACATATGGAATTACATTACACTGCAAGGGCAGATCTTGCCTTAAACAAAGGTTTTGGTGCTCCTATAGGAAAGTCTTTTGGAATAATTGTAGGTGCTCCGGCAGGAATTGGAGTTGTAATGGCAGATACTGCACTTAAGACTGCAGACGTTCAACTTGTTAGTTATTTAAGTCCAACTAAAGGAACCTCACATACAAACGAAGTTATCATAACTGTAACAGGGGATCCCGGTGCTGTAAGACAGTCGTTAGTTGCTGCTAGAGAAGCTGGATTCTCTATTGTTAAATCAATGGGGGAAAACCCTGTATCCACTACAGGAAAACCTTATATCTAACATAGTACTTATACTCATTAAAATGATACCTGCTGATTGTAGGCAGGTATCATTTATTTTTCCTCTTTTTAAAAACAAAATTTGTTCTAATATACTTTATCTATCAAAAATAAAAGATTTAACAACACCAAGATATTCTCTTACACAATAATTGGGAAGCAGCAAATAATTTACAGGTGCAGGAATACCTTCAACTTGGAATCCATATCTTTTAGCTAAAAACTTAGCTCTAAAAACGTGGAAATTGCTTGTAACAACAGCTAGCTGTATAGTTTTCCTACCATCTATCTTCTTCAAAATCTCCCTAGTATATTTCATATTTCCCACAGTGTTTTTAGATTTTTCTTCCTTTATTATGTCTTCATTCTTTACTCCATGCTGAACAAGATATATTCTCATAGCTTCTGCTTCTGATATGTCTTCTCCTCGTCCTTGTCCCCCTGAAGCAATAACTTTTATACCTGGATTTTGTTTTATATATTTAAGTGCCTCCTGAGTCCTTTGAAGCTGAACTAAGAGCATATTTTTTCCGCTAATTCCCCCGCCTAAAATCATGATATAGTCAGGCTTTTTATTATGGCTTGCGTTAGCACTTACAAAAATACATCCTTCAACAAAAATAAATGAAATAACAATTATACAGATAAACACTTTTAAAACCTTCAAAAGTTTCCCTATTAGTTTATTAGAATTATCTTTATGGAATCTTATTTTATAAGCACCTAATATTACGCAAGCAGTTCCCAATATAATAAAAAACTGTGAAAAATTAACAAATTTATTAAATACTATGAAGCAAATAATAAAATATAGTATGCTGATTATTCCAAAGGTCACTAGGAAGTATCCTCTACCCTTGTGATTTTTTAAATTTTTCATCTTAACCTCCATCCTAAAACATAATATTTTATAACATGGTCTTTCAATTCTAATTTCACTTTTCTCCCACCTTATAAAAAATTTTTTATTTTTCGTATTCTGCTAACCATTGTGCAAATATATCTATAAACTATACCAATTTGTAATATAAGAAACAACTGTAATTATGCTAATTTATATAAGCATATATATTTCCATTATATACTATATTAATGCTGTTATAATAGCATTAATATCTAAAATATAATTTGTATATATACTAAGTTTATTTAAAAAACTCTAACATATATGTTGCCTCCATTGATTATTGGTTGTTTTCAATGAAAGAATAACATAGTATATTAGAGCTTTTATATTTATAAATTTTATTCTATTAATTTATATAACATTACTCCATATATTAGTCAGCTTTTTTCCACCATCTTCATAATATATATATGCTGGCTACCAGTAACTTCCTATATACTCTCGCTGACGGGTATTTACAGATACAAGTATTTTATTAGGCCTATCTGTTTTGGATATTTTTATTACATTGTACCTTTCAGGAACACCCGGCCATAAGCCACTTTTTCCAACACTTAAGGCTCCAGCTCCAATCATAACCATGTTAGGATTTACATTTTGAGGGTTTAGGTAGTCCAGACTTATGCTCCTATGAACATGGCCGTGCAAGTAAATTTTAAAATTTTCATTTTGAATGATGTTCCATATTCTCATCCCCAAATTTAACGGTATTTTATTGTTTAAAATTTCTATCTTGCTATTATATAATACTCATTAATAAGGACAAGGTTCCATTGCTCAATAAAAATCAAAAAAACATTAAGATACTTGTTCAAATTCAATATTTAAAATAAATACACTAACATCTATACATATAGATATCAGTGCACTAATGCATCCTGAAGGTAAAAGTGTACTATAATTATTGAGGCACTTAAACATAAGAATGAAATATCTGAAAAGATACAGCTGTAAAATTAGATTCAGATATAAATATGTTTAAAATATAAAAATAATCGAATATATTTAAAAAGGGACGCATGTAAAAGATATTTTCCTTTTATTGCCATATTGTTCACTTGACAGAAGCTGTACTAAAACTTATTGTATAAATACATACAAATTTAAGAAAGAAGGAAGACAAATGAAAAACCCTATAGTTACAATTGAAATGGAAATTGGTAAACTAATAAAAATAGAACTTTATCCAGATGTTGCACCAAATACAGTAAATAACTTTATATCATTGGTTAAAAAGGGATTTTATAATGGTACAATTTTTCACAGGATTATACCAGGATTCATGATTCAAGGAGGAGATCCTGAAGGTACAGGAATAGGCGGCCCAGGTTACTCAATTAAAGGTGAATTTTCATCAAATAACTTTGAAAATAATTTGAAACATGAAAAAGGTGTAATCTCTATGGCTAGAACTATGGCGCCTAATTCTGCAGGTTCACAGTTTTTTATAATGACAGATAATGCACCTCATCTCGATGGTCAGTATGCTGCTTTTGGAAAAGTTGTAGAGGGAATTGAGACAGTAGATGAAATCGTATCACAAAAAAGGGATTACAACGATAAGCCTTATGAAGACCAAAAGATAAAAAATGTAACTGTAGATACTTTTGGTAAAGAATACGATGAACCACAAAAAACAAATGAGTAAAATAAATAATTAGGTTAGGAGATAGTTACATGGTTTTTTTTGGACACCTTGGCCCCACAACAGCAGTTTTTAAGCTTTATGAAAACATACATAAAAAAGAAACAATTGATTATAGATTTGTTCTTGTTGGGGCAATACTTCCTGACCTCATAGATAAGCCAATCGGAGCATTTTTGTTTAGAAATACCTTCCATAACAGTCGTATATTTGGACATACTCTTTTGTTTTCACTTTTACTCCTACTAATAGGCTTAGGTCGTATTAAAAACAATAAAGGAAACCGCATTTTTACACTTGGAATTTCAACTTCAATCCATTTAGTACTTGATAGTATGCAGTTGTACAAGGGAATACTCTTTTGGCCGCTTTTAGGATTTAAGTTTCCTGAAAGACCAGAAGGAAATTGGTCAGAAGGAACCCTTCAAAGGCTTCTTACAGATCCTTCTTATTATCTAACTGAAATAGTAGGATTTATAATCATCATGTACTTTTTTGTAAAACTTATAAAAAATAAAAGGTTAAAGGAATTTATAATAAACGGCAAACTTTAGTTAAAGACTATAAACAAATATTTAAAGGTGTGTTTTCAAAATAAAACACACCTTTCTCTACTTTAAATCAGATACATCTATACTGTGAATTCATGTATCATTTTATCAAGCTTTTGTGCAAGTTCCGATTGAATTTGTACAGATTTTGCTATATCCTGTATTGTGGTAGAAACTTCACCTATGCTGTCTAATATTTCTTCAGACCCTGATGCAGATTCCTGTGCAGTTGAGGATACATTATCAATATTTTCATTAAATTAGTCCCCCCTCAAAATTTAATACTACATTTTGTTAAAATTTTGATTTTTTTGATATTCCAAAAGAACTAATATCGAACATTGATTTTTCCTCAATAAAACGGCAGTCTTCATATACAAAATGATGCATATACGGGGAGTGGACAAATTGTAATTTTATTACCTGTGGAGTTATAAAATATCAAACCGCCCTCTCCCCTTTTTTATCACTTAGCATACCACTGGCAGTATTGTATACATAACCAGACAATACATAAAATAGATTTTCCTGCTTATCTAGCCTCCACTTTTTAATATTTAAATCCAAAATCCTCTTTAGTTCATTATAAACTGCCCTAGTATATCCCCTCACTTTTCCTTGTTCCAGCTTTTCAAAAATTTCTTTAGTAAGTCTAATTATTTTGATTTCATTTATGCCGGTATAATTAAGTTTATTAAATATAGATTCCTTATCTTCCGCATTAATTGAACTTTTTTGAGAATTTTTATGGATATCTTTCCAGTGTGCATTTCTCATTTCTCCCATTAGATATCCCAATAAAAACATAGCTATTTCTTGTTCGTCATATTCCATTTTCTCTACATAATTTTTAATGTCACCCCTTAGGTGAAAACTTCCCCTATCCATAACCTTTCCTCCTTCATATCATCCATATACCCTTTTTACTTCTCACTATGTTCCTATATTTTCAAATAATATAGGAACATAGTCTATCATTTTACTTTTATTATTCTATAAATAACCATACTTTCCTTCTTTTTGTTATATAAAATTACTATTTTGTTATTATCATTTTCCACTTATATGGATATTTATCTTTATTTTGATTTTGATTTTTTATTAACATAAAATATGCATCAAAAATATTTCCATCTTTACTTTTTAAACCTTTAATTTTAACTTTACCATTTTTAAGAAGTTCACAAACTATAGCTTTAGTCGGTTTTTTACCCATACAAGCCAAATATTTATCATCCTTCCATATAGCAAATTTGCATCCCTCTTTCCAATTGCTGCATCCAAAAGCATTTTTACCTTCTACAATATCGTGTCCGCAGCATGGACATTTCCCCAAAACTTCATTTTCAAAATTAAATACAATTTTACCTTCCTTATCAATTACCAAGGAAGCATCAAATCTCTTTCCACTTTTACTCTTAAATCCTTTTATGACATTAGTTTTACAATCTTTAATAAGTTTTTTTACATGGGTTTTTAAAATCTCTTTTCCTGCTATTTTATTGCCTACAAAGAACTTACAACCTTCTTTCCATCTATTACAGCCATAACCTGACTTATTTGCCACAACTTCTCCTTCATGGCATACAGGACACTTTCCAATGCTTTCTACTTTATTATCTAGTTTACTATATACCCTGTCTATTTTAATTTTATTACCATTTTGGACAATGTTATTTAATTCATCTTTCACTTTATCTACTATTTCATTTATTCCTATTTCTTCTTTATAAACCTTTTTAAGCTGCTTACCAAATTCAACTGTTTTTTCTTTATTTAAATCAATCTTTAATTTTTCCAGTGCTTCTATAAGTTTTTTACCTTTATTCTCACATTCTAAGTGACCCTTCAACTCTTTTATATACTCATATTTTTTTGCATTTTTAATTATCCCTGCCCTTGTTGCAACAGTTCCTATTTCACAACCTTCAAGTATCAATTTGTATTCTACATCATCATTTTCACCCTCTAAATCTTCTACTTCTTGCTTTTTAAAAGGATTTTTAAGAAAATTGTTTAGTTCGGATTCTGTCACTCTACCAGGCTTTTGGGTTTCTTTCTGATCTACTGAAAATTTAGTATCTAACTCCTCTCCTTCTACAAATTGAGGTAATTCATTTTCTTTCTTAGTTTTTTCATATTTTAAAAAGCCAGGACTTTTTATAACATTTCCCTTTAATTGAATAATTTCATCGTCTATTTTTATCAATACATTTGTTTCTTCTATTATTGTTTCTTCATTTAAAAAATTACTTATAAATCTATTTTTAATTGCAGCATAAACCTTTTTTTCACTTTCAGATAATTTTTCCTTTTGTGGAATCTTTATGGTTGGAGTGATTGCACTGTGACTTTCTACTTTTTTACTATTAAAAATTTTCTTGTTATCTTTAAAAGATATATTTGCATTAAAATTTTCTTTTACTGCTGCAATTACACCTTTTATTCTATCTTTTTCATTTTCCGCAAGGTATTCTGTGTTAGTCCTTGGATATGTGGTATATCCATCTTCATATAGTTTCTGTAAATTCTTTAGAGTATCATCTAAAGACATTTTTTCTTCCTTAAACATTTTATTTTGTAAAGTATCCAATGAAAAAAGCTTAGGCGGCTGCTTTTTAACTTTCTTCTTTTCAATTTTATCAACTATAGCCTTTTTATCTTTCAAATTATGCAATAGATTTTCAGCTTTATCCCTTTCATTTGCTGCAAACTTTCTATCCTTTAATTTAGCTTTTATATGTAAATTATCTTTATTTATGATAGCTCCTATCTCAAAATAGGTTTCTGGCTTAAAATTTTCAATTTTTTCATCTCTATCATATACATATTTCACAATAGGAATTAAAACACGACCTACAGGTAAAAATGAACCTGATTTTATACTTAAATACCTAGTTAAATTTATTCCATAACTCCAGTCTAAATATGTTCTTGCGAGTCCTTCGTTATATAGATTTTTGTATTCTATATCATCTCTTAAATCTTTTAAATTTTGTATAATTGTTTGTCTTGTTTGTTCCGGCAGCCATAATCTTTTAATAGGTTTAGTAATGTGTTCTTCTTTAAAAGCTCTAAATATTATATTATTTACAATTACTTCCCCTTCTCTATCTGCATCACCACAATTTACTATCTCGTGGGCATCATTTCTTTTTATTAGTGATTTTATTATTTCATACTGTCTTTTTACTCCCTCATCCTTTCGTAACCTAAATTTAAATTCTTTTGGTATAAAGGGTAATTCTTCTAAACTCCACTTTGTTTTTTCTCTTTTAAAATAATCATCTACGTCATAAAGTTGAAGTAAGTGACCATAGGCAAAAGTAACTATATAATTTTCATTTTCAAAATATCCATTATTTCTTTTCATATTACCAATACTTTTAACAATGTTTATTGCTAGGCTTGGTTTTTCAGCTATAATAAGTGATTTCAATTTAGTTTATACCTCCTAAAATTATGTTTTTGACTTTGTTTACAATAAATTTTAATTTACATAATATTTTATATGTAAATTAATCCAGCAATAATCATAAATAATAAATCTCCATATAAAAATATACCATTCTACTATCATAATGTAAAAATTTAAGAACATCATTAGTATTAATTACAGCAATATGCTATTATTAATTGACCTAACTAAATAAAAATACATATTAATTAGGACTTAGTGAAAATATAATAAATGAATTAAAACACATAGGTATTACTAAACCAACACCAATTCAACAAGAGAGTATTAAATTTATTATAGAAAGAGGTATAAAATTTAGGATACCTAGAAGAGAGTTAAATATATAAAATTTTTAAATATACTTTAAATTTTGTCATCATATTCCTGTGTATAATTATAATGATATTTATAATTGATAATGAATGTAAAAGGTAATATAATAATATAAATAATTGGTTAGAAAATTTTCAATAGCATTTATCCGATGACTACTTGCTCTAATACTCTCACTTTTCCAAGTGGGAGTAAAGAGCAGCTACGTCCCTGGATAACGATTTCTAAGCATCAGATGGAGTTAAAACTTCATCTGATACCAAGAACTCTGTTTATAAAACTGCCAACAACATTGAGGCTATCGAAAAAACTTCCTCCATTGGATAGACATATAGGCAAAGTTACAAACTGCTTTAATCTGAAAAGGGGTAGAAATTAATTGAAAATAGAAAATTTTAAAAAAATTATTCTAAATAATGAAGAGATTCTTGTAGAAAAAGTTTTAAACTATGCAAAAAAACAAAATTACGTAAAATACACTTCAACTTTAAAAGAAGCATGGCGAATGTCCATAGCAGGCCTTTCAGAATCTCTTATAAAAGTCATTGAAAAAAATAGCTCCATCCCTGAGATGGGTCCAGATGATGATTTCACTAAAAGTGAAATTGCTGAATTTGGAATTATTGAAGCACAAAAGCATCGTTCAAGAGGTATTACCTTAAGTATGTTCTTAGGCCTTATGAAATACTACCATCAAGCATATACAGATCTTATTAATGAGAGTAACTTTTCACTGGAGGAAAAAACATATTTTTCCCAATATATTAAACGATTTTTTGACCATGTAGAATTAGGTTTTACTATGGAGTGGTTAGGATTATCTGAAAAACAAAAGTCAGAAGAACTCCAAAGGGCAAATAGAGAACTATCAAATGAAAAAAATAAGTACCTCACTGTTTTTGAAAGTATTTATGATCCTATCATACTTGTTGACAAAAATAACAATATCGAAAACATAAACCATAAGGCAGCAGAGGTCTTTTTAGACGAAGTTATCTCAGGAATGAAGTATTACAGTAAAACTGATACAGATAAACAATTAGATTGGCTAAATAAAGAACTTATTAAATTTATTAATTTAAATGAAAATGAAATTTTTGAGGAAAAAGTCATAGAAACCAAAGCTGGTGAAAAGACTTTTTTAGTAAAATTCAAAAAAATGCTTGATATAAGTGAAAAATATAGAGGAACTGTTATTATATTTTATGATATAACTGAAAGGGTAAAAATAGAAAATGAGTTAAAGATTCACCAGAAACAGTTGGAGTTTTATGCATTTACTGATCCCATGACAGGCATTTCCAATCGCAGAACAGGACTCATGATACTGGAAAAAGAACTGGCTTTTGTATTCAGAAAGGGTACACCTTTATCAATTTGCTTTGTGGATGTAGATGGTCTAAAAATGGTGAATGACACCTATGGTCATGCAGAAGGAGACCTTTTGATTAATTTTATCGTTTCAAGCATTAAATCCTCAATAAGAGATATAGATACCATAAGCCGCATAGGCGGGGATGAATTTATCTTAATATTCCCTGACTGCTGTGAATCTGATGCTAAAGAAATTGTTAGAAGAATATATAGTAAATTAGAAGAATATAACAGTAGAGGTGAAAAACCTTTTAAGTATTCTTTTAGCTTTGGAATAATTGAAGTAACAAGAGATACTACACTAAGTGCCAATGATATAATTAAGGTTGCAGACAAGAAGATGTACAAACATAAGCTGTCAAAAAAGGAATTAAGGAGATAATGCTAATATCAAATAATTGGGACATACCTCAAAATGATTTTCGCCGGCCCCCAAAGTTTTTTATACTATGGGAAGGTCGGCGAATATTTGTATATAATTTTTTATCATTTCTTTTTATGTTATTTTACATTTTCATTTGTTTACATAATATTGTAAATGTCAATATCTATTTCAAAAATTAAAACTTAAGACTTTCTTAGGACTTTCTTCATAACTGCTTAGTAACTAGCATTTAAACTTATATTGAAATTAAAAAGTTGTGAAGGAGATTCAAAATGGATTATGTATTACAGTGTATCAATTTAACTAAAAAATATGGCAATAAAATTGCCTTGAACAATTTAAATTTAAAAATAAAGAAAGGAAAAATAGTTGGTCTTTTAGGCCCAAATGGAGCAGGCAAAACTACACTCATAAAAACAGCTGCTTCACTCTTAAGCTATACCGGTGGAAACATCTTAATTAATGGCAAAACACCCGGCGTAAAAGCAAAAAAAATAGTTGCCTATTTACCTGATAAAGACTTTTTATATGGATGGATGACTATAAAGGAATCCTTGAAATTTTTCAAAAGCTTCTTTGAAGATTTTGATTATGAAAAGGCTCTTAAAATGGTATACGATTTAGGACTTGATTTAAATTTAAAGATAAATTCCCTGTCAAAAGGTATGCAAGAAAAATTAAATATATCTTTAATCTTTTCAAGAAAAGCAAAACTTTTTTTATTTGATGAGCCCCTTGCAGCAGTTGATCCATCTATGAGAGATAAGATAATTAATATTATACTTAACAATTTTGACAAAGATAGTTCACTTCTCATAAGCACCCATCTTATAAATGATGTGGAAAGACTATTTGATGAAGTTGTATTTATTAATGAGGGCAAAGTTTTACTCCATGACAATGTAGAAACTCTTAAACAAAAACACAAAAAATCCATTGAAGATTTATTTAAGGAGATGATTTAAATGATTTTAAACTTGTTTAAATTTGAAATAAAAAAACATTTTGTTATATTTGGTATTTTCACATTAATACAAATGATTTTAAGTACAGCTGTATTAGTAAATTATGATTATATGAGTATATGCTTTATGATAAGTAGTATTACATGGATTGTAATTCCAATATATATTTTTATTGACTTGTATAATGAGTTTTACAAGGGAAAAGAAGTTATAACACATATGATACCAATAAAAACTTCTACTAAATTCTTAGTAAAGTCAGTAACATTTTCTTTAGGATTAATGATTATATGGTCAACCTGTTTGATATATGAACTATTTAGCTTAAATGGAATTTACTATTCAAAAATAATAGACTCAAGCAATCCAAAGGTGGGGGTTATTTATTTTATATTGGCAAGATTTATTGGCTTTATTAGCGGTCCAATTATCATAGGAATTGCTCTAGCTTTAAGTAAACTTGTAAAAAGTAAAATTTTAAGTACAGCTATAATTGTTATCACTATTACGGTGACTACTGTAGGTCTATATTTAGTAATGAAATCAAATTTAGCTGGTCAGGAAAATATAGGTTGGGCAATAGGAACCACATCTCAGCAGGCATTTAAGCAATATGCAGGAATGGTTTCTATGTTAGTAACATCAGATAAAGACATAACAGATATTGCTCAAACTATATATTGGAATAATGTTATTTTTAATGTTTTAGTTGCTGTATTAGGCTATAGAATTGTATCTTTAATATTTAATTCTAGAAAATATGAGGTACTTGGAAAATAATTTTGGAAAGAGGAATTGAAATGAAATTTATAAAAACTAGCATGAAATTTTATGTTTTCATTGTTTTGGTTGTTACTACATGTATTTTCAGCGGTTGTGATTCAAAGTATATAGGTAAGGATAGAAATTCTAAATGGACAAAGGATATAGAATATTTAGCTAAAATTCTCCCTGAAAAACATATAAATTTATTTTCCCAAATAACAAAAAATGAATTTAATAGTGAAGTTAATAACTTAAAAAAAGAAGTACCAAATATGAATGATGATGAAGTTAAAATTGGCATACACAAAATAGTGGCATCTACAGGGGATGCTCATACGCAGTGTACTTTTAATACAACACAAAAAATATATCCAGTGAACCTATATTGGTTTAAGGATGGTATTTATGTGAAAAGTACTATAGATAAATATAAAAATATACAGTATTGTAAATTGGTAAAAGTAAATGGTAAAGACATAAAAGAAGTTGACGATTCTATAGAGAAAATAATATCTCATGAAAATAGCAGTCAGATAAAAAACATTCTTCCACAATATTTAAGTCTTCCAGAGGTTCTTCATGGTTTGAAAATAGTTTCTAATGAAGATAAAGTTAATTTTACTTTTGAAGATAAAGAAAAACATTTATATGATGTGCAAATGGATTCTATTATTTTAGATGAAAACTCTAAAAAGCTACTTAAAAAGTCACTTGTAGATAAGTCAGATGATAGTACTAAACCCTTATATAGAAGAAATTCAGATATGGATTACTGGTATAAATATTTAGAGGATGAAAAAGTTTTGTATTTTAAGTATAATAATTGTATGGAAGATAAGAAAAAACCTTTTAATTCTTTTAGCAAAGAAATGTTAAATATTATGAATAAACATACTGTAAATAAATTAGTTATTGATTTAAGAAATAACGGAGGAGGAAACTCTTCTATATTAGAGCCTTTTATTAATAAAATAAAGGAAAAGAACATAAACAATAAAACCAAACTTTTTGTAATAGTTGGAAGAGAAACTTTTTCTTCAGCAGTTTTAAATTCAATATATTTAAAGAATGAAACCAATGCTACTTTTGTTGGTGAAGAAACTGGAGGAAAGCCTAATTGTTTTGGAGAAGTGAGAAGTTTTAAGCTGCCAAACTCCAGAATGGATGTTTATTATTCCACAAAAGAATTTAAAGAGTCAAAGGTAGATACACCATCTTTTGTTCCTGATAAAATAATAGAATTATCAATAGATGATTATGCAGCAAAGAAAGATCCTGTATTGGATTTTATTCTTAACAAGTAAAGTTTAGAATCTTAGCGAAAAATTTAATGATATAAAAACAATGAAATTTACTAGAAAAATTGTAAAGTTAAAAGGATAAGTAGAAAGGGTGAGTAAAATGAATTATGTCATTGTAAGCTTAATAATTTTTTCTATTCTTTTACTTATCCGTTTGATTTTTATGAAAATTGAAGTTAAAAATATTACAAATCAACTGGACGACTATAATAATTTAAAATCCAACAAGAAGATAGATATTAAACTCTTTGATAGTAATATTGAAAAATTAGCTGCAAGTGTAAACAAACATATTGACATTAACATTCAAAATAAGGCAAAACAAAAGCAAATAGAATATGGGATAAGACAATCTATAGCAAATATATCCCATGACTTGCGTACACCGCTGACTTCGGTAGTTGGCTATATGGAAATGATAAAATCAAAGAGACTATCCCCCGAAAAGCAGGATGAATACATAGATATAGCTTTAAAGAGAGCTTATTTTCTGAAAGAACTGTTAAATGATTTCTTCGAGCTTTCGCTTATAGAGTCTCCAGAATACAATCTTAAAGTAGAACATGTAAATTTAAATAATATATTATGTGAAGCTATCACATCACTTTACGATAACTTCACCTCTAAAAATATAACACCAAAAATAAATTTGCCTAACAAAGATATAATTGCTGCAGCTAATAAAGAAGCTTCCAAACGTGTAATTCAAAATCTAATTACAAATATGCTAAAACACGCACAAGGCGAAGTTTCTATAACTTTAAAGCAAGATAATGACTCTGCAGTTATAATAACTTCAAATTTGGCTGAAAACTTAAAAGGTGAAGATTTAAATTTGCTATTTAATAGATTTTACAAGACAGATAATTCAAGATCCAATGGTAATAATACTGGACTTGGGCTATCAATTGCAAAAAGCCTTATGGACAAGATGAATGGATTAATTTACGCTAAGCTGCACAAAAATATTTTATATATTTTTTGCAAATGGAAATTAATAAAAAGTTGAGGAAAGAATAAATGAAAGATGATATCAAAATTTTAGTGGTTGAAGATGACAATGATATAAATAAATTATTGTGCGATATGCTTGAGATGAACGGATACACTGCAAAATCTGCTTACTCTGGAACGGAAGCACTTATGTATTTAAAAGAACCAATTTGGGACATGGTTTTGCTCGATTTGATGCTTCCTGGAATGAATGGTGAAGAACTCTTGCTTAAAATAAGGGAAAATAGCCATATGCCTGTTATAATAATTTCTGCAAGAGAAGACCTTGATGTTAGAATAAAGACATTGAGAATAGGCGCTGATGATTTTATAACCAAGCCTTTTAATATAGAAGAAGTATCTGCAAGAATAGATTCAAACCTACGAAGATACATGGAATTTTCAAGTGAAATACCAAAGGAAAACATAATAAAATACAGGGAAATTTCTCTCAATAAAGACACTAGAGAAGTATATTTAAATAACTCAAATGTAGTTTTAACTACCAGGGAATTTGACATTTTAGAGCTTTTAATGAGTTATCCAAAAAAGGTTTTTTCAAAAGCAAACTTATTTGAAAGTGTATGGGGAATCAATTATCTATGTGATGACAATACCCTTACCGTCCATATAAGTAATTTGAGAAGTAAACTCTCAAATGCAGGTGCAAGCAAAGATTATATACAAACCATCTGGGGTATAGGTTATAAGCTGGATGGCTAAATAAAGGGAGATTTAAATGGAAACTATTTTAAGAACTATAAACCTAACTAAAAGATACAATAACAAATTAGCAGTTGAAAATGTAAATATGAATATAAATCGTGGAGACATTTATGGGTTCATAGGAAAAAATGGAGCTGGTAAAACAACAATGTTCAAAATGATAACAGGTCTTGTATCAAGTACTTCAGGATCAATTGAATTATTTGGTGAAAGCACAGAAAATGGCCTGCATACTATGAGAAAAAGGCTTGGAGCTCTAATTGAAAGGCCTTTTTTATATACAAATATGACAGCTTATGAAAATTTGGAAGCTTGCAGACTTCAAAAAGGGATACCGGGAAAAGATTGTATAGAAAGGATACTCACGCTTTTAAATTTAAATAGTATAAGAGATAAAAAGGTACGTTATTTTTCCCTTGGCATGAAACAAAAATTAGGCATTTCCCTGGCAATAATTGGAGAACCAGAACTTTTAATACTAGATGAACCTATAAACAGCATTGATCCAATAGGTATTATGGAAATAAGAGATATTTTGCTGCAATTAAATAAAAGTAGAAATACAACAATACTTATTTCAAGTCACATTTTAAAAGAACTCTATGACTTTGCAACTTGTTATGGAATTATTCATAATGGAAAACTCTTAGATGAATTCACTTTAAAAGAACTAAAGGAAAGATTCAATAAAAGTCTAAAAATTAAAGTTGATAATGTAAATAAAGCTGCCCTTGTACTTGAAAAAAAATTAAACACACACAATTTTAAAGCTTTACCAGATGGTACTATAATGTTATATGATTATGTTGACAATCCTGGAAGAGTTTCGTCTGCAATTTTTAAAGAAGGTATTACAATACTAGAGTTGACACCTCAATCAGATAACCTTGAAAATTATTTCAAAAATATAGTTGGAGGAAAAGTAAGTGATGTATAACCTATTGAAATTCGAAATATATAAATTAAAGCACAACAAGACATTCATAAATTCGCTTATAATTACATCATTTTTAATCATATATTGCATTTACTTATTTTTTTATAGCAAAATTACACTTAAAATAGTGGAAATTTCTTTTCAAGGAAATGAATTTGGATTTTTAGTAAACAATTTTAAAGATAGGCTTCACCCAAAGGCAATTGAGTTTTTTTATTCATCCTTTGGATTTTCTCCTTGCATATCTATAATCCTAATATTTATAGTTGTAAGCCTTGTACTAGATGAGTTTTCAAGTGGTACAATAAATAATACCCTAGTATACGGACATAAAAGAGCAAAGATATATATATCAAAGCTTCTTGTAATATCCTTATCAGCCCTTATACTAATTGCTTTTTTACTATTCGGTACAACAGCTGCAGGAATATTTATAAATTCCTTTAGAGAAGTCCTCTCTTTTAATGACTTAATTAAATCAATTGAGTTTACCCTCCTTGCAGCCTTAGTATTTTCAAGTTTAGCCAGCATTTATATGTGCTTGGCCATGTTTATGCGAAATAAATTAATACTTATAACACTTGTAATATTAACTCTGCTGTTAATAACAAGTTATCCTCCTAATTTTAAAAATTTCATGAAATATTCGCCTATATTTATGCTTATAAACATGGGTTCATTTAAAATTGATCCATATAGTATTATATTGTCTTCCACCATTATCATTGTAATTACAACAATTGTTGGCATACTTAAATTTGAAAAGCTAGAGTTACAATAAAAGTTCCTACGGATGGATTAAATTACACTACATCTTCATTGGATTCTTCTTTTACTTCTGCCTTGTCAGTAATACAGCTATTTAAAATCATACCAATAATAATAAGCAGTATTCCAATTAAGTCCACCCCTGTTGGTATTTTGTCGTGGAATACAAATACTCCACCTAAAAGAGTAAATATAACTTCACCTGATTGTGTACATTCTACTGCCGCCAGCTTACGTGTATCACTGCTAACTATATCCGTTGCCTTAAAGAACATTTCAATTGGAAACACTATATAAATTTATATCTAGTGTATAGGAGTATACACTAGATATTTTAATTATTTGGCGTAGTTCAAAATAAGCTTAATTACGCCTGTCCTATTTAAAAAAAGCTGCAAG
>ENA-UOOE01000838-UOOE01000838.1-fermentation-metagenome-genome-assembly--contig:-NODE-838-length-28069-cov-3.824516_pt1 | contig 28069 bp, 23 predicted proteins | sample MGYA00245776_ERZ724021 | MGnify/ENA primary metagenome ERZ724021 (study PRJEB28704, sample SAMN03018321) | fermentation metagenome | biome: anthropogenic terrestrial biome; feature: soil; material... | reverse complement strand
AATGCTACTATTTTATTAACCAATCTACAAAATTTGGGTATACGTATATCTTTAGATGATTTTGGTACGGGATATTCATCCTTAAGTTATTTAAAAAAACTACCTATAAATACCCTAAAAATTGATAAAGTATTTGTAGATGATATTAGGGAACATTCTGCAGAGAATGCTATAACCGGGGAAATAATTCAGCTGGCCCATAAAATGAAAATAGATGTGGTGGCAGAAGGCGTAGAAATGGAAGAACAAGTGGAATTTTTAAAAATGCAAAACTGTGATAAAATACAGGGATATGTTTTAAGTAAACCTCTTCCAAGTGAAGAAATAGAGAGATATTTAAAAAAGAGTGAATAATATATATGATTTTTCTTTACTTTTAGGAATAAAAATCAAAAAAATATGTTGACAAAATAATCTGAACAATGTATTATTATATTAAACAAACAATCAATTTTCTAAATATTACAAAGTTTGATGAATTATAAATAAGTATAAGGAAGCTAATCTATGCTAATTTTAACTTATCTTATTTATAAAATTTATTGATGATAGGGGTGATTCCACCAAAACATTAGCTTAACCAATATAAAAAATATATTAATAGGAGGTATCCTCCAATGGGATAATTATTTAGGGGTGATACCCATAGATTCTAATTCTTTACTATATATCCCTTAGTTTTTAAATTTAAATCTTTAATCTTATTAAGTACAAAGGGTTTTATGTTAGACAAGGATATGGTAATAAGTTAGAATTTGAATATGGAGGTTAGGATAATTTTTTATTTATAAAGTAAGTTGTATTGATTGTGTTATAGGCAAAACAGAAAGGATGGGTGAAAATTCAAATAATTAGTGAAGGGTTTACCATGGAATTAGAATCTATTTTATAGTTGGTTTGTATATGTAAGGGAGTATACAAACCTACTATTATTTTTTGAGGAATTATACGCACTAAAAAACGGAAGATTTCTCTTCCGTTTTAGGGTAAAGGGGGAGGTCGTGTAAAAAATAATGTACAATTCTACTATCTAATGTATAATTTGTACTTTCTACTGTATAATTAATTATATATTTGAATTATTAACTATCAATTATGAATTTATTAACATTCAATAAACTTTTACGTATATGATTATTTATTATTTATTAAGGGGGAATAGGTAAAATGATACTTATAAGAAATGGAAAAATATTTACTGCAACAGGAAGAAATTATGAAAATGGCTGTATATTAATAGATGGAGATAAGATAATTGAAGTTGATGAAAATATAGGAATAAAAAATGATATGAGAGTAATAGATGCCAAAGGCGGATGGGTTATACCAGGTATTATAGATGCTCATTGTCATATAGGCTTAATAGAAGAAGGCATGGGTTTTGAAGGAAGTGATATAAATGAAAGCACAGACCCTATTACACCTGATCTAAGAGCTATAGATGGAATAAATCCATTGGATACAGCCTTTGAGGAAGCTGTTAAGGCTGGTATAACTACAGTTATGACAGGACCAGGCAGTGCTAATGTTATAGGTGGTCAATTTGTTGCTATGAAAACTAAGGGTATATGTGTTGATGATATGATAATAAAAGCACCTGCAGCTATGAAAGTAGCTTTTGGGGAAAATCCCAAAAGGGTATATAATTCCAAAGGAAAAATGCCTATGACAAGAATGGCCACAGCAGCTCTTTTAAGAGAGACTTTAACAAAAGCCAAAAATTATAAACAGAAAAAAGATTCTGCTCAGATTAAAGGTGAGAATTTCGATATAGACTTAAAGATGGAAGCATTAATTCCTGTGATTCAAAAGAAAATACCATTAAAAGCTCATGCACATAGAGCAGATGATATGCTTACTGCTATAAGAATAGCTAAGGAATTTGATGTACTTCTTACTTTAGATCATTGCACTGAGGGAGAAATTATAGCAGAGTATATAAAGAATGCTAAAGTTCCAGCAATAGTTGGGCCAACCTTAACTTTTAAAGGGAAAATAGAAACAAAGAATAAATCCTTCACTACTCCAAAAGAGCTAAATAAGGCTGGAGTAAAGGTAGCTATAATGACAGATCATCCAGTTATTCCAATACAATATCTTCCTATGTGCGCAGGTCTTGCAGTTAAGGAGGGATGGGATTTAGAGGAAGCATTGAAAGCTATTACTATAAATGCAGCGGAAATAATAGGCGTGGAAGATAGAGTGGGTAGTATAGAAAAAGGCAAGGATGCTGACATAGCTATATTTGATGGAAATCCATTGGACAGCTTAACCAAGACCATGTATACAATTATTAATGGAAAAGTGGAATACAGAATTTAAATAATAAATAATAAAGTATAAATAATAAAGTATAAATAATAAATGTCCAATTTTATTATCTAAAAAGCTGCAAGCAATTTTTGGAGGAGGAGGGAATGGATCCCTATAAAAAAATTGAAGCTTTTAAAAATAAGGTAGTGAAATGTTTTGGAGAAAGGGTGCAGTGCATATTGCTAACTGGCAGCTATGCTAGGGGGGAAGAAAGAGAGAAAAGCGATATTGATATGTGGGTATTTTTAGATAAGGTGGAGTATGAAGATTTAAATTCAATATCAAAAATACTTTTAGAACTTCCTTTAGAACCTAAATTGAATCCTCAGTGTACTTCTTTTGATGAAAGTTTAATTCCTTTTTTCATAAGGGAGTATAGTCCAATACAATACAGCACCGACGGGAAAATACTATATGGTTCCTTAAAAATACCCTATCCTAAAAAAGAAGAGTTTTTAGAGAATAGTAAAAGACTTATAGTTTATGTGTTAATGGGTGTAAGACATTTTATATGTACCAATGAGAGTAATGAAACCTTATTTAAGAAGAAGCTTTGGAAAAGAATTTTAAAGCCATTTATGTGGGCATTAAGATATAGATGTGCAGCACAAGAAGGAATATATCCCCTAAAACTTGAAGAATTAAGAAAGTATTGTAGTGAAGATGAGATAAGTATGATTAATATATATGAAGATTTTTTGGAGGAAGAAAAAGAAAAATATAGGGGAAGATCAAAGGAGATTTTGAATAGTATATATATTCTTTGTGAAAAACTCCTTTATGTTGACGATACAGAAAAGCTTTAAATAAATTTTAAAATAATAAAGTATAAATAATAAATAATAAATATGGACAATTTTTCTCCATTAACATTACAAAAAATTTTTTATTGAATAGTTTTATTGAAGAAAGCTGCTGGATGTGAGAAAACACTCCCTAACTGTCCACTGTCAATTGTCAATTGTCAACTTAAAAAGATTGCATCGCAATCTTTTTAATAATAGGCACTAAAAAGCCATATGATTAATATAATAGTAGTGTAGTTAAAAATTATTTTATGAGGTGCTTAATGGAGAATTATTCAATGATGGATGACCAAATGAAGGGTATGAGAGAGATGAACCAAATGGGTGGACATATGCACCCAATGTGTCATATGTGTTCAATGCAACATATGTGTCCAACGGCTGGAGGAATGTACCCAATGCAGGGCGGAATGTATCCAATGGCTGGAGATATGTATCCAATGCAGGGTGGCATGCACCCAATGTGCCATATGTGTCCAATGCAACATATGTGTCCAATGGCTGGAGGAATGTATCCAATGCAAGGTGGAATGTATCCAATGGCTGGAGGTATGTATCCAATGCAAGGTGGAATGTATCCCATGCAGGGAGGAATGGCTCCAACGCAGAGAGAAATGCCCCAAACTCCTGAGGAGGAAGGTATATAATTATCTTTATTAACATAGAAGCATGTAACATAATAAGTTACATGCTTTTATGCATAATTATAATGTATTTCCAATTAGGATAAACTATGAGATAATGTTAATCAATATAATTAGCTTAATAAATAACGTGGATAGGAGATAAGTGAAATTGAGAGATACTAAAATCACATACCTAAAAAGAAAAGATAAATTAGATAAATTGCTTAAGAAACAAATACAAACTATGAATTTTTTTAGCGCCTTAAGACTAATAACTTTTATTACAGGAGCAATCTTTACTTTGGTTTTCTATTATAAAGTTAAAAATTATTATTTTTCTAGCATTATATTATTGGTTACTATTATTCTATTTATAGTATTGGCTATAACTCATGAAAAGGTAATAAAAAATAAAGAACTTACAGAGAAAATAGTAAGCATAAATGAGGATGGAGTAAAACGAGCAGAAGGAAATTGGAAAGAATTTAAGGATACTGGTGAGGAATTTATGGATGAAAATCATCCCTATTCAAAGGATTTAGATATATTCGGTAAATCCTCTCTTTTTCAATATATTAATTGCAGTACTACACCTATGGGAAGAGAGAAATTAAGAAAAACATTAGAATATCCTAATTACACTGTAGAAGAACTATATAAAAGACAGAAAGCTATAGCTGAATTAGGGGAAAAAATATCATGGCGGCAAAGATATATGGGGGAAGGGTTATTAAGAGAAAATAAGAGGGAGGATTTAGAAAGACTCTTAAAGTGGGCAGAAGAAAGATATACATTGTATGATAACAAATTTTTAGTTTTAATGGTTAATGTACTGCCCATTATAACCATAGCAATAAGTATATTGTTTTTGATGACTTCAAGTATACATTATTATACTCCATTATGTTTTATATTTATCCAGGTTATTTTACTATTTTTCCATAAAAATGATAGAGCTGATTCATTAGACACAGTATATATACATAAAAAAAAGTTACAAAGTTATTATGAAATGATTATGCTTATAGAAAAGGGTAATTTTAACTCACAATACCTAAAGGACTTAGAAAAAAATCTTGAAAACAGTAATAATATTAAAGCTTCTCAAGGAATAAAAGAACTAATCAAGATTTCTAATTTAACATCTGATAGAAAGAATCTTTTATATTTGCTTTTTAATATATTTACCCTATGGGATTATCATACTATGATAAAACTAGAAAAGTGGAAGAAAAATTGGGGTGAGGATTTAGAAAAATGGTTAGATACTGTTGGAGAATTTGAAGCATTATCAAGTTTATCTTTATTGAATTATGATCATCCATATTGGGCTTGGCCTACATTTGAGGGAAACTATCTAGTAGTTAAGGGAAAAAACATAGCCCATCCACTAATTGGAGAAAAGGCCGTAGAAAATGATTTTACAATAGGAGAACATGATAAGATACTTCTAATTACTGGCTCTAATATGTCTGGCAAAAGTACCTTGCTTAGAACTGTTGGTATTAACTTAGTTCTAGCCTATGTTGGGGCATCTGTTTGCGGGGAGAATTTTAATTGCTCTTTAATGGATATCTACACTTGCATGAGAATTAGTGATAACTTAGAAAAAAATATTTCTTCTTTTTATGGAGAATTATTAAGAATTAAAGATCTTATGCAAGGGGTTAAGGATAAAAAGCCTATATTCTTTTTATTAGATGAAATATTTAAGGGTACTAATTCTATTGATAGGCATACGGGAGCAAAAATATTAGTAAATAAATTGAGTAATGAAAATGTGCTAGGACTTGTTTCAACTCATGATTTAGAATTAGGGGATTTAGAAAAGGAGAACAAAGAGATAAAGAATTACCATTTTAGAGAGTATTATAAAAATAATCAAATATATTTTGATTATAAATTGAGAAAAGGAATTTCAACAACTAGAAATGCGCTATACTTGATGAAATTAGCGGGAATTGATATAGACAATGAGAAGTAAAATTATTTCATTATAATATGAAAAATGAGCATAAAATTTGCTATATTTATGCTCATTTTCATTAGTATTATTGAGGGTTATACATTCCCTTACTTTGCATATAATTGAATATGTCTTCTCCATGCTGCTGTTCTTCTTTTTGAATGTGATTTAAAGCTTGTCGTATATTTGCATCTCTAAATTCAAATATGCTAGTATCGTAAGTGCCTGAAACATATTTTTCTGTCATAAGTAAGTCACCGCAAAGATTTGCATCTATAGGATTATTTAAACTAGATTGGGCAGCAGTTGTGTTGTTTTGCGCAGATGTACTAGTATTATTAGTTGCAGTTCCACCACTTTGCGGCATATTAGGTATTTGGCCACTTAGTATTGTGTTTATAGTGTTTAAATGTTGCTGCTCAGATTGAGCATGTTTACTAAACATTTCCCTAAGTTGAGTATCTTGAGTTTTACTTGCATAATCATTGTATTTAGTTATGCACAATTCTTCATGACTTTTTAAATCTTTTAAAAGCATAGTTTCTTTTTGAGTTAGTTGTACCATTAGAAACACCTCCTATAGTTAGTTTTATCTTTATAGAAGATATTATTCTATAAAAAAGCAGATAGCTTTTCTTTAGGCCATCCGCAAATTTACGAGGAGAAGTAAATCACTTTTTAAGCCGTAGTTTGTATATCTTTTTGTTGAAGTAATGTTTATAATATATAATATGTTTTAGTCAAGTTTTGGTTAATTATCTTTGTTGGTATTATTTTAAATTACGGGAGATGATGGCTTTGAAAATAGCAGTTATATCAGATATTCATGGAAATATTTTTGCACTAAAAAATGCTATGGAGGATATAGAGAAAAGAAGAGTGGATTTAATAATAAATTTAGGGGATTTTGTGGGCTATGGACCATATCCTAATGAGGTAATTGATTATATAAGGAATAGAAAAATTATTTCAATTAAGGGAAATTATGATGCATCTGTAGTTGACAATAAGTTTAGCTATATTAGGAACACAGAAATTAATAAATTTTCACTACCCTATGCGGTATCAGTACTTAGAGAAGAGAATAGAAATTATTTAAATAATTTACCTAAAACTTTGGTCATGGAATTTAAAGAAAAAAGCATAACTTTTGTTCATGGAAGCCCAAGATCTATCAATGAGTATTTAAAAGAAGATAGTATTGAAGTGGAAGAAGTGATGAAAGAATTTAATGGAGATGTTTTGGTATGTGCTCATACTCATATACCTTATTTAAAGAAGTATGGCAATAAAGTTATTATCAATGAAGGAAGTATAGGAAAGCCTAAAATTGGCAGACCTAATTCAACCTATGTCATATTGAATATAGAAAAGGGAAAGGATATTCAAGCAGAGTTTATAGAAATACCATATGATTATAATGGTATTGTTGAACTCATGAAAAAGAAGGAGTTTCCAGAAAAACTTATTCAGTCTTATGAAACAGGGAAGGAATAAACTAAAAAAATTGTGGCCAATTTTTTTAGTTGACAGTTGATAGAGGACAATTGACAGTTAAGGAGGCTTTTCTTACGTTGACACTACAGAAAAGCTTGAAATAAATTTTTAAAATAATAAAGTATAAAGAATAGATAATAAATATGGACAATTTTTCTCCATTAACATTACGAAAAAATCTTTTATTAAATAGTTTTCTTAAAGAACACTATTGGGAGTAAGAAAACACTCCTTGCTGTTTATAAAAATCTAAGTGTTCTTTTGCTGATGTTACAGGCTTCCGCCCTAAAGTTTATGCAAAAATTCAATTATTAATTATTAATTGTCCACTGTCAATTGTCAATTGTCAACTAAAAAATTACTTTGTAATTTTTTTAAGAGGTGAAATATGAAAATAGGAATCAGTAATTTAAGGAGAAAATGGTTTAAAACTATCCAAGCTATAATTTTAGTAATGTTTATGATTGTTATGGTTGGATGTTCAAATGTTAGTACACCAACCAGCACTAGTACCAAAGATGCAAAGGGAAAAATAGAAGAAAATAATAATAAAGATAATAAAGATAATAATAAAAGTAAAGTTAAGGGTAAATTAAAGGTACATTACATAGATGTAGGACAAGGTGATAGTATACTTTTACAGTATGAGGATAAGAATATGTTAATTGATGCAGGACCAAATGCTGCTACGGAAACAGTGGTTAATTATTTAAAAAGGGCAGGAGTTAAAAAGATAGATTATTTAGTAGCCACACATCCTCATGAAGATCATATTGGAGGTATGGATGGAGTAATAGATAATTTTCAAATAGGAACTATGTATATGCCTAAAAAGACAGCTACTACAGCAACATTTAAAGATGTTGTACAGGCAATGAAAAGGAAGGGCATAAAAGCAAAGACTCCAGTACCTGGTGAAAAATTTTCACTAGGAGATGTTCAGTGTATGATTTTGGCTCCTAATAGTGCAGAGTATGATAATGTAAATAACTATTCCATAGTGATAAAGGCCACTTATGGTAAAAATTCTTTCTTATTTGAAGGTGATGCAGAAAATCTTGCTGAAAAAGAGATTTTAGATAAGGGTTTTGATGTAAGAGCAGATGTATTAAAACTTGGTCATCATGGAAGTAGAACATCTTCATCTACAGCTTATTTAAAGAAGGTTAACCCTAAATATGTAGTAGTTAGTTCAGGAAAAATAAATGACTACGGACATCCTCATAAGGAAACTATGGACAAATTAAAAAGCATGGGGATAAAGTTATATAGAACTGATGAAGATGGAAATATTGTAGTTACCAGTGATGGAAAAGGTATAAAGTTTAATTGTTCTCCAGGAAGTTATACTCCGGGGAGAAGGTAAAGACGAGCATAGAGCTACACTTTGACGAAAAGGTACGAAAATATTTCATAAATAGGCAAGTAAGGATAATCATCAGATGATGCTGGTTCTTCTTCTTTTTATGGAGAACCTTATCATAAATTATGTAGACTTTACTTGAAGCTGTTGATATTACTGGCTTTAGTAGAATATTAGGAATAGATAACGTAGTATATCCTAAATAAATTAGAAAAAATATGTTTATTTTTATATGAATTTTGATATAATATAATTAAGAAAAGCTTAGTGCGTCAACACTAAGCTAAGTCTTAGAACATTTATTTTGCTTTAGGGATATTGGATAGAATTTAAAACATAAATTTAAGAAATTAAAGCACTAATCTTGTGAGGATGGGGTGCTTTTCTCTTTGCTGTTAACTTCTACATATATTCCAAGAAATTTAATCTTGATAATTAACTTAGAAAGAAAAAGATTATGTTTTAGGACTAATTTAATGATATAAATAGTAATGAGACATTTTATAATCAATTCTAGCATATCCAATACCACCACCTAGCTATAGTGAAGTAATTCACCAATAGCCCAGGAGGATAAAAAGTTCAACCCCCCCACAGCCATCCATCTTGGGTTATCATATTTTACTTGGATATTATACCATAATTATGCATAAGCATATAGGGGTATTTATTGGAAGTGGTAATGGATAGATGAGCCAATATTTACGCCAGAGTTGATTTAAGCTTTAATTTATTCATTAATTTGTGAATAAAATAAGCTACTCCGTTGAGGTCATTTGACATTGAAACATGGCTGCATATATTTTTTATATCATCTTCAGCATTTCCCATTGCAACGCTTGTCCCAGCTTTTTGAAACATGGATACATCGTTGTAACTATCGCCCATTGCTGTAACATCCTTTAATGAAATACCTAAGTAATCCGCTAGATATTCTAAAGAGTTACCTTTAGAGGCATTGTTATTAGTTAATTCAAAATTATACTCATGGGAAATTACCATGGATAATTCCTTAAATTCTTTATAATATTGCCTACCATAATTAAGCTTTTCTTTATCTATAGAAATTGCAGTTATGCTGCAAAAATCTAAATCTAAGTTTAAAATATCCTCCTTACACTTTATAAGTTTAATACCTTCTTGAGAGAATATGAAGTTTATCATATAGTTGACTAAATTCGTGGGAATAGAAGGATTATTTATTTTTGCTTTTTCAAAGTCTTTTTCTAATAGTGCTTTTATGTCATATGGTAAAAACAAGTTTTTATCTGTGCATATTTGAAAAACATATTCATTTTCATAGAGCCAATTTAGTACATACTTAAGATATTCCTTATCTATAGTATAGGATTTTAGTTTTTTCCCTTCCTTAGAAAATACCATTGCACCATTATTTGAAATTATATGGGCATTAATGTTGGCTTTCTTACATATATGAATAGCATCAGAATGGGTTCTTCCTGTTGCAATTGCTATTTCTATTCCTTTTTTCTGGGCTAATCTTAAAGCCTCTGCATTTTCTTTACTCACTTCATGGTTTGAATTTAGAAGAGTTCCATCTAAATCTGTTGCAATAAGTTTCATTATAATTACCTCGCATTATTCAATTACTATTAAATTTACATTATTCCTTCTTAATATATGCCAATCACCTTTAAAATATAAGGCTGCATAGGTGAATTATAATGAACTATAAGTAAAATGTCAATGAATCATAAGTGATTACAAGCAAATAAAAGCCGTTGCCCTACAGTGGATGGAGGGCTTAATGAAAAAAAGCATATATGCATGATTTAACTTTTAAAAAAGCTATTGACTTTCCACCAACTGTATAAGGTAAAGTCTTATATAAAAGATGATTAAAAGAGCATTATAAAATAAGTTTAAAATATGAAAATGCATGCGTTATATGCTCTCAAGAAATGTTTCTACTTCTATATTAAAAGAAAGGTGGAAGAACATATGGATTTTTCATTAAACAGAGAACAGGAAATGATTAAAAAGTTGGCACAACAGTTTGCTGAAAATGAATTAGAGCCGGTTGCAGAAGATGTTGACCTTGAGCATGTTTTCCCAAAGGAAAATTTTAAAAAGATGGCAGCATTAGGATTTACAGGGATTGGCGTTCCTAGTCAGTACGGTGGCTCTGGCGGTGGTGCATTGGAAAAGATTATAGTTGTTTCAGAATTTGCAAAGAAATGCATGTCTTCGGCAGCGATTTTATCAATCCATTTAATTGCGCCTCAAACTATCTACAAATACGGCAATGAAGAGCAAAGACAAAAATATCTTCCTATTCTCACAAAAGGCGGATCTTTAGGAGCATTTGCACTTACTGAGCCAAATGCTGGTTCTGATGCAGGTTCCGCAAAGACAGTTGCTATTTTTGATTCTGAAACAAATGAATATATATTAAATGGGACAAAGTGCTTTATCTCTGGAGGCAGCCGTGCGGATGTACTTATAATATTTGCACTTACACAGCCTAATAAAGGATTAAAGGGAATGTCCGCAATCATAGTTGAAAAAGGTACACCAGGTTTTAGTATTGGTAAAGTTGAGACAAAAATGGGTCTTGCTGGTTCCGAAACGGCTGAACTTGTATTTGAAGATTGCCGTGTTCCAGCTGCTAACCTTCTTGGAAAGGAAGGACAAGGCTTTAAAATTGCAATGCAGGCACTTGATGGAGCGCGTATAGGGGTAGGTGCTCAAGCTGTGGGAGTTGCAGAAGGTGCTTTAGATCTTTCTATTAAGTATTCAAAAGAGCGTGTACAGTTTGGTAAGCCAATTGCAAAGTTACAGGGTATACAGTGGTATATCGCCGATATGGCAACAAAGACAATGGCTGCAAAAACTCTTGTACAGTATGCTGCATATCTTGAGGATGCCGGAAAACCTTTCACAGCAGAGGCAGCTATGTGTAAGCTTAATGCTTCTGAAAATGCACGTTTTGTTACAAATTTGGCACTCCAAATCCATGGAGGCTATGGCTATATGAGGGATTATCCCTTGGAGCGTATGTATCGTGATGCAAAGATTACAGAAATTTATGAAGGTACTTCCGAAATTCATAAAGTAGTCATCTCCAGAGCAGTGATGAGTAAATAAAAAAGGAGTGTAGAGAATAATGAGAATTTACGTTTGTGTTAAACAGGTTCCAGATACTTCAGGCAAGGTTGCAGTAAATCCAGATGGAACTCTAAATCGTGCTTCTATGTCCACTATTATTAATCCGGATGATATGAGTGCAATAGATCAGGCACTTACACTTAAGGGCGCAACTGGTTGTCAGGTAATAGCAGTAACAATGGGGCCTCCTCCAGCAGAGGGAATGCTTCGTGAGCTTCTCGCAATGGGTGTAGATGATGCTGTTTTAATTTCTTCACGTGAGTTTGGTGGTTCCGACACATTTGCAACATCTCAGATTATTGCAGCAGCAATTTCACATCTTGGAATAGGTAAAGATGACATGATTTTCTGTGGCCGTCAGGCAATTGATGGAGATACGGCGCAAGTTGGACCCCAGATTGCAGAAAAACTTAATATTCCTCAGGTTACTTATGCAACTGAAATTCATAAGAAAGATAATGTATTAGTTGTAAAGCGCATGCTTGAAGATGGCTATATGATGATTCAGGTTAAGACACCTTGTCTTATCACATGTGTAAAAGAGAAGAATGTTTCCAATAGTTATATGACTGTAAACGGTATTATGAATTGCTACAGCAAGCCGCTTACCATTCTTGATTTCGAAACACTTAAAGAGGAACCATTAATTGACATTGATATAATCGGACTTAAGGGTTCACCTACTAACATTTTCAAGTCCTTCACACCTCCACAGAAAGGAACCGGCGTAATGTTTGAAGGGGCTAACAGAGAAACAATAGCAGATTTAGTTAGCAGATTACAGAAGGAACACGTTATATAATTTGAAAGGAGATATGAGAATATGATTTTTAATAGTTATGATATAGATGTATTCAAGGACATTTGGGTATTTTGTGAACAACGTAATGGAAAATTAATGTATACTGATTTTGAATTAATCTCCGAAGGCCGTAAACTGGCTGATGAGCGTGGCTCAAATCTCATTGGCATACTTCTTGGATACAACGTGAAGGACATGGCTAAGGAACTTGGAGGATATGGTGCAGACAAGATAATTGTATGTGATGATCCTGCCTTAGATATTTACACAACAGAGGCATATACAAAGGTGCTTTGTGATGTTGCAATGGACAAGAAGCCTGAGGTTATCTTAATGGGAGCATCTAACATTGGTCGCGATCTTGGACCACGTTGTGCAGCTCGTTTACATACAGGTCTTACAGCAGACTGCACACATCTTGATATTAATATGGATAAGTATGTTGATTTTCTTACAACATCTTCTACACTTGATCTATCCAAAACAGCTTTTAAAATGGATGACACTAACTTAAAGATGACACGTCCTGCATTTGGAGGACACCTTATGGCAACAATTATTTGTCCACGTTTTCGACCATGTATGTCAACTGTACGCCCAGGGGTTATGAAGAAGGCAGAGTTTAGTAAGGAAAAGGCTGATGCATGTGAAATAGAGCTATATCCTATTTCTATTTCTGAAGGCGACATAAAGACAAAGGTTCTTAATGTGGTTAAGGAAGCAAAACAGATGATTGACTTAATTGGTGCAGACGTTATAGTTTCTGTAGGTCGTGGTATAGGTAAGAATGTAGAGGATGGAATAGAGCTTGCACATAAGCTTGCAGAGGCTTTTGGCGGTGGAGTTGTAGGTGGAAGCCGTGCTGCTATTGATTCTGGCTGGCTTTCAGCAGACCATCAGGTTGGGCAAACAGGTAAGACTGTACATCCAAAGGTTTATGTTGCCCTTGGCATTTCTGGTGCAATTCAGCACAAGGCAGGTATGCAGGATTCAGAATTAATAATTGCAGTAAACAAGGATGCAACAGCTCCAATCTTTGACTGTGCAGACTATGGCATCACTGGAGACTTATTTAAGGTTGTTCCAATGATGATTGACGAAATCACAAATAGAAAAAAGCAATAAATAGCTAACTTTACCCTAGGTGGACAGTTGGTGTACTAATTTGGGAATATGGGTTTAAAAATATCTAATATATGGTTGACTATCCAACCACTGTATCAAATATAATAATAATAATAACAGTATTTTATTAACTAGGGTAAATATTTAATTTGGGGGGGATGTGTATGAACAACAATTTAAATGAGAAGGGAGATTTGAAATTACCAGCATTATTGTTAATGGGTGGTGGGCTCTTCTCAATGCACTTTGGTGCATCCAGCATGGTGTGGCCAATGAACTGGGGTAAAGAAAGCGGTACATCTGTATGGATTGCATTCTGCGGAGTATTTATAACGGCTTTATTGCTTACGTTGCTTGCATATGTTGCATTAGCAAGGGGGGAAGGCACTTATAGCAAAATAACCAATCGTGTACTTGGAAATAAACTAGGCGCAGTATATACAATAGTAACCATTATTGTGCTTGGACCTCTGTATGCTATTCCCCGTATGAGTGCAGCATCTTGGGATTCAGTAATACAGGCCTTTTCTTTAAATTACGAAACAAAATTACCACTGATTATATTTACGGTATTATTCTATCTGGTAACTTATTGGTTCTTAATGAATCCTGGAAAGACAATGGATCGTATTTCACAGCTTCTTTTTCCTTTCCTTATTATCATTGTTATTGTCGTTGTAGGAAAGGGGCTTATAACACCAATTGCAGAGCCAGTTGCAAAGTCATATAAAGGTTCAGCATTTGCATATGGTTTCACAAATGGTTATGCAACAGCGGAAATTCTTTGCGCATTAATATTCGGTGTTGTTATAATAAATGGTCTTAAATCAAAAGGTGTTCCTGAGGAACGTATGAGTAAGAATGTTATCAGGGTTGGTATTATTGGTGTAGGACTATTAAGCTGTACACACCTTTGCCATATGTTAATAGGTGCTTCTACAGGGGGAACAATTGATTTAACTTATACAGCTCTTTATACAGCAGTTGCTACTAAACTTCTTGGATCATTAGGGGGAATCTTATTTTCAATAGCACTATTCTTTGCAGCACTTACAACAGCAATTGGTATGACTTCTGGATGTGCTGAGTTCTTCGTTGATATAACACAAGGAAAGATTGATTACAAGAAGGCATCTATTGCAATCTTGGTTTTAAGCACATTATTTGGATGCATGGGCCTTGCTTCAATCCTTGAATTACTAGGACCAATACTTGATGGTATATATCCAGCAGCTATTGTACTTGTTATATATTATGCATTAATGCCAAACAGCCAGAATGCAAGACACTTAAATGTATGTCGTTATGCAATGATAACAGCATTAGTATTTGGTATCTTTGATATGGTTCATACTTATGGAATTAAATTAAATATAAATTTAGGCTACTTCAATACATTTTATGATAGCCTTCCGCTATCATCTGATATGCTTGCATGGTTCCCATGGACAGTAGCTGCTGCAATTATTGGATACTTAGTATTTCCAAAAAACAAAGCAGCAGTTGGGAAAAATATAAAAGAAATTTAGATTAATGGATGTTTGTGGAATTCCGCAAGCGTCTAAATAATAAAAAATACTAGGAGGATATCATAATGAGAAAAGTATCTTTTTTAAGCTATAATATGACAACAGCAGATGCTAATAATCCAGATGGGTTAGTTCCAATTGGACGTCAATTTGATTTTATAGGAGACGTTGAGACAGAAGAAATGATTTTAGTTGATGGCGATGAGTCACTTTGCCTTGGATACCATGATGTTAAATGCTATAAGGACATTTATGTAGGAGATATGGTTGATTTTAAAGCAACTCTTACACATATAGGAAACACATCTCGTGACTGTAAAATTGAAGTTTTCAAAGTTGCTACACCTGCTTTCCGTGAAGGTAAGAAGGATTGCAAACCAGGAGATATGGTTTGGTTTGAGGAGCCTGTACTTTGTACACAGGGAAATGTTCGCCTTGTAGTTAAGAAACACTTACAGCGTGGAGAGCAGCCAGACGGATTAGTAATTGATCCATGGCGTCCACTTGAAGACTTTCCAGAATAAACATAAGCTCTAAAAATAAGATAAACTTAAAATATAGAATAAAGGAGAATTGTATTATGAATGAACAACAAACAGTAACATTTCGTTATAGAATGTCAGACCGTGACGTATTTTATGGTGGCGGAGTTGTAAACGGTGCCAGAAACATTACACTGATGAATGATGCAGCAAATCGCCTTATGGCAAAGGTATTTGGAAACACAGGTCATTGTGTTGAGGTAAAGAAGGTTCGTCTTTATGTGCCTTCACATGCAGGTGATTACATGGAATATATTGCAAGAGTTAAGAACATAGAGGGAAATCGCGCATTAATTGAGGTTCGTTCCTTCAAGATTATTGAAGTTCCTGAACATCCAGAATTTCCAAGTTCTATTGATGTACTAACGGATCCACCATTATCAACAGTGGTTCAGTTCGTCTATGAGGCATATTAATAAATTACGAATATAGGGGGAGTTTATATATGAGAAAAGCACTTCAAGGCTTAAAAGTAATTGATCTTACCTCTGCGCTAAATGGACCATTTTGTACAATGATGCTAGCTGATTATGGTGCAGATGTTATAAAAATTGAACCAGTTAATGGTGATCAGTGCCGTAAATGGGGACCAATTGATAAAAAAAGCGGTGAAAGCGGTTTTTACTGCTACGTAAATCGTAATAAAAAGGGCACCACTCTTAATCTTAAATCTGAAAAAGGGTTACAGATGTTCTATGAGATTGTTAAAGATGCTGATATCCTAGTTGAAAACTATAAGGGTGGTGTTACAAAGAAACTTGGTGTTGATTATGAATCTGTAAAGAAGGTTAACCCAACTATTATCTATGCTTCAGGTTCAGGCTTTGGTCAGTATGGACCAATGTCACACCGTCCTTGCTATGATGTTGTAGCACAGTCTATGGGTGGTATGGTTTACCTTACAGGCTTTAAGGATACAAACCCAGTTAAGGCTGGTCCTTCTATTGCAGACCATGTTGCAGGTATTTACTTAACAGTAGGGATACTTATGGCTCTCTACAACCGTGAGAAAACAGGACAGGGTCAACTTGTTGATGTATCAATGGTAGACTCAATTTTTAGTTTGCTTGAAAATGCAATTGTAAACTATACAGTTGGTGGTTTTATTCCAGAACGTAATGGGAATGTAGACCAATCCATTGCTCCTTTTGATATATATGAGTGTAAAGATGGTTTTGTTGCTCTTGGAGTAGGTAATGATAGATTGTTCGAAAAATTATGTTCTACTATAGGACATGAAGAACTTCTAGAGGATCCTCGTTATAAAACAAATGTTTTACGTTTCGAAAATTATATACCGGATTTACAAAATTTAATTCATGACTGGTGTAAGGATTACACAAAGAAAGAAATAGATAACATAATGGATAAGGCAGGAATACCATGTGGTCCAGTGTTAAATATTAAGGAAGCAATTGAGCATCCACATATTCAGGCTCGTGAAATGATGGTGCATTGTAAGCATCCAACAGCAGGTGATCAGTATTTCCAGGGTTGTGTTGTAAAGCTTTCAGAAACCCCAGGCAGCGTAGAAACTCCAGCTCCATTGTTGGGGCAGCACAATGCTGAAGTTTTCGGACTTACAGAAGAAGAAGTTAAGAAGTTAAGCGCAGAAGGTGTAATATAAATTAAGTATATACACAAGAATATATTGCAAGATAGGCTCCATCCTGGAATAACTTTTTAAGGGAACCCTTAAAAGTGGTTCCCTTAATTTGCACTTTATGTTAACTATTTATAATTTAAATCTTTGTCACTGGAATTATTACTTTGGTAATATGCTCATCCACGTTGTTTACATCAAGAGGCGATATGATAAATTCCTCGGATATATTACCAGCAATCTTATAACCATTTTTGTTAATCCACTGTATCATTTTTATATGAGTGTTCATGATATTCGAATAATCTCCGATGTGGGTAGTGGTAACAGCAGTCAAACCGCCAAACTTCCTGTAATTATTGCTATTGCAGTTAGCAGGCGATTCTATGGACATTCCAAATTCAACCATTACATCCTTAAAAAAAAACTGATCAAGAGGGTCTGAATCATATGTAACAACAATTAATCCTTTGCTTTTTAGCTGCATCTTATTGCATAAACTAATTATTTCTATCCATCTCTCTAAAGACACCTCTGAATTTGAATATTTTTTCATTAATTTTCTGGTAAACAATAAATACATTTCAGGAATTTCCTCAATGCGTATGTTTTCGGCAGATGTATTTTCTTCTGCACAGTAAGAAATGATATCTACCCCTTCTTTTAACCTTTCCCAAAAAGCATAAGCATCAGAATATATTTTTTGAAGATTATTTATTTCGTTATGTATTTCCAGGAGCTTACATTCTATACTTTCTTTGAGGGTTTCAGTTTTATTATCGTTTACAATATGCTGGATCTGTTCTAATGTAAATCCAAACATTTTTAGTTTACGAATTATACATAGTGTTACCATTTGATCCTTACTATAATATCTATATTTTGTCTCTTCATCTCTAAATTTAGGAACAACCAATTTTATCGAATCATAATAACGCAATGTCTTCCTGGGAATATTACAGATTTCTTCCACTTCACCTATTGAGTATTTATCCCCTCTTTTCATTTATAATTCCCCCTTGATAATTCCTTATTTTACATATACTACTAATAGGCTTCTATTATAGGTTACTACTAATGTGAAAGAAGTGCAATAGTTTAATTAGTACACCCCTGGGGTTATAAAAAATGTGCTACAATTAAATGGGAAAAATAATTTTTAAATGTAAGGCAAATAATAATTATTTATATTGAAAAGGTATTCAAATTTATCTTATTATTAAAATAGGGGGAATTTGATGATTAAAAATAAAAGTATGTCGAAAAAATTTATTAGCAGTTTTATTATATTAATTGTAATACCATTTTTTATTATCACTATTGTTATTAATAGTTTATATGAAGGAGTTTTGGTTTCACATTACAATGAAAAAATTGAACAAATTATGGTGCAATTATCTAGTGATATTGAAATTGAGCTTAGACGAATCCATCTTTATACAGCGAAGGTTTCTAATGAACAAGAATTATTACCACTTGTGAATAATTGGTACCATGAGAAGGATTCAATTAAAAAGCTTGAAACTTATGAAAAGATTGAAACAAAGCTAGATTATTTATTTGCCTATCAAGGAGAAATAAACTCAATAGTGTTTTTTTCAAAAAACGGTGAAGTGTTTAAATATAAGGACCCACTTTATAAAAATGATTCTGATGTAAAGAAAAGTTCTTTATATAAGGAATGTATGGGCAATAAGGGAAAAGTATTAAGTATAAACAACTTTAATAGTTCTAATGATGTAAATGCTGGTAGAATAGATTTTTTAGTTGGTGTTAGCCCAGAATATAATTGGTACAATTCAGATACGGAGTTTATATATTTTGAAATTAAAACAGATTTACTAAATTCAATTTATTCGAGATTTACAAATGATACTGTAGGAAAAATGATAATAGCTGATTCTAAAGGTAATATTGTAATATCACCAGATAAAAACTTGCTTGGGAAAAATATTTCAGAAGTAAAGTATCTTAATAAAATTAGTAATAAGAACAATGATTATGCTCCTTATAAATATAGATATAAAAAAGATATTAAGTACATATCAAAATACACTTCAGATAAATCAGGATGGACTGTAATTAATATTATTGATTATAAGGCTTTAACAAAGGATACAACAAATATTACAAAAGTACTGTTAATGATATTTTTAATATTCAACTTATTGTTTATTTTATACTCTAAAATGTTCTTTAAAGATATTATTAAACCAATAAAAGAACTTGTGGAAACAATGAAAGGTGTTAAAGATGAGAAACTTGAAAAGATTACAATTACTAATACTAATTTGGAAGAAATTAATGAACTAGGAAGCAGCTATAATAAGATGATTAATGACATTAAGGATCTTATAGCAGAGAGAGATTTGAAGGAAAGAGAGCGTTCCAAAGAAGAAATTAAAGCGTTGCAAGCTCAAATTAATCCTCATTTTATTTATAATACCTTAAATGTAATTAAATTAATGGCTATGATATCAAAGGCAGAAAACATTAGGAAGGTGACAGATTCATTTATGAAGCTTCTACGCGCAACCTTTAGAAGTAAATCAACCTTTATTACCGTAAGAGAGGAATTGGAGTATCTTGATAACTATACGGATATAATGAAGGTAAGATTTGGAGATAATTTCAATATAGTGGTTAATGTTCAGGATAATGTGAAAGATCTTTATATTATCAAATTAATTTTACAACCTATAGTTGAAAATGCAATTATTCATGGAATTAATGATATTGATAGAGAAAAATATATTACAATTTTAGGCTTTCTAGAGAATGGAAAGTTAATTTTCCAAGTTGAAGATAATGGCATAGGAATGACGGAAGATGAGATAAAAAATGTTTTGAATAATAAAGAAAATGATAAGACAGGTTTTAATCATATAGGAATAAATAATGTTAGGAGTAGAATTAAACTTAATTGTGGACAAGAGTATGGATTAAAAATTGAAAGTGAGAAAAATAAGTTTACAAGAGTAACACTTATACATCCTATACTAACAGAAGAGGAGCGATAATAATGTACAAAATGCTTTTGGTTGAGGATGAACCCATTGTAAGGCTTGCATTAAAGTCTTTAGTAGATTGGAATGCTTATGGTTTCGATGAAGTTTTAGAAGCTTCTAATGGGAAAAAGGCTTTGGAAATAATGACAGCCAGGGGAGATATTGATATTGTAATTACCGATATTAATATGCCTGTTATGAATGGCATTGAACTTATTGAAAAGGGTAAGAAACTTGGGGGTAACACTGAGTTTTTAGTGTTAAGTGCCTATGATGACTACCCGCTTGTAAGAAGTGCTTTTAAGCTTGGAATAAATGATTATATTTTAAAAACGGAAATGGAGCCAGATAAGATTGTTAAAATGGTTATGACCGCTTTGGAGAAGAAAGATGGAGGCAGTAATAAGAGGAGCACTATTGATAGAAATGAGTTAATTAGAAAACTTATTGATGGAGATTTAAGCAAGGCGGAGCTTGATCATAGCATACTAAGACTAAAAGGAGATTATTATCTTTGCTGCTCTATTCTAATAGACAACTTTAGAATTATTAAAAAAAGATATGAGGATAATGATCTAAAGGAACTCATAAGCTCTGTAGTAAACGCAGTTTATCAGGTTCTTGAAACAGTAAATACAGGAGAAATTATATCTTTATCTTCAGAAGAATATGGCATGATTTTTGCCTTTGAATCTTCAATGAAAAGCGATATAGATAAGAAATTAGCAGAAATTTTAAGTAAGATTAGGACTTCTCTTTCAAATTTTTTAAACATTGAAGTAACAATTGGCATAAGCGAGATGAATAAAGATATAAGGAAGATAAAGCCTCTTCTCGAAGAAGGGCAAAGAAATGCTCGTCTTAGATTTATCTATGGGAAAGGAAAGAATATTTATCCTAAAGATGAAGAAGAGGTTAATAATATGAGGAAAAACAAAAATAATAATATAACCCAACAGATAATTATTGAAATGGGTAAGGAAAATGGAATACTTGAGGCTTTGGACAGATTAGATGAAGAAAAATGCATAGAGGAAATGAAAAGAATTTTTAAATTGAAAGAACTGTCTTTTACAGGCGACATTGAAAGTTTTTATATATATTATTTAGAAATAATACTAATGATTATTCAGTATGTAATTAAGGATGAGGAAAATAATTATGAAAGTACCATTTTAGAAAACACGGATTTTTATGGAGAAATAAGAAAGTTTGATACTATAGCTGAAATAGAAGAATGGATAATTAAGCTTTTGAAAAATATAATTTCTTCCTTAAGGAAAATGAATATGGTAGAAAGTGAAGCAATTAAACATGCAAAAGATTTTATTCAAAAAAACTATGGCGCCAAACTTACCTTAGATATGGTAAGCAAAGAGGTAGGCTATAGCAAGGCATATTTTAGCAAAATATTCACAGAGGAAACAGGAGATAACTTTACTACTTATTTAACTAATATAAGAATAGAAAAAGCTAAGGAACTTTTGACTAAGACTGAAATGAAAATATATGAAATTTGCGAGCATATAGGATATTCTAATATAGAGCATTTTAGCAGAACGTTCAAAAAGATTGTAGGAGTAAGTCCTATACAGTATAAAAATAACTACATGGGAAGGTGATATTACGAAAGGATTATTTAGCATTGATGGCCCGTTGTATGGGTTTTGCGTATTGATATATGAAACCTTTATGCTGAATTTATTATGGTTTTTAGGAAGCTTGCCACTATTGACAATAGGAGCTTCTACCTCTGCATTATATTATGTTTATGGGAAAAAGGTAAGGGGAGACAGCTATAGTATATATAGGGATTTTGTTAAAGGGTATAAGGAAAGTTTTAAGCAGGCTTTCCCTATTGGAGCCACTGTAACTGTGGTTTTATTCCTTAGTATTTTCAATTTATATAAATTAAATAATATGGGAGGCGGATATAGTGCACTTAAGATTCTGCAAGTATTTATTATATTGCAAATACTCCTCATAAGTGTTTTCCTTTTTCCTTTAATATCCAGGTTTAATTTAGGATTATATGATCTAATTAAAGATTCAGTTATTTTAGCTTACAAGCATATAATTGTGAGCGTTTGTTCTGTAGTAATGTTTACAGCTTTTATTATATTTACTATGTACAAGTTATCCTTTGCATTATTTGCCATGAGTGTTTATGCTTATATATCGTCTTATTTTATTGAAAAAGTACTTAATAAATGTGTTAAATTTTAAGATATAGCTTTAGCGGAATATAAAAACATAATAAATATCAAAAAAGCATTAATATATATCATTCAGTAAAAGTGTAAGAATATTTAAAATATAATTATAATATAGTGTAAAATTTAGGGGGGAAGAGGAATGATAAAAAAGAGTTTATTAAAAAAATTAAGCCTGGTCTTGGTAGGTGCAACATTGCTAGGCACAGTTGCTGTAGGATGTTCAAATTCAAAGAGTACCACAGCAGATAGTGATAAGAAGGTAACACTAAAGCTCGCTCTTTGGGGAGAAGGAGATTATAAATATTTATCTGAAACAAACAAATTGGCGGATGCATACAAGAAAGATCATCCAAATGTAACTATTGAGATAGAACACATAGCCCCAAAGGAATATGACAATACAATGAAAATAAGAAATTCAGCTAATCAGCTGCCAGATGTATTCCCAATCAGACAAGCTCAACTTTCTCTTTATGGAGATGTAATGGTACCTTTAAATGATTTAGAGGCAACTAAAAATAATATTTATGCTAATGAAACAAAGATTAAAGGTAATGTTATTGGTATACCTCAAGCTGCTTTTAATGAATTTGTTTTTTACAATAAGAACATTTTTAAGGAATATAACTTACAAGTACCTAAGACTTGGGATGAATTTTTGAAGGTTTGTCAAACAATAAAAGATGGAAATAAATATATACCATTATTAATAGGTGGAAAGGATGGATGGCCGGATTATCCATTTAATGAATATATGCCAATGCTTGAAGCTGGAGATGGACAATATTACAACAAGATGGCAACTATGGATGCACCTTTTACAAAAGGACAGCCATTCTATAATGCATATGAAAAAATACAAAAGCTATATGATGCTAAGGTATGCGGAGATGACCCACTTGGCTATGGATGGGATCAGGAAAGAGCAATGTTTGTAGCAGGAAAAGGTGCAATGATGGCGGCTGGCTCATGGTATAAAGATGATTATGACCAAAATGGCGGAAAAGACGAAAATTTAGGAGTTTTCTTATTACCAACAAGGAATACTACTAGTGATCCATTCTATACCACTGCAATGACTGAGTTCTTCTGGGGAATTCCTAAGACTTGTAAAAATCAAAAGGAAGCAAAGGAGTTCCTGGAGTGGTTCTTTAGCAGCGACTACTATGCACAATTTGTAGGTTCTTTAAAACAAAAGCCTACAGTTAAGGGCGTTAAGTATAATGATAAATTCTTTGCCCAGGCTTTTGAAGGTCTTGATGTTAAGCCAATAACTGTTTTCTATGATGAAAACTTTAATAAAATAATGAATTCTATGAAGTTTGATGTTAAATCAATAGGTCAGCAACAGATGGCAGGAAAAACTAGCTTAGATTCAATTATGAATAATTTAAATGCGCAATGGAAGAAAGCAAGAAGTAATCAATAAGTAAAATAGTTAATCGAAGAAGAATAAGGTATCTGACAGCTGCTTTATTCTTCTTTTAATTAGCAGGCTAGGAGGCAAGGTATGTTTAAAAATAAAGATTTGAAGACGCAAAAAAAATTAGTATTAGTAACTTTCTTATTTATACCAACTATTTTAATATTACTTTTTATGATATATCCACTTATAAAATTAATAGGGTTAAGTTTTACAAATTGGGATGGATTGAGCCCAACATATAATTATGTAGGGCTTAAAAACTTTAAAAAGATAATCTTTGATTCCCCAGAGGTATGGGCAGCTTTAAAAAATAATGGGATGTATTTTATTGGTCATATAATTTTTATACCAATAGAATTATTCTTAGCCTTTTTATTAGACAACAGAGTTAGAGGCTGCAAGATGTTTAAAACAATTACCTTCTTGCCTTATATGATCAATGGAGTAGCAGTGGCATGCATGTTTACATTCCTTTATAGCTCCCAAGATGGAGTGCTAAATAATATGCTTCAATATTTCCACTTAAATAAAATTGGATGGCTTAGTGATCCAAGTATTGTCAATTATTCTCTTACGGGAGTTTCATTGTGGAGATTTTCAGGCGTTCATATAATATTATTTTTAGCAGCCTTTCAATCGCTTCCTTCAGATATGATTGAGGCATCTATCATTGATGGTGCTAACAGCTTTCAGCAGTTTTACAAAATTGTACTGCCAAATATTAAGCCTGTAATAGAAATAGTATTATTTTTGAATGTAAGAGGAGCTCTTCAGGTATTTGATATTCCATATGTAATGACTGGTGGAGGACCAAATCATGCCAGCGAAACTTTTACAGTACAAACAATAAATACAGCGTTTCAGTATGCAAACTTTGGAAGAGCCTGTGCAATGGCTGTTGTGTTAATGGTAATAATTATAGCCTTTTCTATTATTCAACAGAAATTATTTAATTTAAAGGAGCGATAAAATGGAAGCAAAGATTGAACCAAGTAAAAAAACTATCTCCAAAAACACTAAGAAAAAAGCTAGTGGTTGGGAAATATTAAAGATATTATTGTTCGTATTTATTGCTGCAATAGTTATTTTACCAATACTTATAACATTATTTGCATCCTTTAAAACCTTGCCCCAGATTGGAGCTGAATCAGCTCTTAAACCACCAACCGCTCTTAACCTTGAGAATTATAAAGATGTTATCAAAAACAATCATGTTTTTGTAGGACTTAAAAACTCCACTATATTGGTGGTAGCGTCAGTAGTTATAAATTCTATACTAAGTACAATGGTAGCTTACTGCTTAACAAGATTCAATTTTAAACTGAAAAAGGTATATCTTGCCGTTTTCTTAATAGGAATGATAATCCCAGGTACCGTTACTGAAATATCAAGATTTGGACTGATGGTTAACCTTCATGTTTATGATACTCTTTTAGCACCAATACTGATTTATGTTGGAGCAGATTTAATGCAGATATATATTTATAATCAATTTTTAGTGCAGATTCCAATTTCAGTGGATGAAAGCGCTATGATGGATGGAGCATCATACTTCACAATATACTGGAAGATAATATTTCCTATGGTTATGCCAGCTACAGCTACTTTAGGAATATTGAAGGCTGTAGAGGTGTTAAATGATATGTATATTCCATTCCTATATATGCCAAGTCCAAACCATAAAACTTTAAGCACCATGCTTTTTGCTTGCATACAAGATCCAAGAACTTCTTCAATTCCAAAGCTTAGTGCGGCAGCAGTTATAGTTATGATTCCAACACTTGTAATATATTTTGTATTTCAAAAATTTATTTTTAGCGGCATAGCAGCAGGTGCTGTAAAAGAGTAGTGGCTCATAGGAGGGATTCATTTGATAGAAACTTCAAATAAAGGCAGATTTACTTTGCCAGCAGAAACAGGCATTGATGATGATGTTAAAAGACTTATAGACAAATGGGGTGCAGATGCTATTAGGAATAGTGATGGAACTGTGCTTTCAAAGGAATTAATGGATATGGCAGTTAAAGTTTATACAACCTATTTAACTGTAAGAAATGATCAAGAGTGGGCTTATTCCCATAAGAATCAATTACAGATGCAGTACTTAATGTCTAAATATAATACTGCAACAACAGAACTATTGGAGATAAATCCCTTGGAAGGATATTTTAATAGACAATTTGAAATTGATAAAAATCATGATTTTAAAAGGTATTGGGAAGTAATAGACAGATCTACTGGAGATGTGCTGGAGGATAGCAACTGGTACTTTGACTGTAGCAAAGAAACAGTAGTTATCACTAATGCGAAAAGGTGGCATAGGTATACCGTAAGCTTTTTAGCATATCAGGTATGGGATACAACTCAAATGTACAACCATTTAACAAATAATTGGACTACACCGCCACAGATGCCCTATGATGCAATTCATGAGGAAACTAGAGAACATATCTTTAGCTATTTAGAAAATTGGCTTAAAGAAAATCCAAGTGTAGATGTAGTTAGGTTCACCACATTTTTCTATCACTTCACTATAGCCTATAATGACAAAGCTAAGGAAAAATTTGTTGATTGGTTTGGATATAGTGCAAGCGTCAGCCCTGAGGCATTAGATGAATTTGAAAAGGTAAAAGGCTACAAGCTTAGAGCAGAAGTTTTTGTTGATGAAGGATACTATAATACCCCCTTTAGAGTGCCCTCTAAAGAATTTTTAGATTGGATAGATTTTATTCAAGGTTTTGTAGCTGAAAATGCTAAAAAATGTGTGGAATTATGCCACAGGCATGGAAAAGAAGCTATGATGTTCCTAGGGGACAACTGGATTGGGACAGAACCTTATGGGGATTATTTTGGAAACATTGGAGTAGATTCTGTAGTAGGTTCTGTAGGAAGCGGGGCAACCTTAAGGATGATTTCAGATATTCCTCATGTTAAATATACAGAGGGAAGATTCCTTCCATACTTCTTTCCAGATACCTTTTGTGAAGGCGGAAATCCTACAAAGGAAGCTGTAGAAAATTGGATACAAGCGAGAAGGGCTATACTAAGAAAACCAGTGGATAGAATGGGATACGGAGGATATTTAAGCCTGGCTCTTAAATTCCCTGACTTTGTAGATAAAGTAGAGGAAATTACTAATGAATTCAGAGAAATTCATAATAGAATAAAGGGAACAAAAGCTTATACTGGAAAGTTTAAAGTAGCTGTTCTTAATGCTTGGGGAAGGCTAAGAAGCTGGCAGTGCAACATGGTTGCCCATGCATTATTGTACAAGAAAACATACTCTTATGTAGGAGTAATAGAATGTTTAAGTGGAATGCCTGTGGATGTAGTATTCATGAGCTTTGAGGATATAAAGAAAAATGGCATACCAGAGGATATAGGTGTGATTATTAACGCTGGTGATGCTGGAACAGCGTGGTCAGGGCATAGTTATTGGATAGATGATGAAGTCACATGTAAAATTAGAGAATGGGTATATAATGGCGGTGGTTTCATTGGAGTAGGAGAGCCAACGGCATATCAGCATCAGGGCAGGTATTTCCAGCTGTCAGATGTATTAGGCGTAGATAGGGAAATGGGCTACACATTAAGCTACACTAGACATGATAAGGTTTATCATGGGGAACATTTTATTTTAGAAGATCAGCAATCGGAAATAAACTTTGGTGAAGGGATGAAGTATGTATATGCGGTTCAGGAAAGCACTAAGATTCTTTCAATGGACAAAGGTGACATAAATCTTGCTGTAAATGAATTTGGGAATGGTAGATCAGTGTATATTTCAGGGCTTCCATACACACCAGAAAATGTGAGAATACTTCTAAGAGCAATTTACTTTGCAGCATCAAGAGAGGAAGAGATGTTTAACTGGTACACATCAAATTGTAATACAGAGTGTGCAGCATATCTGGAGGTAGGAAATGTGGCAGTGATAAATAACTCAGATAAAGAACAAGAAACAGAACTTTACAAGGATAAAAATAATATTGAAAAATTAACTCTTAAGCCATATGAAATAAAATGGATTTCTAAATAAGCATAAGGAGAAATTTTGTATGATCAATAATAAAATTAAAGGGTTTTTATATGGTGCCGATTATAATCCAGACCAATGG
>ENA-UOOE01000837-UOOE01000837.1-fermentation-metagenome-genome-assembly--contig:-NODE-837-length-28162-cov-24.591952_pt1 | contig 28162 bp, 29 predicted proteins | sample MGYA00245776_ERZ724021 | MGnify/ENA primary metagenome ERZ724021 (study PRJEB28704, sample SAMN03018321) | fermentation metagenome | biome: anthropogenic terrestrial biome; feature: soil; material... | reverse complement strand
TGCTGTGCCGGTGCTGGAGACTGGGCTGCCGCCTGCGGCACTTGCTGTGCCGGCGCTGGAGACTGGGCTGCCGCCTGCGGCACCTGCTGTGCCGGCGCTGGAGGCTGATTGGAAACATCCGTCATGTCATCCTCTGTCACTCCAAAACTTGAAACCAGTTCCTTAGCCAGATTTACGCGCATGATATTGATGAACTTGCTGTTTACAAGGCTGCCTATCTTTAAATCGAACTGGACTGCAATAATATTTTTATCTTCCTGCAGGTATTTCTTCTTAAACTCGTCAGTGCTCGCAATATCGAAAGATGAAGGCGGCGAAATATTCACTGTCTTGTTCAGGAACTGCGAAAGCGCAGTTGCGGCAGCCCCCATCATCTGGTTCATAACTTCGCAGATGGCACCGATATTCATTTCGTCAAGTTCAAATTCCTTGTCGGAGAAATCTGTCTGTAGCAGAAGGCCAACAATTGTCCTTACATCATCACGCTTCAGGATAAGGATATTACTGCCCGAGAGGCCTTCGGTGTACTTCACCTCGACGCCTACGGCCGGTTCATAGAGGTGTATATCGAAGTCTTTTGTCTCTACAAAGTTAACAACTGGCGTTGTAATGCTCACCGGCTGGCCAAGCAGCTGGGAGACAGATGTTGCAGACGAGCCAAGGCTGATGTTCAGAATTTCACCTAAGGCATCAATCTCCATGTCCGAGAGGACTGCTGAATCGTTTGATTCCAATGAAATCACCTTTTTCCAATTAATTCAATTCATGACTGAAGCACTTTGTCAATTCTTACAGCATAATTCTTTTTCCCCATTCCGATAGTCCCTTTAAACCAGTGAAGATCTTCAACATCCACGGTAATCGAGCCAGGCTCAACTTTTGAGTCAAGCGGAATGATATCGCCCGGCCGCAGGTCAAGCAGTTCTTTCATGGGGACACTCGTTTCTCCCAGTATGGCAGAAACGATAAGCGGCGTATCTTTAAGCTGGTCCATTATATTTTCTCTGCGGCGCTTTTCTGTCTCTGGGTCATCTTTCCTGTTGACCTTAACGAGTTTCGCGTTATAGCTCTTAAAAATCTCTTCAAGTGAACTTGCCGGAAGGCAGATGTTCAGGTTACCCTTAATGTCGTTAAGGGAAATTTCCAGCACAACTATTGCCGCAGATTCATCCTGCTGTATCGTCTGTATCATCTGAGGGTTTGTTTCAATCGAATCCATGCTGAACGTCAAGTCGAAGTAATTTGACCAGGCATCTTTCATCAGCCCACAGAACTGTTTAAAAAGGTACTCCAGCAGTGAAAGCTCAATCTCAGTGTAGTCCCTGTCTATGTTATATCCGGAGCCATCCCCGCCAAGCAGCTTGTCGATGACGCTGAACGAAATTGGCCGTGACATTTCAAGCAGTATCTGCTTGCCTTCTACATTATAGGTATCGCTGTGCAGCCCCATAAGGGCTAACAGCGTAGAATCATTCAACGCGTTGCCGAATTCCTTGTATTCCTCTTCTTCCACCTGCATGACTTCTACCTGGCATACGACGCGCAGCTGCCCAGAAAGGTAAAGTGAAAGCAGACGTGAAAAGCTGTCAAATATATATCTAAGGAGGCGTATCTGCTCTCTTGTGAATTTCTTTGGCGAAAGGAAATCATATTCTTTTACTTTCTGTTCAACAGTTTTCTTTTCGATTTCATCGATATCGGCGTTGCCGTTTTGCAGGCTGCCAAGAAGTTTATCAATTTGCTGCTGCGATAAAACCTCTGCCATTCGTACCACCATTCTCCGCACAAAACATGGAATAACTTTGTTCAGTATCTATTATAAAAAGCGTTCGGCCCCGTGCGGCAGGCGCAACGCGGAATTTTCATTTTTTGCTGGAAGGCGTGCCGGTTTTTGAACTTGCTTCCGACGAAGCCGCACTGCTTCCTGATGCTGCCACGGAAGATGTGGCAGAGCTGCTCGATCTGCTAATGTCACTGTATATCTGCTGAAGGGGATCGCTTATCTTTCCGGCTTTCGCAATATAGATTTCCACCCTGCGGTTTTTCGCCAGCGAAGCCTCTGTGCCGTCTTCCTTTGCCACCGGCCAGTATTCGCCATAGCCCGTGCTTGACATTTTTTTGCCGTTTATGATTTTTTTCGACTGCACATAGATAAGCACATTCTTAGCGCGGTCGTCGGAAAGTTCGCGGTCGAACGCCTGCCGCTCCGTCGTATCTGTCGCGCTCACCTTTGCCGTATGGCCGTAAAACCTTATTTCGCCTATCTGGTCCGGAATTCCGGATATCGCATCGCACATAAAGTCGAGTATCTTTTTCCCGTCCGGCTTAATCTCGGCACTGTCGCCGTTAAAGAATACGTTACTCTGGAAAGAGAAGAATGTGTAACCGTTGCCTTTATACAGGCTTATCTCATTCTGGAGATGGTTTTTTACCACATAGTTCTTAAAGTAAGGGTAGAGGCCGTCGAAGCTGTTCACTTCATTTACATTCGAGCTCGTTTTAGAAGAAGCTGCGGCGGCAGCGCTCGCATTGCTTTTTTTGTTCCCTTTTTGAGCCGCAGCTGCTGTTGTAGTAGTTCCTGACCTCTCATTGATCGCATTAGCAAGCTTTTTCCATTTCTGCGCGCTTATTGATGACATAGAAAAAAGAAGCACAAAAAATGTAAGCAGCAGTGTTACCATGTCAGAGTATGTATTCATCCAGTCTGCGCACGCAGATGATTGTTCTTTTTTCTTCCGCATATTCTGCCTTCCTTCCTATTTCAGGCTCGCAGCGTCTATTTTTTCCCTTCATCCGAGTTCTTCGGGCTCGTACTGTCTGAAGCCCATTCACCACCGCGCTGCTTCTCATTAAGGTACGAACTAAGCGTTTCTTCAATCTGGTTTGGGTTTTCTCCTGCCTGGATAGCAAGCACACCCTGCACAACTATCTCCTTGCACAGCATTTCCTGGTTGTGCAGCATATGCAGTTTGTTGCCAATTGGCACAAGTATCAGGTTTGCAAGCCATGAGCCGTAGAATGTAGTGATAAGGGCTACAGCCATGCCGCTTACAAGCTTGCCCATACCTTTTGGGTCATTGGCGTCCAGGCCGCCGCCGAGCATATTGATAAGGCCTATCAGCGTGCCGATCATGCCAAAAGCAGGCGCAAACGTAGACGACTTCTCATAAAATCCCCAGCCTGCAGCATGCCGCTCATCAAGGTTATCAAGCTCTGTTTCGAGCATCTCTTTCACCTTGTCTGGATTTATGGCATCAACAATGAGCAGCACGCTCTGCTTCATGAAATTGTCCGTCATGTGGTTCGCTTTTTCTTCCAGTGAAAGCAAGCCTTTTTTGCGCGCTTCCTTTGCGAGGTCAACAATCTCCGCTATGTATTTTTTGGGGTCATAGGGACTTTTCTGCAATGTTATTTTAATCTGCGAAGGTATTTTTTTAAATGAAGAAAGCGGGAAGGCAATAAGCGTAGCTGCGAGTGTTCCGCCAAATGTAATCTGCATGCTTGGTACATCTAAGAAGTTTTTAATTGACGCTGGCGTCGCCATATTACCTGTAATGCCAAGATAAATAAGGACAAGGCCCGCAATCAACCCTATCAGCCCAAGTAAGTCCATACACACACTTCCTAACAGGAAAATTATTCTTCCGGCTGCATCTCTGGCCCGATGATATGCTTGAATACATTCTGTTCAAATTTTATTATTTTTTTAGTGACTTCTTTGCGGCTCTCTTTAACAAGGTAATACCTGCCGTTCGTTAGAGATATCTTTGTTTCGGGAATACTCTCAATAATTTCTATAAGCTGCTCATTCAGCGAGAATGAAATCCCGTTCAGTTGTGTAAGCTCAATCACTAAGTTTCCCCCTGTTTATATAAAAAGGAATCACGCCCTGCCCGCCCTCCGGGCAAGGCGGATTCACTGTTATTAACCTGTCATTACTTCATGTTTACAAGCGTCTGGTACATCTCGTCAGCTACTGAGATCATTTTTGTATTTGCCTGATAAGCCCTTTCATACATTACCATGTTGGAAAATTCGGCTGCAAGGTCAGTGTTTGAAGCTTCCAGTGCACCAGACACAAGCGTGCCCGTGCCGTCACCCCCAGGTGTAGCGAACGTGGCAGCACCAGAGTTGTTTGTCTCTTTATAGTAGCTGTTGCCTATCTTCTGCAAGCCGGCAGCATTTTTGAAGTTTGCGAGGCCGATTTGCCCTACAGTAACCACGCTGCCTCCTTGTGTTGCCGTTATGGTCCCATCAGGGGCTATTGAAGTATTGCTCAGGTCACCTTTTGAGGTATCATACTTAATTTTATTTCCGCCTTTGTCAAGTACATAGCCTCCATTACCGTCCGTAAGGTTGCCGTCGCTGTCGAAATCAAGGCGGCCTACACGTGTATATTTCTTATCGGTTCCATCGGCAACAATAAGAAATCCTTCACCGTCAATATACACATCTCCGGTGCGCCCTGTTTCGTCTTCGCCGCCTTTTCCTACGTCGTCTGTAACGCTCGAGGCCGCAGCACCATACCCTATCTGCACAGGGTTAGAGCCTGCGCGGCTTGCTCCATCGCCTTTGCTTGCAGCCTGCGTTGTCTGGTACATTGTGTCGCGGAACGAAACGCTGCCGCTCTTAAATGACGGCGTATCCACGTTCGATATGTTGTTGCCTATAACATCCAATGCCGTCTGGTGCGCTTTCAGCCCTGCAACTGCAGAACTCATACATCTCATCATAGTAAATCATTCATCCTTTCATCTAAAGGGACCGCGCGCGCTTCTCTGTCAGTCAAAACGCGCCAAGCCTCCGCAAAGGGTCCGGCTTTTATAAAATCACGGCTCCATCAATATTTGTAAATACGTTTTCTTTCATTTCACTGCCGTCCATTGTCGTAACAACCGTCCGGTTGGGGACATTCACTATGAATGCCGTGCTGCCGCTGAGAATCAGCGCTTCTGTAACACCTTTGCTCTGTGCCTTGTCCACAGCACTGGCCATCCTCTGCATAAGCTGCGGCGAAACTTCTATTTTTCGGTCATCCACTCTCTGGACGGCATGTTTCGAAAAAGTAATGTCGGTACTCGTCTCGCGTATACTGTTCTGCAGCATACGGCTGAACGGTACCTTCGGCTGCTCAGCTCCCGCGGGAGCTTTGGGATTCCCTGTAAGCTGCTGGCCTGGATAAACGGTCGGAATAAGCGCTGAGTAATCCTTTTTGAACTGAATGTTATTCATATAATCACCACTTTTTACTCAGCTTGTCTTCTGCTTCCCGCTGTTTGAATCAGGCACCGCCTGACCCGTACCAAGAACGCCAGTGACATCCGAAACATTGTATCTCTTGTTTCCTATATTAAGGTAGGCTGTGTTTGTAGACACATCAAACGTTACGCTGTCAACCTTTCCTTCTACTGGCTCGCGTTTTCCCGTAGTTTTGTTAAGCTCAGAAACCACAACATTTTTACCGATAAGTGAAGACGCATACTGCTGCGCCGACTGTTCCGTCATTGTGTTCATCGCCTGTATTGCTGAAAAAAGTGTAAGCTGCATAACATATTGGGAAGTGTCGGTTGAAGATGACGAAAGGCTTTGGTTCTGCATCTGCGCTGCAATGATTTTAAGGAAGCCCTGAAAGTCAAGGCCGCGGTTTTTCTTAACTGCCGATGTGTTGTTTTCATTTCCTGAAACTGCGCCTGCAGGAGGAGAAACTGCATTAATTCCTGCCATTTTCTCCCTCCTTTCTTTTTATAGTGCCCTGCCTGTATTTTTCAGCAGTGAGAGAAAATCTCCCGTGCTGATTGCATCCGTCCCATCCGCCGTATACCATTTTGGCCGGGGCTTTTCCTGATGCCCGCCCTGCCTGCCGCGGTTCTGCCCGAATGAGTTGCTGTTATTGTTCTGCCCATGCTGTGTATATTGCGAAGCTCCATTCTTTGGCTGTGTTACCTGAACATTCTGTCCGCAGGAGGACTGCAGCACGGCTTTTATTTCATCCGAGCTCGACGCGAGAATGCTCTGTGTTTTCGGGTTCGAAGCCGCTATCTCAACAGTGAGCATGCCATTTTCTGAAGTCAGCTTAATTGCAACTTTTCCAAGCGACTGAGGATACAGGTTTACATCAAGTTGGTGCCTGCCTGTCCTGATTCCCTGCATGACCGCATTAGAAACCTGCTTTCCTGCTGGGACTTCCGCTTTTGCCGATACATCTGAGACTTTCACGACTACTTTCCCATTTTGGAAATTGCCGTAAATATTCTGCGCTTTTGAGACTGCCGACGCGGCTGAAGCACTTTTCCCTTCATTTCCAGTGCTCGCCGCCTGAACCATGCCGCGGCCAGATTCCATCTGAAAACCAGGTTTCTTATCAGCCGCATCACCCGTTTGACTGTTTGCATCAGCCTTTCCAGGCATCTGCACCACATTATCCGCCTGGCCGGTCCGTACCGCAGGCGCCTGCGGTGCCGTTCCGGTTAAATCTGTATTTTGCTGAACTTGGCTGTTTGCTTCTGAGGCCTGCGGCGCCGTTCCAGTTAAATCTGTATTTTGCTGAACTTGGCTGTTTGCTGCTGAAACCTGCGGCGCCATTCCAGTTAAATCTGCATTTTGCTGAACTTGGCTGTTTGCTGCTGAAACCTGCGGCGCCATTCCAGTTAAATCTGTATTTTGCTGAACTTGGCTGTTTGCTGCTGAGGCCTGCGGCGCCGTTCCAGCTGAATTCGTATTTTGCTGAACTGTGCTGTTTGCTGCTAAGGCCTGCGGTACTGCAGCTGTCAAATCTTCATTTTGCTGAATTGGATGCCCTTCTGCCTGCATATTGCCGGTCAGCACAGCATTGGCTTTTGCAGCGCTTTGCTGCAACGCATTACCCGCTGCAGCTATTGCTTTCCCTGCAGCCAAAGCCGACGTTTCGGCCATGCCTTGCCTTGAAGCCACACTGCCTGGATTTTCTGCCTGCAGGCATACGGCCGCATTAGGCTGAAGCTGAAGCGCCACAGGATTTGCAGTATCAGTTTTCTCAGATTTATCGTCCGGCGAAGCTTTTTTCCCTTTGCCAGAGCCTGCCTCTTTGGAAACCCTGCCTGATGTTTTGTGGGAAGCCACGCCCTTTGAGGCTGCAAAAAGGACAGAATAAAAACTGTCTGTTTTTTGCGTGCCAGAAGCGTCCGCGGTGCCGCTTTTCTGCGCCATAGGCTGCTCTAATGCCATTTGCCCGATTTGCTGTATCATATTCTCACCTCCTTTCGCTGAGTTTTATAAATAGATACCATTAACAGCCAAACAGATTTATGAACCTGCGCTGTTTCAACCCGCACCTCTAAATGGCAGTCAGGGATCTAAAAGCAGGTAGCCAAAAAGGCCGGAATTTATACGGCTCTCCTGTTTGCTGTATGGCTGACGAATTCCTCGATAAAAAGCTCCTGTTCTTTTATTTCCTCTGCATGGTATTCTCCGAGCTGCTTGTCCCTCAGCCGCTCAAGCCCGGAAATATCGCTGTTCATTTTAACTATCTCCTTCTGCTTTGCGGCCATGGCATTCGCTATTTTCTTCCTTTCTTCAGCCAGTGAAATGGCCCTGCGGTTTAGTCTGCCAAGATAGTCCTTGTAAACCGCGATAGTGTGTGAAGGCATTCCGTTTCGCATTTTGGCTGTTAGGCTTTTGCTGTTCGCCTCAAATTCACGGTTTATATCTTCAATCTTTTTTGCAGTCTCCCTAAGCTTAAGCTGAAGCCGTGAAAGCTCGCTTTTCATAAGACCGAGCACCTGCCGCTTATATTCGAGAACTTTATCGAGAGAAAATCTAAATTTTTTCATCTGTCAGATTGCCCCCATAAGTTTTTCGGTCTCTTCAGCAGTGAATGTTTCGTCTACACCTTGTGTTAAAAAGCCATTTATCTGGTCTATCTTTTTAACTGCTTCATCAAGTTTCCGGTTCATGCCTGGCTTATATGCACCAATGGAAATCAGGTCATAGTTCTGGTAATATGTAGCAAGCAGATCACGTATGCGGGCTGCTTGCTTTTTATGCTCAGGCGAAACTATATCATCCATAAGCCTTGAAATGCTGGCATTTATATCTATAGCCGGGTAGTGGTTCTGAGTCGCAAGCTTACGTGAAAGCACAATGTGCCCGTCAAGTATGCCGCGCACCGTATCTGCAATCGGCTCATTTGTGTCGTCGCCTTCAACAAGGACTGTATATATTCCAGTGATAGAACCTTTTTTAAAGTTTCCGCTCCGCTCAAGCAGCTTGGGAAGCTCGGCATAAATCGACGGCGTATATCCGCGCGCTATCGGCGGTTCGCCTGCCGAAAGCCCTATTTCGCGCCGCGCCATGGCGTAACGCGTCAACGAATCCATCATGAGCAGCACGTCTTTACCCTGATCGCGGAAATATTCAGCAACGGCCGTCGCCACTTCCGGGCATTTAGCACGGAACATGGCCGGCTGGTCTGATGTTGCGATTACCAACACCGTGCGGGCAAGGCCCTCTTTTCCCAGGTCCTTTTCAATAAACTCTTTTACTTCACGGCCCCTTTCGCCTACAAGTGCAATCACATTGACATCCGACTGCACATGTTTTGCAATCATGCCCATCAATGTGCTTTTGCCAACGCCGCTGCCTGAAAATATTCCTATCCTCTGCCCCTTACCAATAGTCAGCAGGCCGTCTATGGCTTTCACACCGTAGCTCAAAGGCTCTGTAATGCGTGGCCGCTCCAGCGGATTTGTATAGCTTGCATCGGTGTCGTAGTACTGCGTCGGATGGAAAGGCTCGAGCCCGTCAATCGGGCGGCCTATGGCGTCAATCGTGCGCCCTACCAGAAAATCGCCCACAGGCACGCGCAACTTGTGCTCCGTATTCTCCACAATGCTGCCAAGCCCTATGCCTTTGACATCACCGTAAGCCATCAAAAGGACATTGCCGTTTTTAAATCCAACGATTTCTGCCGTCACTTTTTCTGCGCCATTTTCCTTTATTGTGCAGATATCGCCGATTTTGCCGGGAAGGCCGGCGGCTTCTATCATCATGCCGGTTATGTTTTTAACTTTTCCCTCATAACTGAGCGGGTCGATCTTGGGCACAGCCTCGCATGCTGCTTTTAAATCCACCATGATAATGCCTCTCCATTCCGGCCGGCTGTCAATTTGTGCTGCCTGCTCCATCTGCCTTAACGGCTTCGTCTATGCCCTGCCGGATTTTTTTAAGCTGGCTGTCTATGCCAGCATTTATCACCTGATCAGGCGTTTCTATGACGCAGTCCCCCTCGCTCATGCCAGGGGCTGAAACGACCTTTACGCTGTCGGAAACATCTTTAAGCTCATCAACTATGCTGCTGTCTGCCTGAAGGAGGGCGCTTGCCGTCTTGTTTGGAACATATATACGTACCCATTCCTGGTTGCGGTATTTCTCCATGGCAGCGAGTATAATCGAGTGCATGGCCTTGCTGTCAATTTCCAACTCGTGTTTAAGGATTGCCTTTGCCATAGCCACAGCGAGGCCTTCAAGGCCATCCTCAAACTTTTCAAGTATTTTTGCCTTCGACTTTTCAACATTTTCTATCATAAGGCTCAGTTCATCAAGGCTTTTGCAGCTTTCTTTTTTAGCCTTTGCATGGCCTTCTTCAAGGCCTTCGCGGTAACCGTCCTCTCGCCCTTTGCTCATGCCCTCTGCAGAGCCTTTCGCAAACCCGTCGGTGTAAGCCCTCTGCTTTGTATCTTTTGCTTCACGTGCTACAGCATCACGTGTCTGCCTGGCTTTTTTGTCACTGAATTTCTGAGCTGAATCCACAATCTGCTTGGCCTTAACAAAAGCATTTTCCAGCACTTCTTTCGGACTGCTGCCATACTGGGCGCTTTCGTCAGCCCCGGCCTGAGAATCCGGAAACAAGGCCTGCTGCTTCTTTTCAGGCGGTATGCCGGCATCAAGCTCTCGGCAGTGGTAATCCGAAATGGCGGATGATTTTTGGTCAAACCTGATAATCTTACTCAATTATCTCATCCTTCCCGCCTTTCGAAATTACAAGCTCGCCCTCACTTTCAAGGCGCCTGATAACGCCGACGATTCTCTGCTGAGCATCTTCAACATCCCTGAGGCGCACATTATGCGTATATTCAAGATCCGATTTGACTGTTTCCGCAGAACGGCTGGACATATTTTTGAAAATAGCATTGGAAACATCCTTGTTGACATTTTTAAGCGCATAGACAAGGTCTTTGGAATCCACTTCGCGCAGGAAACGCTGGATGGACATATCGTCCAGCGAGACAATATCTTCGAACACAAACATCTTTTTGCGGATATTCTCCGAGAGTTCCGCATTCTTGCGGTTCAGGTCGTCGAAGATGTTCTTTTCCGCCGTGCGGTCCATATTGTTCATAACGTCGGCCGCAAAATCCACACCGCCAAGAGTCGTGAAATCCATGTCGAACATATTTGAAAATTTACCTGCAAGGTTGTTTTCCACAATTTTTACAACTTCCGGTGAAGTGCGGTCCATCGTCGCAATTCGCTGCACAACGTCCACCTGCTTGTCCTGCGGCAGTTCAGCAATTACTGTTGCGGCCTGGTCCGGCCGCGCATACGAGAGTATCAGCGCTATTGTCTGCGGGTGCTCGTTCTGTATCGTTGCCAGCAGGTTTTTATAGTCCGCCTTGCGGAGGAATTCAAACGCTTTGTTGCGCAGGGACTTTGTGACACGATTGAGAAGCGAATTTGCTTCCTGTTCCCCGTAGGCTTTTTCAAGGACATTGCGCGCATATTCCATGCCGCCGTCCGTAACCACCTTCTGCGTCACACACAGCTGGTAAAAGTCATTCAGTATGGAATCCATCTTGTCTGAAGGTATGCTCGACGTTCGGGCTATCTCGTAAGTTATCTGCTCAAGTTCGTCTTCCCTCAGATATTTGTAAATTTTGGAAGCCGTGTCGGAACCAAGCGCAATAACAACAGCCGCCGCTTTCTGCGGGCCTGTAAGATTCTGCTCAGCCATGCTTCCCATCGTCTCCCTTCAGCCAACTGCGTATAAGTTGAGCAGCAATTTCCGGATTCTTTGAAGAGAAATCCTGAAGCTGGTTCCTGACCTGATCCTGTTTGCTGTTGCCCTCGCTACGCTGTTCTTCAATCGACGGCTCAGGCTGTGGCGGGGCAGCAGGCTCTTCAGGGTTCTGCACATCTTCATCTTCCGGAAGCATAGCCCCTTCAGGCTGCAGGTTCTCCATAAGCTCTTCCTGCCTTGCACGTTTTCTTCTCGACGCAGAGAGAACAATCAAAAGTATGATAAGGAGGATAAGTGCGCCGCCCGCAATAAGGATAACAGGGTTCTTAAGCAGCTGCTGGAAAACGCCTGTCTGAACGGCCGGCGCCGAAGCCGCCAGGCTTGAAGGCGCCACGGTCATAATCGCTACTTTGCTCGGGTCAACGGCTGCAGCATTCGCAACGAGCGATACAAGTTCCTGCTTGTTGGCGTCCGTCATATTGCCAGTTGTAACAACGACCGCTACTGTGAGATCGTCCAATGAAGCCGCATCACTCTGTATCTGCTCCTGTACTTTATTAACAAGGTAGTCATACGTTTTGCTGTCTTTCGCCGTTATTACATTGCCGCTTACGGTAACGCCCGGGTATGTGGTGGTGTCCGAATTGTGTTGGGTTCCTGCCACGCCTCCTCCTGACGACGTGCCGTCACGCGTTACTTCATTTGTCTCTTCAGAATGGCTGACAATGCCTTTCCCATTGCTTGTCGATGGAGTATATGTAACTATGTCCTGTATCTTTTTGTCAAGGTCCATCTTGCTTTTCACGTTTACGCTTATATTATTTGCTCCATATGCCCTCGCAAGAAGGTTTTTAATTTTGTTCTGCAGGTTATTTTCATATTGGTTTTCAATTTTCAGCTTGAACTCCGAAAGCGTAATCTGTGTTGAGCCATCCGAGCCTGAGTTTGACGAAGAACCCGCCAGCTCTTCGCCCGTAGAGCTATCCACAATCGTCACGTTGCTGGCTTTCAGGTTGGGGACACTTTTTGAAACAAGCTGCTTTATGCCATTTACCTGTTTCGAATCAAGCGTCTGCCCGCCTTTAAGCTTAATAGCGACCGAAGCGCTTGCAGCAGAAGTGCTGCTGTCATCCCATGCGTAAGTGTTGCTGTTAGGAAGGCTTATGGTCACATATGCGGTATCGACTGGGCCAAGCGTTTTTATAACGGTGCCCAGGCGGTCCTGCAGCTGGTACTGCTCGATTATTTTCCGTTCCTCATCTGTTGTCATGTTGCCTACATGCGAAGTGAAAAAGTCATAATTCGGGCCCGTTTTAGGGTAGCCCTCATTTGCAAGCTGCATTCTCACGGTATTTTCTTTATTTTTGTCTATATAAATCGTGCCATTCTCATTTTTATAGGCAACATCCATTGTCCTCAGCTGATTTGTCACTTCCTGTGCTTCATCGCTTCCAATGCCCGAATAAAGCACCGAGTACTGCGTGCGGTTCATGACCGAACTGAGGATAACCGAAAGGGCTATGGCCGCCCCCAGGCAGATAAAAATAACAATTTTAGTTTTCTTGCTGAGTTTCCCCCAAAATCCATGGAGGGGTTCAAAAATCTTTTTTAGCTTATCATTCATTTAGCTGCCTGAACCGCCCTTTCCGTGAATTGAGTGAATTGAATCAAACGCTGATGTTCATAACCTGATTATAGGCTTCGAGCAGCTTGTTGCGCAGTTCAATCACCATATCAACTGAAAGGTTAGCCTTTTGTGAGGCAATTATCGCGTTGTGCAGATCGTCGGACTGGCCTGTCGTCAGTTTATAGATTTCCCCGTTAAGGCTGCTGTTTGTCTGCTCCGCATTGGAGACTGCATCCTTAACAAGTGAGCAGAACGGAATTTCCGGTGATGAAGCGCCCTGCACTGCCTGTGCTTTATTCAGTGCACCGAGCGAATTTATAGCCTGTATAGGCTGTATTGTATTCATTACTGTCACTTTCCAATCTCAATGGCCTTAGCAGCCATATCTTTTACAGAATCAAAAGCTGTCATGTTTGCGTTATAGGCACGTGTCACAGCCATCATATCGGTCGTTTCCTTTATAAGGTCCACATTAGGCTTCTGCACATATCCGCGCGCGTCAGCGTCTGGGTTTGATGGGTCATACTCCACAGGAAAGGGTGCCTTGTCTTCTTCTATAGATGAAACCTTTACTCCGTTAAGCGGCATGTTCCCGCTGCTTTTTGCTGTCTGGCTGTCTAACATGCTCCGAAAGCTGCCGTTGGTGTCCGCACACTGGTAAACAGCCATCTTCCTGCAGTAAGGCCCGCCGTGTTCTGTCCGTGTTGTCTCGGCATTTGCGATGTTTTCCGAAATCAGGTCCATACGCAGCCTGCTTGCCGTCAGGCCAGAGCCGCTGATATCGAGCGAATGCAAAAAAGCCATTATTACTGACACCTCTAATAGAATTAATATTAGGACTAATTAGGACTAAAATAAGAATTTTATTTTGAAGAGCCTGTGATTGCCGCTTTCAGGCGGGTAAAATAATCACCCATCGTCTGAAGCGAGTAAGAGTAGTTCAGCGATGTGCGCGCCATACTTACCATCTGCTGCTCAAGGTCTACGCCGCTATTGTCAGCGCGGTATGTTTCCCTGGTATTTTCCGTCATAAGCGGTTTCGTATCTTCAATGCCATTTATTTCGTCCGGAACGTTTCCGCTTCCATCTATGCTGTCGATTTTGCTTTTAAGCTGATTTTCGAAAGAAATATTTTTTTCTTTATAACCCGGCGTTTCAATATTCGCCATATTGTCAGAAATAACCTTTTGGCGTGCCCATAGGCCGTCAAGGTCTTTCTGCAGAAACGCAGAAGGTATGCTGTCAAGCCAGTCCATTGAAAAATGAGCCTCCATTATAGTTTTTAAATTATGTAATACATCAGATGACATCAAATGTAATTTTGTTCACTTAAAGTTGACTTTTCTATTAATCTATAGGTATAACTGGTATAATAATATCGCATCCAGTTAATAAAAGCATAAAAATAGTTAAAAAACAAAAAAGCAGCATAATAAACACACCTTCTTATGCAAAGCAGCGGCCTATGCTGTATTTATACAATACTAATAAACAATATTTATAAATAATATATTATGATATAAAAGAAATGCTATAATTCTTTAAAGTACGAAATCTAAAGCAAATAAAAATTTTATCAGAATTTTATCAGAATTTTCAAGGTCATCATACCTTTTGCTCAAAATATTCTCTTTATACCATTTAATGATATTATTATACATATAAGTTAAAAAGTCAACAGGTAATAGTCTCGAAAAGAATAGTTTGCAGCAAAATGCCTTTTTAATTTGCAGTAAGTGCAAACATTTTAGCTAATATACACATATATGGATTTATATGGCTTTAAAAAATTGGCAGCATATCCGTCTAAATTTTTTATTTATCATGCCGATACTAAAGATAAGCAGAGGGGTGAATATAAATGATTATAAACGGTATGCGTTACGGCGCAGACCTTTTTTCTGATATTGTTCCGGCAAACAGCGAAAAGCCGGTTGCAAAAGCATCTGTGCCAGCAAAGAAACTGGTTGACAAATCATACATCGCCATGCGCAGGAATGCAGACACAATACAGATCTCTTCTCCGTATGTCAAAAGAGACTACGAATCACTGCAAAGTGTAAAAAGTCATATTATGGACGAAATAAACCGCGATGCGGCGCCTGAAAAACTGTGCGAGCTTAAAAGCCGCATTGCCGCAGGCAACTATCAGATAGACACGGGCGAGCTCGCCCGTTTGCTTTCTGAATAGTGTTTCACAGGGAGGGAATCGCCATGCTTACGAAAGAATGGTCTGACAGGCTTCTCAGTTTCTTTAAAGGCCTTCTCGATTTTTATAAAAAGTTTCTTGCGCTTGAGCGCGAGAAATATAATATACTTATTTCCGGCAAACTTGAGCAGCTCGATGACTGCATGAAGCGCGAGCAGGCCTTTTCACTCAAAGCCCGTGGGCTCGAGCAGAAACGGCAGGACCTGCTTAAAGAGGCAAGCGCAGGGCAAAGCTCTTTCCGTGAGCTTATCGGGCAAACTGAGCCTTCCCTACAGCCCGGCATGCGGAAAATATACAGTGAACTTTCATCTACAGTCAGCGATGTCCAGCGTACCAACAAAAAGTGCAGCGAAATAACACACATGAAGCTCGGGTATGTATCCAACATAATCTCCAAGGCGGAGAACGGGCCCGAGCTAAAACAGATATATGGGAAAAAGCAGGGTAAGGCTGAAATGCCGGAAGATTCATTCTCAAAGAAAGTATAAAGTGAAGATTTGAAGCGGAGGAATTGCCATGAGTTCCACATTTGACGGATTATACATCGCCCGCAGCGGGGTGCAGGCCAGCCGTGCAAGCCTTAACATATCCGGCCAGAACATCACAAACAGCGAGACCGACGGGTACACAAGGCAGAAGGTGGACCAGTCTTCCATCCCGCCGTCTGAATACGGCGGGTTCTGGGCTACGTCGGGAGCCGTGTGCGGCGGCGGCGTCAGTACAGACAGCGTGAGCCAGCAAAGGGATAAATTCCTCGACGGCGAATACCGCACACAGAATGCAAAAAGCGGCGAAAGCTCCGGGATCCTTAATGCCCTTAATAGTATGGAAACCATTTTTACCTCAGCCACCACAGCAACATCCTCTTCCGCCTCCGCCGTCATAAACGTGCTAAGCAACGAGTTCAGCAATCTTGTGTCAATGCTCGAGAACTTTACTACAGGTAAATCATCCGAAAGCAATATACGTGAAGAGGCAAAGCTCCTCGCCACTGACCTCAACACGGCCGCAAAGTCACTCAATACCATACGTGAGCAGCAGTACTCAGATCTTTCACAGTACGGTGTTGGCAAGGCAAATGACCTTATGGAAAATATTGCTTCGCTTAACCAGCGCATTAAAGAAGCTGAGGTTGCAGGCGCCCCTGCACTTGAGCTGAAAGACGAGCGCAACTCAATGCTTGACAAGCTTTCGAACTACGTGGGAATACACGTCAAGTACACAAAGGAAGACGCTGGCGGTGGCCGTAAATACGACAAGCTATCGGTTTCTCTCGCCGATAACGACGGCAATGCTATTACTGGTGAAGACGGCAAACCGGCCTATACACTGATAGACGAAAACACCTTTTCAAAGTTCAGCATCGCACGCGATGGCAATGACGATGCAACAGGCACAGCGACAAGCTCTCCTTTCAAAATTACACATATCAAACTTTCCGGCCTTTCCAAAGACGGCGGACATACCTTTGGCACAGACCAGGGCCTTAAAAACAGTGGCATCATATCCGGCACTTTTTCAGGCTACCTCAAGCTGCTGAACGAAAGTGGCGAGTATGATGCGAAGTCAGACGGCATAACAACTACAGATCGTGGCATAGGGTTTTACTCACAGCTCCTCAGCACCGTCGCCCGCAGTTTTGCAGGAAAAATGAACGGCGATAATATTACAGCAGGCGGAGTACAAAATAATTTGTTCTGCGGATATGCAAGCGATGGTACGGAATCTCCGGATGCAAAAAATATTACAGCTGAAAGCATTCATGTTGCTTCCACATGGACAGACGGCAAACTTATAAAAAGCAAAAATGCTGGCACAAGCGATAGCGACAATACTGACGCTTCATACACTAATATAGACCACATGATAAGCGACCTCAAAGATGCGGAGCTTAGCCTTAAAACACATGATGGTGAATCAGGTATCGTAGTTTTCAAGGGAACACTTCAGAAAGCGTTCGCTTCCATAGCCACCATGCTCGGCGAAGATGCGAACAGCCTTGAGGTGAAAGATACATCCAACACAAACATCCTCAGCAATGTAGACAATAAGCGCCAGTCCGTTTCTTCAGTCAGCCTTGATGACGAGGCAGTCAATATCGTAAAGTACGGCCAGGCGCTTAATGCCTCTTCACGCTTTATGACCGCCGTAGATGAATGCCTTCAGACTATTATCAACAATATGGGCCTTGCTGGCAGGGGGTAATTTGATTTATGATTAGAATCACAAACCATATGATGATGAACAACTACACTAAAAACGTAAGCGACGCGTTTGCTTCTGCCAATAAGGCAATGGAACACGCCATAGACTACCGCCGGTTTGACGAGCCGTCCGACGACCCGCTGGCCGCTTCACAGACATTTGACGTGCACTGGATGCTCAGCCTGAATGATAATTACAGCACAAACGTTTCAAACCTCACTGGAATTATGACAACAGCCGATAAGCTGCTCCAAAACGTTGACACCCTCCTTACAAATGCCGACACAGGCAATGTGCTGCAGTCAATAAACGGTACAATTAACAGTGACAACCGTAAAATTATTGCGAACCAGCTTGTAAATATCCGCAACGAGATAGTTTCGCAGATGAACTCGCAGTACGCCGGCGGCTATATGTTTGGCGGCTCAAATGACACGGATACCCCGTTCAAGATGGTAGGCGACCAGCTTTACTACCGCGGTGTCAATGTCGATACAGGCAAGCTGAAAGATGACCCAAGCAAAACATTTGATCTCGACAAGCTTGCAAATGAGACAACTTATGTGGATATCGGCCTCGGTATGAAATACAATGATGATGACACCATAGACAAGCAGAGCGTTTTCAACAGCTCAATGCCCGGCATTGCCTATCTCGGCTATGGCACAGACTCAAACGGCAACCCGAAAAACGTCTGTTCGCTCCTGACGAAAATTTCAGATACGCTTAACTCGGCTTCAGACAACGAAAAGCTTTCAACCGCCGACCTCGACAAAATCACAAATTACATAAACACGTTCCGCGAGTCGCACGAAAAACTGCGCGGCGGCCAGTCGGCAATCGGCCAAAAACTGCAGTTTCTCGACAGCACCTCCCACTACATCTCGCAGGTCAACTTAAACCTTAAGGAAAAAGACAACAAGGTCGAATACCTGAGCCCATACGACGCGATTGGAACATTTTATAGCCAGAAGTACTGCTATGAGGCTTCGCTGAAAGTCGGTGCCCAGATACTGCAACAGAGCCTGATGGATTACCTCAAGTAATTTTCCGCTGTGACTGATACGGCAATTTTGCAAGGACGTGTTCGAATGCTGCTTATTATCGAAAACAAAGACGACCCCACCGGCCAGATTGCCGAAGAAACTGACGGCCCTACACCGGCCGGTTATTTTGACTACATATATGTTCCTGCCATACGCGCGCCGCTCCAGGGCGGTGCAGAGCGGGCGAAGCTTGAATATTTTGTCGGCAGGCTGCGCTACGAAAAAAGAATCGGCGCGCCCAAAGGAAGCGGGCAGCCGCGGCAGAAACTTCTGCCGCTTTTCCTCAAGGCTGTGGGGCGCATTGGCAAACCCCCGAAGTATATCACCGCCGCGGCCGGTGCAGACTACAGTATGGATGGGAAAAACGGCAGCCATGGTTTTTGCGTGAAAGCATAGCCATTGAGAGAAATTGGAGGGCTTAAAATGGAAAGCACCGCTGAAAATAAAGTCCTGATACATTTCCCTGACGGCATCTATGGGTTCGAGAGCATTAAAGATTTTATTCTGCTTCAGGAAGATGAAAATAAAGTCATCTGGGCGCTTCAGGCGGCGGATAAAGATTACCCGACGCTTATTGTCGTCGACCCGTTTATGGTTGCATCCGGCTACAGCCCCGCACTCACACATGATCAGGAAAAGCTCCTCGGCAACCCTGAGAAGGAAGATTTGTGTTACCTTTCCGTGATGGTGATACGCCGCAGGCTGGAGGATTCCGTTGTCAACCTTAAAAGCCCCATAGTGATAAATGCCAGGAGCCGTACCGGAATGCAGGTAATCCTTGATGGAAGCGACTATCCTGTTGAGTACAGGCCGTTCCATAAGCAGAAGTGCGGGGGGCAGGAAACATGCTCGTGATATCGCGCAAAAAGTCGGAGTCTTTCCTCATAGGCAACGATATCGAGATTATCGTCACTGCTATAGGTTCAGACCGTGTGGAGCTCGGCATAAAGGCGCCGAAAGGCGTGCCTATCCTCCGCCGTGAGCTTCTCGATACCGAGAATCTTAACCGTGAGGCGGCTTCCTCTGTCCCTGAAAAAGATACGGTGGAAAAACTCAAAAAAATGTTCGGCGGCAAAGGTTAAGCCGCCGTTTTTTTATGCGTTTTCAGGCCTGCGCCTTCAGCAGCCGCTGTATGCAGCATAAAAATCATAAAAAGTTTTGCGCAAATATTGTTTTGTTCTAAAGTTTCGGGATTCCATACCGATATATTGAGTGAAAATTCAAAAGGCTGCATGTTCCCACAGGGCTACAGGGCCCGTAAGCCCCCGCGGAGTAGCTTTCAAGAATTTAATTAAAAAAAATGAATGAAGAGAATGGATTCTCTTCCCCGCATAGCCGCAAAGGCCGCGGGCAAAATCAAGGAGGAAAAATTTATGCGTATTCAACACAACATCAGCGCTCTCGACGCTGCAAACAGATTAAAGACAAACGACAACGAAATCAGCAAGAATATTGCTAAGTTGTCTTCAGGCTACCGCATCAACAGTGCGGCAGACGACGCAGCAGGCCTTGCAGTTTCTGAAAAAATGCGTGCCCAGATAAACGGCCTTAACCAGGCACAGGACAATGCAAAGAACGGCATCTCGCTTGTACAGACAGCAGAGGGCGGCCTCAATGAGACTTCCGCTATCCTGCAGAGGATGAACACGCTGGCTGTCGAGTCCGCCAACGGTACTTATCAGGACGGAACAGACCGTGCTAACCTTCAGAAAGAAGTCACAGACCTGAAGAGCACAATCGACCGTATTGCTTCTTCCACAAACTTCAACCAGATTAACCTGCTTGACGGCTCGCTTTCAACCAGTGCTGCCCAGGTCGAAGTTGACCCTCACCTTGCAGCAAATGTTAAAGCTACAAATGCTGTAGCTGGTGAAAATGATGTAACAATCAGTAAAGGACTTAACGGTACTGCATCTGGTGCCAGTTCCACTTATACTTTTACTGTTGATGAAAATGGCGCAAGCACTACACACACTATTGAACTTTCATTTGCAAAAGCTGCAGTTACAGCCGATGGTTTCACTTATAGTATTGACGGAGGCACTACCGGCACAACTACAGCTACAATAGGTGACGCAGCTAAAGCTACTGCAACCAATGTTGCAGGAGCTTTAAGCGAGGTCGTCGGTAAGGCTGACTGGGGCAAAGACTTTACACTTGGTGGAGTTGCTCCTGCAATAACATTTACTGCACTAAAGGCCGGAACTGCGGCTCCTGAGATAACCGGTTTAAGCTATGAGATTCATGATGATGGCGGAAAAGCAATAGGCACAGAGGGCGTTGCAACAGCAAAGGCCGCCGAAGACTCCGTGCAGGTTCTTGACGCTACGGCTCAGACAATAGATGGCACAGTAGGCACCGGTGACACTGCTGTCAATGCCCAGAGCAAAGTTTTCACTGTTGGTGGGCGTAAATTTGCACTTGCTAAGACAGGCACTGAATCTAATGTACAGAGCATGGTAGGCAAGGATGTCGACGTCCTTTCAGCTACAGCTGGTGGGGTAACTGCTGCTGATATCACTAAGGCCGTAACCGAAATCAACAAAGTAGTTGGCCAAGATGTTGTTTACCAGGTAAAAGACACAACGGATGGCACACCGAATGCCGCAGGCACAGGTTTGGCGTTTGGTGACGGCAAAGGCGTTGCTGGCAGCGGCAAGGCGCTTTCTTTCCAGGTTGGTGCTGACAACAAATCTGACCAGCGTGTATCGCTCGGTATCAAGGATATGAGTTCAAAGGGTCTCGGCATTGCAGGTGTCAATGTTGGTGACCAGTCTTCTGCTCAGACAGCAATTAACACGATTAAAGCTGCTATCAACACAGTTGATACAGAACGTGCTAACCTCGGTGGTATCCAGAATGAGCTGGAGCACACAAACAACAACCTCAACACAATGAGCCAGAACCTCACATCGGCTGAGAGCACAATCCGCGACGTGGACATGAGCAACGAGTATGTCCAGTACTCAAAGAACCAGATCCTCTCGCAGGCAGCTACAGCAATGCTGACTCAGGCAAACGCACAGCCTCAGAACGTACTCTCCCTCTTAAAGGGCTGATTTTCCTAAGACTGTATCTTAGATTTTATAAAAATATCTCCGGTGTGCGCACACCGGAGATATTTTTATGCTTTCATCTGAATATATCACACAGCCAGCATGGCGCACTTACGGCCTTACTGGGGAAGGCGCGCTGCCAGCTCACGCATATCAGGCTCTGTGTGCGTAATCTTCTGGTAGCGGCGCACGTCCACATCATCAGGCATAAGCCTTGCGAGCTGCGCCGTGTAGATGCCCGCCTGCTTCAGGTCGCCTTTCGCTATCAGCAGCTCTATGTTTTTCTTGACCTGCGCACCAAGCTCACGAAATTCCCTCGCTTTTGCCTCACTGCTTTTTGCCTCCGCTTCGAACTTCCTTAAAATGAACTCAACAGGTTCTTTCATAGCCGGGTACGCCTTAAGCCCGAGGCGCAGGTCCCTGATGCAGCCTGCGCCGTCGCCCTGCCGTTTTGCTTTTATCGCTTCGCCTGCATAGTAGCCGAAGCGGCACTCACGCGGCAGGCTGCCCACTGCGGAATGGCTGAGAATTTCCGGCCTGAAAGCGCCGTGCACGCACCTTGCCATGCTTTCCATATATGCCTGCACCAGCCGACCGTATTCCTTTTTGTCACGCCTTTTGCTGCCGCCTGTGATACACATTTTAAAGCAGCACGACATGCAGAAAAGGGCTTTCGGGTTTTCGAACGAAAATGCGTCCGCATAATCAAGCATCACGCTGGGGAAATCGCCATGCATTTTCGCAATTTTACCCGCATACACAGCCATATCGTCCGCCTCAATTTTGGAGATATACTGCATAAGGTTTTTACGGCTCTTCAGAATATAATACAGCGCATCGAATTCATCCACGCCCCACATGGCCTTCTGCTGTTTCAGCGCTGAAAGCTGCGCGTCGGCCTGCCTGCTGTCGCCGCGCTTTGCGGCGAGCCTCAGGCGGCAGAGTAATGTATATCCATCGCCGCTGTTATTTTTGGCGAATGCCGCAAGGTACTGCGCGCGCTTTTTCGGATAATTATAATAATAATATTCGGCATAATTTATAAACGGCTTTATCCTGCCTTCATCGTCAAGTTTTCTGAATCTATTGTAATACATCACTGGAACTGACCAGTCACCCGACTTCTCAGCAAGTTCAAAGCAGAATTTCAGGCTGTCAACGCCTGCCGCCGATTTTGTGGAAAAATTAATTTTAGCTGCACACGCCGCAGCCTCGTCCGTCCTGCCAAGTTCCAGCAGCGCCATACCGTCCAAAATTATGGCCGATGTCCGGCTTTCTTCGTTATTCGAGTGGAAATCCGCAAGCAGAAGGCCGCTGCGGTCTATCTCCCCTTTTTCATACAGCTTATACATTTTCAGGTACTTTCCGCCGTATGCAGCAGCCTTTGCATAATCTTTCAGCATATAAGCGCTCATTTCGGCCAACCAGTAAAATTCCAGATGGAAAACGCCCGGCTCATTTTCTTCCTTAAGTGCCTTCGGCAGCTCATCAATCAGCTCGGCATATTGTCCCCTGTTATATAACGCTTTAAAACAAATATATTCAAATCTTGCGTTGTAATGGAAGGCACATCTGTCCCGTTCCGGCAGTTTCTGTGCCGCCAAAATCCCGCGCCGTGCGTAATCCGCCGCTTTTGCATCGTTGCTTCCAATCAGATTCAGGCTGACTTGTGCCAATGCTTTGAGGTCGTCTGGATCCTTCTTCAGCTCTTTTTTCAGTAGTTCAAGGTTCCGCCTGTCATGTTTTTCCTCTTCTTCTTTAGTATTGTAAGCATAACCATAATGGTGTGCAAACGCGCTGAGCATTTTAACCGGCGTGTATATTGGAAGGCCCTCATGCACAATATTATGGAAACGTATTTCCGGCTGCAGCCTAACCACTCGCTCGGCGTAATGGTCACTATAATTTTTTCCCTGAAAGTCATTATAGTTCCTCAGGATATAGGCCGCCATATTATAGTTGTCGCATTCGCCGCTGTTAAAGAAATCTATAATCGGCGTCACGTCGTCGAACCACTCGTCGGCGTCAATAAACATGAACCACTCACCCTGCGCGGCGTCAATGCCTGTGTTGCGCGCGGCTGAAAAGTCATCGCACCATTTGAAATTTATGATATGGTCGGTATATCTTTTCGCTATCTCAACAGTGCGGTCTGTGCTTCCGGTGTCGGTAAAAATCAGCTCGCTCGGCACGGCATCCATAAGCGGCTTGAGGGAACTCAGGCATTTGCCAAGCGTTTTCTCTTCGTCCTTTGCTATGATGCCGATGGTAAGGCGCAGCTTATGGCCGTGGAACAGGCCGCTGCCCTGCAGCCTGACTTTTTTGCGGCTGTCTTTTATAGGAATCGCTTTCATCAGATGAAAACCTCTTTTTCGTAAAATACAAGTTGCCTTTTCATATATCGGCAGTAATAAAACTTTTCTTTAACTGTATCACAAATTTTTGCCATGATACCGCTTTTATGATATACTTAATTGAAGATGATAATTATATTAAATTATAGCTGAAGAGTAAAGTATGATAACCATAAGCGTCTGCATGATAGTTAAAAATGAAGAGAATGTGCTCGCACGCTGCCTCGGCAGCCTTGCCGGCATTTACGACGAGCTCATAATAGCCGACACCGGCAGCACAGACCGCACAAAGGAAATCGCCGCGCGCTACACCGATAAAATCTACGATTTCCCGTGGAATGGCGATTTTTCCGCCGCCCGTAATTTTGCCTTCTCAAAAGCTTCCATGGAGTACATATACTCCGCCGATGCCGACGAGGCCATCGACGAAGAAAACCGCAGGAAGTTTTTAAAGCTCAAGCAAAGCCTTCCGCATGATACGGAGCTTGTGCAGATGCGCTACAGAAACCAGGAAAAGTACAACACGGTTTACAACCTGAAAACCGAGCTGCGCCCCAAGCTGTTCCGCCGCCTGCGCACATTCCGCTGGAAAGGCCCCGTGCACGAAACAGTCGACCTCGGCGTCCGCATGGCAAACAGCGACATAGCCATAATGCACCTGCCGGAAAGCCAGCACGCCCCGCGCGATTTTTCAATGCTCAGGGAAGCCGCGTCCAAAGGGCAGCTCAACAGTAGACTCGCCCGCATGTATGCAAAGGAGCTCTTTATCGGCGGCACAGACAGCGATTTCCTTGAGGCATACCCGGTTTTCGAGCCTGTCCTCCATGATGGAAACGCATCGCTTGACGATGTGCGCGCGGCGCAGTGTGTAGTTGTGCATGCTGCGCGCCTTAAAAAAGACAGCGCCATGATGTTTAAGGCCGCCCTTAAGAACGTCATAGCGGAGCCGTGCGCCGAAGTTTGCTGTGACCTCGGCGCATATTTTGCCGGTACCGGCGATTTTGAGGAAGCGGCCACATGGTACTACACGGCCGCTAACGGCGCCCACAGCGAGCTCAACGTCCGCCTCTCGGGCGATGTCCCGCTGCTCCGCCTTGCCGGCTGCTACAAAAAGCTCGGCATGCTCCGTGAAACCGGCGAGTGCCTGAGCCGCGCCGGTAAATGGAAACCTCCTGCCGGAGACTGAGCGCTACAAATTTCCCGCCGCAGCTTTATCAAAAGCTGTAGCCAAGGTTCTTTTTAATGGGCTTCGGATTCATAATTTGTTTAACATTTCACATAATAAATGTGTTATATTTTGTATAGGGTTCGTTTATACTAACTGATTTGCATAGGAAGGACTGAATCATTGCAATGAATAATTACAAAATTAGCGACGTAAATGGAATGGAGATTCTCGATTCCCGCGGAAATCCTACTGTGGAAGCCACAGTTACGCTTGAAAATGGCGTGGCTGGCACAGCTGCAGTTCCAAGCGGTGCCTCAACAGGGACTTTTGAGGCTCTGGAACTGCGTGACGGCGATTCAAACCGCTATGGCGGCAAAGGCGTCACCAAGGCTGTAAAAAACATCGACGAGCAAATTAGCAAAGTCGTAAAAGGCCTCGACGCGACCGACACGGCTGCTATCGACGGCGCCATCCTTGCGGCAGACGGCACAAAAGATAAATCCAAGTACGGTGCAAACGCCGTGCTTGCCGTTTCCCTTGCGGCAGCGCGTGCAGGGGCAAATGCTCTCGGCATCCCGCTCTACCGTTTCATCGGCGGCATATGCGCCGATACGCTGCCTGTGCCAATGATGAATATCCTCAACGGCGGCGCTCACGCGGCAAACAATATAGATATTCAGGAATTTCTAATCATGCCGACAGGCGCCCCGTCATTCTCCGAAGGCCTGCGCTGGTGCGCAGAGGTCTTCCACAAACTCGGTTCACTGCTCAAAGCCAAGGGCTTCTCTACGGCTGTAGGCGACGAGGGCGGCTATGCGCCGAGCCTTAATACAGACACCGAAGCCATTGAGCTTATCCTCGACGCAATCAGGGGCGCCGGATATAAGCCCGGAACCGATTTCGTGCTTGCCGTTGATGCAGCCTCCAGTGAATGGGCAGGCCCGGACGGTTATACCCTCCCGAAGCATAAAGCGCACTACACAACAGATGAGCTCATCGACTTCTGGAAAAAGCTGATATCCAAATACCCAATCCGCTCGCTTGAAGACCCGCTTGGCGAAGACGACTGGCAGGGCTGGGCAAAAATCACGGAAGAGCTCGGCAGCAAAGTCCAGCTTGTGGGCGACGACCTGTTCGTCACCAATACAAAGCGCCTACAGCGCGGCATCTCAATGGGATGCGGCAACTCCATACTGATAAAGCTCAACCAGATTGGCTCACTCACAGAGACTATCAGCGCCATACGCATGGCAAAGCGTGCAGGATACACCACAGTCATTTCACACCGCTCCGGCGAAACCGAAGACACAACCATTGCAGACCTTGCCGTTGCGCTTAACGCCTGCCAGATAAAGACCGGCGCGCCAAGCCGCACTGAGCGTGTTGCTAAATATAACCGCCTGCTCCACATAGAAAAGGAGCTTAAGGGCGGAGCCAAATATCCGGGTTCCAACTGCTTTGCAGGCTGAAGGAAATCCATAAAGGCAAAAATGATGGGCGGGAAAATTCCCGCCCATCATTTTTGCTTAAATATATTTTACTGCTTGCGCAGGTGAATCCATTCAATCCCTTCCTCAAGCTTATTAGCCTGGGCAGAAAGCTCTTCGCTTGCCGCCGCACTCTCTTCGGCTGTTGCCGAGTTCGTCTGCACGACTGCCGACACCTGGTCTATGCCCTGCGTAACCTGCGAAATTGAAGTAGCCTGCGCGCTTGAAACGCTCTGGATGCTCTGGACGCTCTTGTTGATCAATGAGATTTTCTTTGCAATAGTGGCAAATGAATTCGCCGCTTCGGAAGCAATCTCATGTCCGTTCTTAACATCATCGGAAGAATTCCCAATAAGAGTTGCCGTCTGCTTTGCAGCATCTGCAGACTTGCCTGCAAGGTTGCGCACCTCTTCAGCAACAACAGCAAAACCCTTGCCTGCTTCACCTGCGCGCGCAGCTTCAACAGAAGCATTCAGTGCCAGGATGTTTGTCTGGAAGGCAATGCTGTCTATCACTTTGATTATTTTTGCGATCTCTGCGGAAGAAGTAGAAATGGAATCCATAGCCGCCAGAAGCTGTTTCATCTGGCCGTTGCCTGTTGTAGCTTCGCCCGTTGCCGAATCCATCTCGCCTGCAATCTCCGTAATGTTCTTCGATGTCTGGTTTACTTTTGCTGAAATATCCGAGACTGAAGACGAAAGCTCTTCAACGGAGCTTGCCTGCTCCGTGCTGCCCTGCGCCAGCTCCTGGGCACCATCAGCTACCTGCTGCGAGCCGCTCCTTACCTGATCAGCAGATACCTTAATGGAACCCATTATCTGGTTCAGGTTGTCGAGTATCTTATTGACGGCTTTAGAAATCGGGTTAAAGTCTCCGGCATATTCTCTCAGTGCTTCATTGTCGCATTTCCCGTTTGCTATCCCCGTAAGTACCGACGAAACTTCCGAAATCACTTTCTGCAGCCGCTCAAACGTTTCGTTGAATGAAGATGTAAGCATGCCAAATTCATTTTTCGACTTATATTCCGCTCGCATGCCAAAGTTGCCTTCAGACAGCGCTTTTGTGCAGTTTATTACTTCGTTCAGAGGTTTGTTTATCGCATTCGATACGTCTATGCCTACAAAAATCGCGAATGCAATACATACCGCGGTAATGGCAATAAACAAAACGAAAAACGCATTTGCTTCGTTGCAGTTACCCTGGTATGACCTTTTTGCTTCAGATATTCGGTAATCCATGCATTTTGAAAAGGTGTCGTCAATAGACATTGCGCTCGTATTTGCCTCTTCCAAAATGGCGCTTGCATCTGCCGTATTCCCCATCTTCGCATAGGCAAGTGCGTTCTCAAGCTTTGGAAAATAAGAGCTTTCATAAGTCAGTTCAGCGCCCTGAAGTTTTGTTTTCCACTCCTTAGTTTTCACAGTAGCATAAAACTTTTTGTATGCTGCCCGAAAAGCCACATCATTCTGCTCCATATAAGCTGAGGCTCTGCTGAGTTGCCCCGCATTATTGCTGCACAGAACAGCCATGGTACTTGCAGACTCAACAGCACGTACGTCCGTTTGCATCTCGGAAAGTACCGGCATTGATTCCAGCCTCATTTGTATTCCCGCTTCTTCTATGGAAGAGTTATGCATGCTGTAAATGCTAAGGCCTGCAAGTATGGCTGATAAAGCTGCCATTAGAATTAGCGCAGACATGAGCCGTTTTTTTACTTTCATGTTCTGGAAAAATTTTTTCATCAAATACACCCCGTTCAATGTTGTAATGTAGAAATTAACTTTAAGTGAAATATTAGTGGCATATTTAGCTTATAGGTATATTAATTATATTTTATATTGGTGTTTCTGTCAAGCAGTATCAGCGTGATTCTCTGTATTTTATGCAATATTACAAAATTTGCGAAGCTTTATTCCGATGTTTTTCATACATATCTGCATAGTAAAATTAAATCCCGGTTCAAGGTGGGGACCAGGATTCCGTAAGGATATTATTTCCACACGCCAGCCTGCCGCAT
>ENA-UOOE01000834-UOOE01000834.1-fermentation-metagenome-genome-assembly--contig:-NODE-834-length-28217-cov-5.342376_pt1 | contig 28217 bp, 16 predicted proteins | sample MGYA00245776_ERZ724021 | MGnify/ENA primary metagenome ERZ724021 (study PRJEB28704, sample SAMN03018321) | fermentation metagenome | biome: anthropogenic terrestrial biome; feature: soil; material... | reverse complement strand
TATAATTCTTAGCGAATGCAGGCTAAAAATCCGTTAAGCAGCTTGCACTGTTTGAACGAAGTGAGTTTGCAAGCTGTAGGATTTTTAGACGGAATGAGCTATTAGAATTATTCGTGTCCGAAACCGTGAGCGATATTTTTATCATTTTCCCGCCGCTGTGAACAGTAACTAAGAAATTAATATTTATTATGAAGGATGAGGTCAAAATTTTATGGCGAAAATAATTTTTATATTACAATTGAAAATAAATCGGTACTTTGTTATAATTGTTCTATCAAAAATTTTTATAAAGGTGGGACATGATTAAACATTTTCTAAAGATATTTTTTGCGTCCCTGTTACTTATAACAGTAATAATGAGTGTTACAGCTTTAGGGTATATTCTTCTTGTTGATAAGGATATTGTGATAGGGAAAATCGAATTTGCAAATGTTGAAAAGAAGGGGGCTGCTTTCTATGAATCGAGTACCTTTGATTATGGAACTTTGGTGGGAAAAGCTGCGTCTAATATGAAACGAGTTAATATTCTTTTGGCAGGGCTGGAAAATAAAAGAACCGATACAATAATGGTGATAAGCTATAATACAGAAAGTAAAACAGCAGATATTATTTCATTGCCAAGAGATACATATCTTCCAAGAAATGCAGATGATGATCCGGAATTAAAAAAAATTAATGCTGTATATGCTCAGGAAGGAATTGAAGGACTTACATTAAGAATTCAGGAACTGTTGGGAATTCCAATAGAAAAGTTTGTGGTTATTGATTATGAAGCAGTAATTGCATGTGTTGATTTGATTGGAGGAGTTGAGGTGAATGTTCCATTTCATATGGAATATACCGACCCTTACGATGACCCTCCCTTGTACATAGATATTTCTGAAGGTATGCAGCTTCTTGATGGGGAGCAGTCATTAAAATTTTTAAGATACAGAAAGGGATATGACAATCAGGATTTGGGGAGAATAGAAGCACAGCAGCAGTTTATTAAATCTGCCGTAAAAAAAGCTTTGGGATTTCAACTGCCCGCAGTGATAAAAGAAGCTTATTCCCACATTGAAACAAATATTAATGTTTCGGTGCTGTTAAGCTTAGCAGGTGATTTGGTCGGATTTTCCACCGATAATATTAATACGAACATACTTCCGGGCATGGAAACAACCTTGGAAGGATTATCCTTTTACATACCGGATGAAGAAGGTATAAAGAATTTTGTTTATTCACTATATGGATTAAATATAGGCAATACTAATTAAGTACTGAAAGGCGGAGCTTTATGAAACAACAATTTATTAAAGTATTTCTTGTATCTTTAATAATATTTTCAACTGTGATAACAACAGGTATCTTTACCTATGCAAAATTCACATCTCCTGAAGGGATAGCACAGGAACTGCCGGAGGATGAAGACCCCATTGCAGCCGATGAAGAAAATGATGATTTGACACCCCTGGAAAGGGCAATGCGCGACAGTAACCGCATAAATGCTTTGCTTTTAGGATTTGAAGGAGCAAGATCAGATACAATAATGTTAGCTAGCTTTGACAGGAAAACCAAAGAAGCAAACATAATATCAATTCCAAGAGACACCTATTATAAAAGAGATGAATATGCTAAATATTCTGAAATGCAAAAAATGAATGCAGTCTACGGCAGTGAAGATGAAGGATATGAAGCTCTCTTGGATGCTGTGGAGGACATAACGGGCATTTCTGTTGACAGATATGTTGCCGTTAATTATAACGGTGTAAGAGCAGCAGTTAATGCTATCGGCGGTGTGGAGGTAAATGTTCCATTCCATATGAAATACACGGATATATATGATAAACCGCCACTATACATTGATATAAAACCGGGACCGCAAGTTATATACGGCGACAAAGCAATGGAATTTCTTAGATTCAGAACGGGAGATCCGGGGTACCCGTCCTTTCAAAACGGTGATATCGGAAGGGTGGAAATGCAGCAGGCATTTATAAAATCAGCAATTAAAAAATCACTTAGCCTCAAGCTTCCAAGTGTTATTAGTGCTGTATATCCTCATGTTGAAACAAATTTCACATTGACGGAATTGTTGGGACTCGGAAAGGATGCAATAGGATTTTCAGTAGATAACCTCACAGCGAAAGTTTTACCGGGAGATGCAAAAATATTAGGTAATAACCCGCCTTTATCTTTCTATATACCAAACGGTCAGGAAATAACCAAGGCTGTATACGAATTATATGATGTACCGCTGTCAGCAAGTACAGAGGAAGAAAATATAGCTCAAGCTTCGGAGTGATGATTCGGGGGGTAAAATGATTAAACCAAAACCATTGAAAACAGGGGATAAGGTTGCAATAATAGCTCCTTCCTCAGCAACCGATTTGAAAGCTGTAAAACAGGGAGAAATGAAAATAAAAGCATTAGGATTAATCCCCGTTATGTTTCCAACCTGTTACACAAATTACGGCCACCTTTCTGCATCTGATGAAGAAAGGGCGAAAGATGTAAACGATGCCTTTAAGGATGAAACCATTAAAGGCATAATTTGTTTAAGGGGAGGTTATGGAGTTACACGAATACTTGACCTGTTGGATTACGAAATGATTGCCTCAAATGCCAAGGTATTTGTAGGATTCAGCGATATTACCGCACTTCATACAGCCTTTAATCAAATATGCAATATGGTTACTTTCCATGGTCCTATGGCAGCAACAAAATTTGCAAGTATTAAGAATGATAAAGTTGAATTTGAGCATTATTCCTGTGAAAGCTTAGTTAAAAACATTTTTACAAATAACCCCGCCGGTTTATACAGAAACCCAAACAATGAAGAGTTAAAAAGCTTATGTACCGGCAAGGCTCAGGGAATTTTAACCGGTGGGAATCTTACACTTTTAACAGCCACCCTAGGTTCAAAGTATGAAATTGACACAAAGGGCAAAATACTATTCATTGAAGAAATAGGAGAGCCTGTTTACAAATTGGACAGAATGCTTACAACACTATCATTGGCAGGAAAATTTAATGATTGCGCCGGAATAATACTTGGAACCTTTGTGAAATGCGAAAGGGAAAAGAAAGCATACGAAGGAGGGCTGGATCTTACCTTTGAGGAAGTTGTTGAAAACACATTAGTTAAATATAATAAACCTATAATTTATAATTTTAAGGCAGGACATAATTTTCCACAGCCAACAATGGCTTTGGGAACTTGTGTCTATATAGATGCAGACATGAAAAAGGTAATATTTTTGGAAAGCGGAACAACATTTTAGCAAAGGAGCAAATATGGATATTAATAAAAGAATTGATGAAATATTTGATGAATTGGTGGAAATACGAAGGGACTTTCATAAAAATCCGGAACTCAGCCAAAATGAATTCAGAACACAGAAGAAAATTATTGAATACTTAAATAGTTGGGGAATAGGAAATTACGTTTGTGCAGAAACAGGTGCAGTGGGGATAATAAAAGGAAAAAACAAAGGAAAAACCGTCGGGATAAGAGGAGATATTGATGCCCTTCCGATAAATGAAAAAAATAATGTGCCATATAGCTCGATAGCTCCCGGAGTAATGCATGCATGCGGGCATGATGCCCATGCGGCAATAGTGCTTGGCATTGCTAAAATAATGAAGGAATTGGCGGATACCGAAGATTCTATTAATGGGAATGTCAAGCTGTTTTTTCAGCCTGCAGAAGAAACAATAGGCGGTGCAGATAGGATGATTCAGGAAGGGTGTATGGAAAACCCTAAAGTTGATTATGTTTTGGGACTACATGTCCAGCCTTATTTAAATACGGGAAAAGTTGAGCTTAAATACGGCAAGCTTAATGCAGCAACAGATTCCATAAATATAGTTTTAAAAGGTAAAGCCGCCCATGGAGCATATCCTGACAAAGGGATAGATGCAATAGTAATGGCAGGCAATGTAATAACTGCATTGCAGTCAATAGTAAGCAGAAATACGTCTCCTATAAATTCCGTAGTAATATCACTCGGTAAAATTTCTGGCGGTGTCAAAGACAATATAATTGCCGACGAAGTGAAAATTACCGGTACACTGAGAACCTTGGACGATGAAACTAGACAGTATACAAAGGATAGAATTTCAAATATTGTAAATAATGTAGCTGCAGCATTCGGCGGAGAAGGAATAACAACATTTTACGAAGGCTATAAATCCTTGATTAATGATAATGAAGTGTTAGCTCGTATAAAAGAAAATGCAGAAAAACTACAGGGAAAAGAAAATGTTGAATTTAAAGAGTTTCCAAGCCTTGGAGCAGAAGACTTTTCATATTTCATAGATGCTGCAAAGGGTGCATTCTTCCATTTAGGCTGTGGTAATTATGTAAAAGGTATAACAGCCCCCATACATACAGAGTATTTTGATATTGACGAAGAATGTCTTAAGGTTGGAGTGAAGCTTCAGGTAGAAAATATAATAACTTTACTTAAAAAATGAATTTCTATAACAATAATGTATACTCATCATCCTCTATTCTCAACAGAGAAAAGAGGTTTTTTTATGGGATATGAAGCTGATATCCAAGCGGCTTAGTTTCTACCACTTTCTACCATTTTCGACAATTTTTATTGACTATTAATTAATAAAATGCTAAAATTTAAAATGTTATATGCTCAAAAATAATGATAGCAAAGCAGTATAAACATGAATAATACCTAAGAGATAATCGGAGAAAGCATGAAAAAAGTATTAATTTTAGTGATTGCTATTTTGCTGTATTCTATGACAGTTTCATATGCACATACAGGGGATATTGATTTGTATGAAAGTATTTTAATTAATGTTTTAATCATTGCGATTATTTTATTAATGGCAACGGGCTTAATAATAATTAAAAGTCTAAAAAAGCTTAAAGCACAAAAAAATGAAATAAGCATTAATAATGAATTGATAAAAACATACATAGATGCAAACAACAGCTTAATTTATTTAAAAGATGAAAATTTAAATTATGTATTTGTTAATAAAGCAGTGATGGAATTCTTTGATAAAAGCCAAGATGAGATTGTCGGACATAATATATATGATATAGCAGAAATTGATTATGCTGATATGAGCAATAAGCTTGATTTGGAAGTATTGGAGAAAGGCACCATTATTACAGCTGAAAAGAAATGGAGAGAAAAGGTATTAAAATCAACGAAGTTTCCTGTAAAGCAAGCTAATGGTAATTATGGCGTAGGTGCGTATATTGAGGATGTGACAGAAGCATACCGCAATAAAAAAATGGAAGAGAAAAGACTGATAAGCAATCAAATTCTTGTTGATGTAATGAGTCGAAAATTTGAATCTACACAGGAGCAATTTGATTATGCTTTAAATGAATCATTGAAATTGACTGAAAGCAAATTTGGATATATATATCTATATAATGAAGAAAAACAGGAATTTATATTAAATTCCTGGTCAAAAGACGTAATGGATGAATGTGCAATTATTGAAAAATTAACAAAATATCAGCTTGAGAATGTCGGATTATGGGGAGAGGTTGTACGCAATAGAAAACCTATTATCGTCAATGATTTCCAATTGCCAAATAAATTAAAAAAGGGTTATCCTGAAGGTCATGTGAATATTACTAAATTCATGTCCATTCCGGTGCTCATTGATGAAAAAATAGTGGCGGTAGTTGGAGTAGCGAATAAAGAATATGATTATGACGATAACGATGTATATGAACTTATTACATTGATGAACGGAATTTGGAATGCCAAAGAAAGAAGAGAGGCTCTTATAAATTATAAAGCGGAAAGGAATAAATTTCTGCAAACCTTAATTTCAATAGGTGATGGTGTTATAGTAGTTGATTTAGCCGGGAAGGTGACAATGCTGAACAATGTAGCAGAAAGGTTAACCGGGTGGACATACAAGGAAGCAAAAGGGAAGCATTATAAGGAAGTTTTTGTCCTATCACATGAAAATTCAAAAGCAGTTATAAATGATCCTATAGGAGATGTTTTAAAAACAGATACAGTTCAGGAATTAGGCAATCACGCCATATTAACTTCTAAACAAGGAGTTAGATATTGTTTGGAGGATAGCGCTGCTCCAATTAAAGATTATAAAGGCAATACATATGGTGTTGTTTTAGTTTTCAGAGATGTAACAGAGAAGAAGGAGCAAAGGGATAAAATTGAATATTTAAGTGTCCATGATCCCCTGACAGGGCTTTATAACAGAATTTTCTTGGGGGAAGAACTCAAAAGGTTGGATACTAAAAGAAATCTGCCAATTTCCATAATCTTTGGGGATATGAACGGTTTAAAGCTTACAAATGATATTTTTGGACATGCTGCCGGTGATCTGCTTCTTAAAAAAGCAGCCAAAGTTTTTAGACAAGTATTAAGAGCAGATGACATAATTGCCCGCGTAGGAGGGGATGAGTTTACAATACTTCTACCTAATACCAATGAAGAAAAAGCAAAAGAAATAATAGATAGGATTAAAATACAATTTTCAAAAGAAAAAGTTAAAGCAATAAAAGGAAGCATTTCTATGGGCTGCGATACAAAATACTCAGCAGATGAAAATATATTCTTAAAAATGAGTAATGCCGAAAAAAGAATGTATTCTGTAAAAACACTTGACCGTGAAAATGTTAAGACTACTACGATTGAAGCAATTATTGATACGTTGCACAGGAACAGTCAAAGAGAAAAGGAGCATTCTAAAAATGTCAGCGTGTATTGCGAAAATATGGGTAAAGCAATGGGGCTGTCCGATGTAAAAAACAGACGGTTGAAGGAAGCCGGATATCTTCATGATATTGGTAAAATTACATTAAGTCATCGTTTAATAAACAATAATGGAAAACTCTCAGACCAAGAGCTGCATGAAATGAAACAACACCCCGTTGCAGGTTACAGAATTTTAAATTCTTTTGACGGCACATTGGATTTAGCAGAAACAATTTTATCACATCATGAAAAGTGGGATGGCTCAGGTTATCCGAAAGGACTTAAAGAAAAAGAAATTCCTTTATTAGCAAGAATTATTTATGTAGCTGGGAGTTATGATGAAATGACTAATAAATATAGCAAAGCTCCTTTGAACAGTGATGAAGCCGTCATAGAGTTAATAAAAGCAGCCGGTAAGAAGTTTGATCCTGAAATAGTTGAATTGTTTGTAAAAATGATACATGGAAATTAAGATGATATTAGCTTCATTAGTATTTAAAAATATCGAAAACAAAGGATACAAAGGGGCATATGTATGGAGAACAAGAATAATGATATCAGAATATCACTTGATATGTATAAAGAAAGCATAAATCAATATCAAAAACTCTTTAAAACAGCATACGAACAATTGCCAATCGGTATGGCATTTTGTAAATCAACCGGAGAAATTATCGATGCAAACCCGATGTATGAAAAAATACTTGGCAGGTCAGTTTCTGAATTGCAGCATTTAGGATGGATAAACATCACACATCCGGAAGATTTAAGTAAGGATATTGAAAATTTCGAAAAATATAAAGAAGGCATTAAAGATACATATTTCATAACTAAAAGATTTATTAAGCCTGACGGTTCAATTATTTGGGGAAACGTTACCTTAGTAGCCTTATCAATTGAAAATAACTCACAGCAAATAAATTTATGCACGTTGGAAGATATTACAGAGCGTGTTCAAGCAGAAGAAAAAATCATAAGGAGATTTCAAGTTCTAATTCAGGAATCCAATGAAGTTTTTGAGATTATTAAGCCTGATGGAACAATAGTCTATGTAAGTGATGCTGTAGAAAAAGTTATTGGCTATAGAGCGGAAGAATGTATAGGCACAAATATATTTGATTCTTTCGAAGGCAATGAACTTGAAAAAATAAAAACAGTTGTAGCTACATCGATTAGCTGCCCCGGCAAAAAAATAACAGGCAATATTACATTTATAAATAAGGAAGGAAATTTTGTTTATCTTGAAGGTAATATGCAGAACTTACTGGATGAACCTTCGATAGAAGGTATAATCATTAATTACAGGGATATTACCAAAAGAGTAGAAATGGAAAAGAGAATGGCTCATATTTCTACTCATGATGAGCTGACAGGACTACCTAACAACTTATATCTCAGGAAAAAATTAAGGTTGCACTGTGAACATGCAAATAAAACAAAAACTAAATTTGCTGTTATGATGTTGGATATAACCGGTTTTAAATATATTAACGATATCGTGGGATATCAGTTAGGAGATATGATTATTCTCAAGGTTGCAAAGAAATTGAAAAGACATTTAAAGGAAAAACATTTTTTATGCAGGTACTCCGGGGACAGATTTGCAATAATAGTTCAAACAGGTACAGTTGATGTATATAAAAATATAGCTAAAGATATTATTGATATATTTAACACGAATATTAAAATCGACAAGTATGAAGTAGATATAAATTTAAGCATTGGTATTAGTATTTATGATGAGGATAAAAATATCGATAACATTATAAAACAGGCCGAAATGGCTTTATTTTGGGCAAAAAAGCAGGGTAAAAACAGGTATAAATTTTATTCTTCAGATATTAACATAAACGACTATAAACAATTTGAACTTCGAAATGATTTAAGCAATGCTTTGGACAACCACGAGCTAAAAGTTTATTATCAGCCTATTGTTAACTTAAAAACTTATGAAATATTATCGGCTGAAGCTTTAATAAGATGGGAGCATCCTGACTGGGGCATGGTATCTCCTAAAGAATTTATTTCATTAGCCGAAGAAACAGAATCAATTATCAATATAGGCTATTGGCTTATTAAAGAGGTTTGCAGCACTTATCGCCGATGGCTTGATGAGGGATTACCTAAGATTAAGATGTCAGTAAACATTTCAAGTATTCAATTTTTTGAAAATAATTTTGTTCAAAACCTTATTGATATAATAAATGAATTTAAAATAGACCCCTATTTTATAATTTTGGAAATTACCGAAAGCGTATTTATATTAAGGGATAGCAATGTTATATCTCATATAGAAAAATTGAGGTCATATGGAATACAAGTAGCAATAGATGATTTTGGCACAGGATTTTCATCTTTCGAATACTTCAAGTATTTCAATATAGATATTTTGAAAATAGATGGTTCATTTATTAAGAGTGTTATTTCAGATAAAACCAGCAATATAATTACAGAAGCAATGATTAAGTTAGCTAAAAAGTTAAAAATAAAGTTGGTTGCAGAAGGAATAGAAAACCATTTCCAATTAAATTATTTACATGGATTGAACTGCCATGCAGGTCAAGGATATTTGTTTAGTAAACCTTTATCTAAAGAAGATTTTAGAAATATGCTTTCTGTAAATAAATGCGAGCCTTTGGATAGTAAAAAAATAAAAGTTAATGAAGAAAGACGAAAATTCTTTAGATCTGTTTTTCCGGATTTATTAGAAGTTAAAATGACAATGAAAGAATTCAGAGGTGAATATTTAAATATAGGGAATACAAAGGTCTTGGTTAAAAATATCGGTTCCGGAGGTTTGTGCTTTATTTCAAACATAATACTTCCCATTAACAAAGAAATATTCTTGGAGTTTAAAATAAGTCTTAACAAACAAATAATAAAGTTATCAGGAAAATTAGTGTGGACCTGCGAAATTGATAGTAACCTATATGAATATGGTATTGAGTTTAATGATGACAACCAAAGCTCTATGCTGATAGAAGAACTAAATCATGCAGGTACAATGGAAAATGAGATGTTTACTGACAGGTTGATTTCATGTTCTCCCGATGATTATTTTAAATTAAATATATGAATAAATAGTATGAGATTGTAAGGCCTTATGTTGACATTATAACAGTTACGGGGAAATCTTATGATAAGAAAAAACGTTTTTATATTGATAGCGTTGTTGTATTCAATTTCTGTAACAGTTGCTGCATTTATTATGGAAAAAAATATTATTATGGACATTCATGGATATATAACTGCCATAGTTTCTTTTTTAGTGGCTTTTAAGATTATGCGCACTGCCATAAGAACACACGACAAAGGAATATTGCTGTATATTGTTCTTGGAATCAGCTGCCTTGCGCTTGGAAATCTCTATTTCTTTTTGTTAGGAATTGTGGGGATAGTTCCAAGTGTTATTTCTGTAGGATTGTTTACCAAAATATGCTGTTACCTGTTCTTTATAGCAGCGCTTTTAGAGTATAAAAAGGAAGCTGGGGAAAAGGGCTCCTTGAATTATATTTTGATTAACAGCATCACATTTATTCTAACAGCAGCGTGCGCTTATGCTGTTCTTGCAAACAATATTTATGTTCTCAACAGTTCTGTGCTTTTAATGGATGTTTTTTGCATAGTTCTTGCTTCAGGGCTTTTGCGTAACAAAAACGCCCGTTTTTTTGCTTGTCTTATGCTAATGGTAGCAGCGTTGGATATTATATCAGCCATACAATGATTTAATAAACACTCCCGTAAAGGCAAATATTTGTATGGCTGATATTATATCAGCCATACAAATATTTGCCTTTACGGGAGTGTTTATTAAATCATTGTCGCCGCTTCTTTACTTGCTTTTTGCATTGCTGATTGAATCAGTGAAAGAAGGTGATGTTCATGCTCGCTGACATCATAAATGAAATGCTAGTTTCCAACATACCCGGTTTTTTGTTTTCTGTATTAATTCCTTTAATATTTTTAATTATCATGGTAAAGGACAAGTCTTCAAAATATTTGATGGGCTTCTTCTGCTATGGGATTTTTTCAGTGGTGTTTGCATTTATACTAAACCAATGGTTTTCAAATTATCCCGGACAAATAAATCGTGTATCATCTGATATAGCGCCTATTGTAGAGGAAACGGTAAAAGCCCTTCCACTGTTGCTATTTTTTCGCAAAAGTAATTTTAATGACAATTTAATTATTTATTGTGCCATGGCATGCGGAATTGGTTTCTCTATTCATGAGACATTGTTTTACTTTACTTCCTTTGTGTCGTTGCCCGGTCTGTTCTCTCTGTTTCCTCTGATTGTAAGAACTACTACCACTAGTTTGATGCATGGGATGTCCACAGCGATTATTGGTTTTGGAGTTAAAATTACAAAGGACAAAGAAATAATTAAGCTCCCAATGATTTTGGGGCTTATTGCAATATCCGCAACTATTCACTCATTGTATAACATTTTGATTGGAACACGTTTGGCTATTTTTGCACTGCTTATGCCTGCTGCTTTTTATTTTATGGGGTTTGCCCTTATGTCGGATAAAGAAAATGCTAAAGGAGGGGAATAATGAAGCTTAATGCTTACGATAAAAATCACCTTGAGCAGATTTTTGATGACTACTATGATAAAGTATATGCCTTCCTTTATGTCAGAGTGAAAAATACTACTTTAGCGGAAGATTTGGCAAGCCGGACCTTTTTAAAGGTAGCTGAAAAGTATAATACGTATGATCCTTTAAAAGGTGCGCTGTCCACGTGGATTTTTACCATAGCACTGAACCAGCTTCGCAGCCATTATCGCGTATATCAAGGTAAGAAAACTATCAGTTTAGAAGATATTGAAAATTTATATGGAGATACCAATGTAGAAGATTACATTTTAGAAAATGAAATTAAAACAGATTTGCAGGGTATTTTAAATGATTTAGATGAACGCCAGCACAACATTGTTACATTAAAGTATTACGGTGAGCTTTCCAACAAGGAAATCAGCAAACTTTTAAATATATCGGAAACGAACGTAAGCACTATATTAAATCGCACAATAAAGAAATTAAAAAGTTTTATGTCGAAGTGTGACGAATTTGCTGATTTAGCGTATAAGGGTCAGGAGGGAAGAAATGAGCGATAACGGAGATCTTGATGATATTATGAGTCGTATTATAATTACGCATAGTCCGGCTGCCAAAGAAAAGGCAAAAGCAGCTTTTATGGTGAAAGCTGACGAAGTCACGAAAAGTAAAAAAGAAAGCAAGCATAGGTTTTTGAAAAATAAGCATTTAGTCTATTCCTTTTTAACAGGGATGGCTGCTATGCTTATTTTGGTTGCAGGCACCATGTCCGTACTAAATCCTGAGTTTCTTACCGGGACAGTACGCAGTAGCGGCTATTATGAGATAAACAGCAAATATACTCCATTTAAGAATGGAGACGTTCTCTCTGCCAATACGCTTATGCAAATGAAAGCTTCGGGCAATAAATTTAAGCTGTATATGGAAAATGGGCTTGCCCTATACATTGATACTGTCGGTAATGGTCCTGTTTCCTTAAATTGTGATTTGACGCTAAATGCAGCGCTTGCAGAGCTGTTTCAAAGCACAGCGGGCGACTCCATCATCACTTTAAATGTGAAAGAAGGTTTTACCCGGATGCCCGTCAAGTATGAAATTGATCTTACTGCCGGCACTTTAGGTGGGATGACTGAATCGGAACAGCAAAAATGGCTTTCCGGTCTTTATGTCTATTGCTATATAGTGGATAAGAATCAGTTTGCTCAGTTTATGGAGACAGGTCAAGGCGAGAATATAGTAAGTAAAGAACGGATGCTCACTGCAAAAATAAGCGGGCAATCGCTGTATGTTAACACGGAACCGGAGCTATTTAATATAGATAAAGATATGCTCATGTTTATGTTAAATGAGTTGGATTTTGAAACTCTTAATAAATAATTTAAAGTAGGAGAAGGATATGTTAAAAAAGATAATTTCATTTATACTTATATTTTCAACATTACTATCATTGGTTACACCCGCATATGCTTACGATAATCCGGATGTTTCTCCTGAGGCACTAAGAGTGTCGGATGAATTTGCGGCAATTTATCCAAATGGGCTTCTTGAGTTTGTGTCTTTGCAATATGATGTTGAGGAGGACGCAGATGAATTTGATGTTATCATTGCCAGGCGTGGAGGAACTAAAGGAAAAGTTGAGGTAGATTTCAAGGTAATTGAAGTATCAGCCAAATATGATGAGGACTTTTTAGTACTGATGCCTGCATGGTATGGTGATAAAGTTTTAAAAAAGGAAACGGATGCGCCAACACTTCTTGAACTTTCGTTGGAGGGAAACCAAAACAATGTTATAACTTCTTCGGCAATAAACTCTGAAATAATAACTTCTTCGGCAATAGGTTATGAAATAACTAAAGAACCTGAAATAGAAGCCACAGTTCCTGTGTATAAGTCTTCTTTGCATGAGCTTAGAGATAAGGCTACAGGCGTTATTACAGAAAAACCACAGTTACAAAATTCACCATTAAATATTTTTGAAATTGAAGATCCTGAAGCAATAAAGGTTGGCGAAGCACTTAATACACTTATGCCTGGTGCAACAGGGCATTTAGTATTTGAAGACGGAGAAAATTATAAGACAATAAAAGTAAAAGTTATTGATGATGAATTGTTTGAAGGACCTGAGCAGTTCACAATTGGCCTTTATGAACCTACAAATGGAGCTGTTTTAGGAGATTCTTTTAATACTGTTGTAAATATAAACAATAATGATGAAGGACAAGATGAAATTATAGGTTTTGATTCTGAAGAGTATTATGTATATCCCGGAGAAAAAGAAGCAGTACTAAATATAATAAGAACAGGAGAAACCAATACATATGCAAAAATAGAGATTTCAACGCTATCCGGTACAGCAAGGGCAGGTGAACATTACCGGCCAATTGTTGTAGAAGTGATGTTTTTACCCGGGGAAGATGAAAAGAAGATTACCATACCCATATTAGCGAACGATGCATCTGAAACCATCAGTTTTAAAATGGTGATTACAGAAGAAAATGCACCGGTAAAGGGTATAAACAGAGCAAAGGTATATATTTATCCCGGTGATGAACAACAATTGCCTTTAAAGAGAAATATGCGGTTGATGGCTGCCGCACCTTCAAGGATTGATCAAGAAATAAGAATTTACGCAGATGAATTTACAGTGCGAAAGTATATAGGAAATAACGCCGGCTATCAATGGGAGTATGGTGGTGTGGCTGAAAGCTTTGGAAGAGCTAAGCAGATGAATTTAACGGAAGGCTGGTATCGTCTTAGCTCCATGTATAAATATTTGGACTTAAGAGGAATAGGTTATATAAGCTGGAAATGGAGCAATTCAGGAGACAGTGGAGATAATAACCGCTCAACAGTTACTATAAACGGTAATAGTGATTGGATTAACGGTAATTTTGATGGATCAGGTCAAGCAGGTCAAGGTGAAAATATAAAAATTAATTTTGACAAAACATCCAACAGTTTAATCGAATTCAAAAATGAAACTTGGTGGAATAACAGCGGTAAACTCAAGGTCGATTATGTTGATTTAAAAAGACAGCAGTTTGATATAAAAATAGAAGCAAATTCAGCTTATTATAGTGTTTGGGATAATGATACCCGTGTGGAAAGTGGTAAGAAATACAACCCGGGGACTGTTCGTACGAGCATAAATAATCCATATAGAGATGAATCATTAAGTTTAATTCCTGACATTAATTCTGAAGGTAGATTAAGAAGTGCAAACTTTCGTGGATACACTATAAGAATGCCTGATGGCAATTACACTGATCTTAAAACAAATAATACCATACATTTTACTCCGGAATTTATAGAAACATATATTTATAATAATGGTCGTACTCCAAATCCAACTACTCTTACCATCAAACCCTATTTTAACGATTATGTACGTACGCGGGGGATATATGTAAGAGAATTTGACAGCAATAAAGGAACAGTGAAAATAGGTAACGAAGAATATAACAATAAAACAAAAACATTTCAGAACTATGTATATGCAGGAGATGAATTAATAGTCAATGTAATACCAAAAGCAGGATACAAATTGGAAGGAATTGCAGTGTACAGAAATAATTCTCCTCAGCCTGAAATAGTTAATGCAAGCTTAGCTACAAATATTGTTTTGTCAGAACAAACTTCCATAGAGCCTATCTTTGAAAAAACAAGCAAGGATATTTTTATAAAATGGGATAAGCCTAAGGCAGATGGAAGCGAAGATTATTCTCAAAATATAGTTAAGGGAATGATATTGCATGACAAACCAAACCATATGCCTTTCGAAGAAAAAAGAATATTAAATAATAATTTGCCGAATCAGCCTTTGAAAGAAAATTACCCTGATGACATAACATATAATGAAGCTTTATCAGAATACATTCAGTCATTAAATAATTACGCAGAACAAATTCAAGCAAATTATGAAGAATACAGAAACAAATATAACGGAACCTACAATCTAAAAGATATTGTTGAGGGGGATGTTGTAACTCTTTTTGCAAAACCTATAGAAGGCTATACCGTGCAATGGACACCTGATTATGAAGTGCAAGGTGGATTTAAAGATGCTGAATATATGCAAAAAATTCAGCCTTATTACGGTAACAGCTTTACTTTTGAAGTTACTCCGGATTTAAAAGGTATTAAATATTATTTTTCATCTGTTAATAATTCCGGTTATTCAATAGCAACGGGAAAAGTAGTGTGTTCAAAACAAACTATTAAAAATCAGGAATTTGCTATTGTAAACCAAAAAAAACCAGATACTTATGATGCTGTACCAAATGTAGAAATATCAGTGGCTGTTGCTGATGGTAACACCACAAATACAATAAACGGTGTAACTTATAAAACAACAGCTAAAACAGATACAAATGGGAACTTTCAAATATATTTGCCTAATTCCGTAGTAGATAAAAGATATTCTTTAAAAATGATGCAAGGCAACAGATATGTTCTGACATATGTTACAGGTCCGGAAAGTGAAGATTCTTTGCCATTTATACTTGAATTGCCATTTATGGACACCCAGTACAGAGTTTACTCTATGAATATAACCGATGAAAAAGAGGATAAAGCAAGTAACTCTTATACAGTGTATATAGAAGATAAAAAATCCGAAATAACCATAAAAACGAGTAAAAATGAATACAATATTGTCTATGGAGTGAAAGTAAGAAGCTATGACTCATTAGGAAACCTATGGGATGAGTGGAATTTAACAACTACTGATATGGAGACATGGAAACTTGCAATACCAAATATGGTAGAAGCATTCAAGGATGGAGGCAGGCTGACTGTTGAGCTTTTTGACTCCGGTATGGTAAGCAAGGGTGAAATGGAATCGGGATATTTACTTGAAGTGCCGGAAACACCTTCAAAAGTTGATTTGCCGCAAGCACCTGATTATGGTGATGGAAAAGTACAAGAACCATTTGGAGAAATAAACCCGGATGTTGATTTAGGCGAGGTTAGAAGTCTTATACCTATAAAAAGAAGCAATCAATACGGCTCTTATTCGATTGCTGTTGGAACAGGAGAAACGATTAAACAGCTGATTGAAGATAATGTGCAGAATCTTGATACAGCGACTGTGCAAGAAAAATTAAATATTTTAACCCAATATATCAGGGAAGGTGAATTTTCTAAAAACCTTCTAAACAAAGATTTTAAGCCAAACAATAGCGGAAATGTAAAAAGCGGCAGGGCTAAAGGCAATATTACCGTTAACTTTGACATAGGATTTTATATTCAGCTTACAAAATTAAAAGAAAATAACCAGAATGTATGGTATTTTGATTATACAATTATTTATATTGCAGCAGAATTAAAAGCAAGACAGGATTTTAACATGACTATATCAGGAGTACCTGTCTATGTTACCCTAACCGGAGGAGGCTCTGCAAGAGGCCTTATCATGGCGGAGGGAAACAATTCAACGAAAATAAAGCTTGATAAGTATGCCGGATATTTCCCTGTAGGCGGCAGCCTTGCAGATATTGTCTATTACGGGCAAATGAAGATTAATTTGTATGTTGGAATAGGTGCAGGAGTTGGGAGACGTGGTGTTTTGTCTGCAGGAGTATCCGGGAAATTGGATTTTGATTTAGGATATCAACCTTGGGAAGCAGCCAAAGGTGTTTTAACATTTGCACTGAGTGTAGATATTGATGTACTTATTATTCCAATTAGCTTCAAGGTGCATGAATATACATGGGATTTGTTTGAAGTTGGCAATTACAATGATAATGCATGGCTGCCAACACCTACGGGACAAAACAGGATGCTGAGGATGGCAAATTTATTAGCACAAGAAGAAAGTGTTGTAACAGTAGGAGAATTAGAAAGAACCACTCCATCATCCTGGAATACCATTCCTTCTGCAATAAATGCAGGGGTGGGGATGATAGATAACATTACCTTGCAAACTAACATATATAAACATCCTGAACCAGAAATAGTTGATTTAAACAATGGTAAAAAAATATTGTTTTATATAAACGATGATCCTTCAAGAAACAATAATGAACTGACAGCAATTTATTATTCCATATATGAAGAGGACGAATATGGTGGTATTTGGATTTGGAGTGAACCCATATTGTTGCAAAATGACGATACAGGAGATTATGACCTTAATGTGAAAAATCTTGGGGATAAAATAGCTGTCCTTTGGTCAAGTCATGAAAATAGAAATAGGTTTGATGACGGGGCTGTTTCTTTGGATAGACTGCTTGGCAATAACGACATATATCTACAGATGTTTGACATGGATGGCAAAAAACAAGGAAATATTGAAAGGTTGACATTTGATGCCGGAGAGTATTCTAATTCTTCACCGAAAATTGCATATGATGAAACAACTAATAATATGATGGTGTTTTATAAAAAGACGGATTATTCAACAGAAGGAATTGAGTTTGATGAAAAAGAAGCAGGAGAAATCGGTAATTTCTTAAATAACTCTTACAGCACGATAGCATACAGGATTTATGACGGAAAATCCCAAAAGTGGCAGACAGAGTATTATGAAAATGAAGTTTCATATAAAGAATATGAAAAAGAATACGGTGAAGGTATATTGCATGGTCAAAGGTTTATGGATTTCAATATGCCGGATCCGGTAAAGGTAGATGAATATGCTGTTGTATCACATAATGACAAAATCCTTATAACATATGTTCATGACGTCGACCAAGATGTAAATACAAAGGATGATACAGATTTATTTGCAATGATATATGATTTTGCTTTGGGCAAATTTACACAACCCATAAGAATAACAAATGATAATACTCCGGATATGAATCCAAAAGAAATAGAATTTGGTGATAATATATACCTGTTTTGGAATAATGACGGCTATATATCATACGTTGATTTGGATGCTATTATGGAATATGGTTTAAAAAAAGCAGAAATTGATGAGGACACATATTATCAAATTGATGAGAAATATAATTATTTCTCAAATGTAATGGAAGAACAAAATTATGAAGCTGCGGAAAGCTTTAGTTTAACAGCGGGCAAGGACGGAAATTTATATGTAGTATGGAATGAATACGAACTATCTTTACCGAAAAATGCTGATTCAACTGATGATGCTGTTAAATCAAGACAAATGTACATAGCCATGTATGATGCAAAGTATAATTTGGCTGCTTCATATTTGGATGAAAGTAATAATAAACAAGATGTCTACAAAGGAGCATGGGGCAGTAAGTGGCAATTAACTGAGACATTGGGAGAAAGTAACAACGAACAAACTGTTTCAGTTGGTGAAGACGGCACAATTGCTATTGCAAACAGAAAATACAACATAGTTTCTGATGAAGAATCCCAAAGTTCATCATTAGTTGTGAGAACATATAAGCCTATAAGCACTTTGTCCATAACAGGAAATGATATAGAGACATATCCTCAATATCCAAGGAGCGGCGAACAAGTAAGAATAACAGTTAATGCAACAAACTATGGATTTATGCCATCAGAAAAAGTTACATTTAAATTTGAAATGCTTGGGAGTGATGGGTTTGTACAGATAGGTGAAAATCAAGAAATACTTTCACACCTTTCTTCAGGTAAAAATATTTCAGCTAACACCTATTTTACAATGCCTGATGAAATATCAGATGTGACTATAAGGATTACTGCCTGGGAAGAAGAATTAACAGATAGCAGCCCGGAAATCCAATATGTTGTTAACACTGACGACGATCTAAAGGTTGAAAATTTAAAAGCATATTATTATGACGAAGATAGCATCAATATCCGGGCAAATATTGTTAATAGCGGCAATTTGGACGGGGAGAATGTTAAGTTTGTTATTGAAAATTTTGATTACGAATTTATCAAAAAAGTGGATATTGGCAGCCTTAAAGTATCCGATATTTATACGATAGACGAATTAATTGATGTTGATCCTTCATATATAAATGATGAAGGAGAAATTATTTTGCGTGTAAAGGTTGTTGAAACCAAAAATAACAAGACTGATGTAGCAGCATTTAAGGATAATATAATTATTTCTAAAGCAGAAGATATGGATTTGGAGATTTCAGACATTGTTATAAACAATAATTTTGACGTAAGAATAAAGATGGGAGAAACAAAGAATATCAACGCAAGGATTATTCCTTTCGTAGTAAATAATGTGAATAGATTGCAGTATTCAAGCCTTACTCCTGATATCGCTGAAATTGATCCATCCTCCGGTATCATATATGCAAAAAAACCGGGAAGTGCAGAAATATTGGTTGAAGCTGTAAGTTTAGATAATTCATTCTTTTTAGCAGGCGATGGTTTGCTATATGATGCTGAGGGAAATATAGCACAATTTACAGAAGATGGCACAGTTATATCAAAAAATTATGAAAACACTGGCGTAATAAAAGCATATAAAAACATATTTGTAAATGTTACCGAAAAAGGTACTGATGAAAATGATGATGATGATGATGATAAAAAGACCACAGATATTACCAAAGGTAAAGATTCTGTAGTAATACAGATTGGGGATTCATCTTTGAACAAAAAATCAGTAATTGCTGCACTAAATGAACTTAAAAAAACAGCTCAAACAGAGAAAAGACTGCAAATAGTGTCAAGTAGCAATTCAGTTGTTTTGGAAAGGGAAGCTGCTGAATTGATTAACAGCAGCAATGTCAATACAGAAATTTCATTGAATGGTGGAAGCTTGTTTATCAATCAAGATGCTTTATCAAATATAATATCAAGCTCACAAGGCGACATAGATATAAGCTTAATTAGAACAGAAACAGCTGAAGGCAGACCGGTTGTTGATATTAACATAACATCAGATAACGAAGCTATAACAGATTTTGGAGGTAATGAGATAATTGTTGCTATACCATATATATTAAAACCTGATGAAAATGCAAATGCAATAGTTGTATATTATGTTGACAGCAACGGTGCATATCATATGGCAACCGGTCAGTATAATAATGGAATGGTAACATTTAAAACAAATCATCTTTCGAAATTTGAAGTGGGATATAACTTAGTAAAGTTTGAAGATGTAACAGGATGGGCTGAAGATTATATTACTTATTTGGCAGCAAGAAAAATTATAAATGGTGCAGGAAATAATAAATTTCTACCTCAGAATAATATTACCAGGGCAGAATTTGTAAAAATGTTGGCTGTATTGTCATCAGACCGGATACCAAATGAGTTAAAAAGTAATTATACGGATGTATATAGCGATGATTGGTATGCACCATATATAGCATGGGCAGCAAAAAAGGGTTATATTCTTGGTATGTCCGAAACAATTTTTGCTCCAAATGAAAATATTACCCGTGAGCAGATGGCGGTTATCATTAATAGATTTATTGCTGACAGAAACATTAAGCTTTATAATAGCGAAGCTAAGTTGTTTGATGATGCTTCAGATATAAGCACATATGCAAAAGATGCCGTAAATGTTTTAAGCAGAGCAGATATTATATCGGGCAAGGGTAATAACAAATTTGAACCAAAACAAAATGCAACAAGGGCAGAAAGCTCAAAGATGTTGACTATGCTATTAAAACAGTATTTAAATTAATATAAATATAAAATCGTAAGTATCCCGATGCTTACGATTTTTATATTTTTTGCTATAATTGACAAGTTGAATTATAATTGTATAATTAAATTAATAAAGAAACAGTATATTAATTATAAGGTTTATTATATGAAAGTGAGGATATTATATGTTTAGAGAAATGAGAAGAATAAAGCAATTATTATCAATGGAAGATACTATAGCTGTATTAGGCAGATGCACAAATGGTGTGATGGCATGTTTAGGAGATGAAGATTACCCTTATGCAGTACCCTTAAACTATGTTTATTACAATGATAAAATTTATTTTCACTCTGCAAAGAACGGACATAAAATAGATGCTGTCATAAAGCATCCAAAGGTATCCTTCACGGTAATAGATAAAGATACAATAGTAAGCGAAGGGTATACCTCGTATTTTAGAAGTGTCATTGCCTTTGGCAAAGCAAGAATTACAGAAGGCGATGAATGGCAGCAAGGATTTAAGGCATTGGTTGAAAAGTATTCCGGAGATATGCCTGAAGATGCCAAGCATGAGAAAATAACAGAATGCACAAGGTCTCATATTGTTGCAATAGATATCGAGTATATAACCGGCAAAGAAGCCATTGAATTAGTTAATGCCAAAAAGTAACAGGAGATATTATGCTTGAAATCGGATTAGTCAAAGAAGTTGAAATCATCGATATGAATCACACAGGTCAAGGCGTTGCCAAGATTAATAATTTTGTTGTATTTGTAAGCGATGCCATAACCGGTGATAAAGTTAAAATAAAAATTACAGATACAAATAAAAATTATGCAGTCGGAGAAATAATAAGCATTATTAAGCCCTCTGAATTCAGAATAGAGCCACACTGCCCACATTTCCAACAATGCGGAGGATGTCAGCTCATGCATATGGATTACAAGGAGCAGTTGAAATACAAACGAGACAGAGTAATAAACGAATTTAGAAGAGCCAAAGTGAATTTTGAAGAATCGATTGTAAATGATACAATAGGTATGGATGAGCCATACAGATACAGAAATAAAACTGCCTTTTCTGTAACTGAAAAAAACAATGAAATTCAAATCGGACCCTATGAACAAAGTACATACAATACAGTTAACATTACAAGCTGCTTAATACAAAGCAAAGCTGCTGACGAAGTTGTGATAATCTTTAAAAACTTAATGGAGAAATACAATATCAAAGCTTATGATAAGAAAACAAGAAAAGGAATTGTAAGAAATATTGTAATCAGAAACAATCAAAAAAGTCAGTTAATGCTCATAATAGTCACAACAACCGAGAATTTTCAAAACAAGGAGCTATTGGTCAATGAATTATCACAAATACAAAATATTATAACAATAGTTCAAAATATAAATAATAAAGACACAAATTTAATCATGGGCAGAAAAAATATTACTCTTTATGGTGAAAGTACAATAATTGATACTATTGATGATTTGAGCTTCACAATTTCTCCCGAAACATTCTTTCAAATCAATCCAATTCAGACAGAAAAGCTCTACCAAACCGCCATTGAATATGCAGACATAGATAAAGGTGATGTTTGTTTTGATATTTATTGCGGAATAGGCACCATATCTTTAATGGCAGCAAAAAAGGCAAAACGAGTATATGGAATAGAATTAGTTGAGCGCTCAATTATAAATGCAAGAGAGAATGCCAAAAAAAACAACATATCCAATGTTGAATTTTATGCAGGTAAAGCAGAAGAAATACTCCCAAAACTTTATAAGCAAAATATAAAAGCGGATATAATAATTGTTGACCCTCCAAGGAAAGGCTGCGAAAAAGAAGTAATTGACACCATAATCAGCATGTCACCGGAAAGACTTGTCTATGTTTCCTGCAATCCGTCCACCTTGGCACGAGATGTCAAATTATTGGAATATGGCGGGTACAACGTAATAAAAGTACAGCCTGTAGACCAATTTTCATGGTCGGTACATGTTGAGACGGTTGTATCTCTCTCCCACAAAAAAGCAGATACACATATCAACATAAATGTAGAGTTTGGTGATGATAAAGGGCAGATTCCTATTGATACGATAGCGAGAAAAGCTGAAGAAAGTAAAAAAATAATATAGTGAAAATATTTTGATGAAATATGTATAATAAAGGAAAAGCGTATTGGGAGATATTATATGAATTTTGAATACACACAAAAAATCAAAACATTCGTAAAGTAAAATGTGATTTATAACACTAAGGAAACTGAATATATAGCTGAACCTTATTGAACATAGAAAGGATAATGTGAATGAATAAAAGTTTTTATAATGAAATCAAAAATATTTTAACCATAGCAAGGAATAAGGTTTATCAGTCTGCTAATTTTGCTATGGTTGAAGCATATTGGAATATCGGAAAATCTATTATAGAAGAGCAAGGTGGAAATGAAAAAGCTGAATATGGAACTGGCTTGCTGAATGAATTATCAAAGCAAATGACACAAGATTTTGGCAAGGGATTCACTGTTGCAAATCTGAAAAATATGCGGCAGTTTTATTTGATTTTTCCAAAAGGCTACGCATTGCGTAGCGAATTGAGTTGGACACACTATCGACTTTTAATGCGTGTAGAAAGCGAAAATGCACGTGAATTTTATATGCAGGAGTCTGTGAAGTCTCAATGGAGTACCAGACAGCTTGAACGCCAGATAAATTCTTTTTTTTATGAAAGACTATTATCTAGTAAAAATAAAGAAAAGGTAGCAGCGGAAATCCAAACACTGGAGCCGGAAAAAACTCCAGAGGATATTATTAGAGACCCATATGTACTTGAATTTCTTGGTTTGAACCCAAGCGATGATTTTTTTGAGAGCGATTTAGAACAGGCATTGATTACACATTTGCAAAAATTTTTATTAGAGCTAGGTAGAGGATTTTCGTTTGTAGCAAGGCAGAAAAGAATTACTTTTGATGGTCGACATTTTAGAATAGACCTTGTATTTTATAACTATATTTTAAAATGTTTTGTTTTGATTGATTTGAAAATTGGAGATTTGACGCATCAGGATTTGGGGCAAATGCAGATGTATACCCATTATTATGAGCGAGAGTTAATGAATGAGGGAGATAATCCCCCAATTGGAATTGTATTATGTGCAGATAAAAGTGAATCTGTGGTAAAACCCGAGTTTAACACTTTAAAATACAAAAAAACGAACAAAAAATGTTGGAAAATATTGAATTTTTCAGCATTTTTTTATTGACAGATTTGTCGAAATATGGTACAATATAACAGTAGTATACGTTAAATAATATGGAGGATGCTATGCATATTGCATGTGTAAACAATCATGGTATTCCATATCTTCAGGTTATGGAAAGTTATTCGATTAAGGAAGATGGTATTTATAAAAGCAGAAAACGTGTCGTCAAAAACCTTGGTCCTTTATCTCGTTTTGATGATGGTAAGCCTGATTATCTAAAAAGATTGAGACATTCTTTTAAAGAAGGAAATCCACTAATACCTGAATTGTATGATTTAGTAACAGATGATAACGTTAAGGATATTGTAACCATACAATTTGACAGGAAGAGTCAACAAGATTGTGTGTCTGATCCTAAAAATATAGGATATTTTCTGCTCGACGGCCTTTATGATGGTCTTGGTATCTATGATGTAATGAATAAGTATAAATCTATGTCAAAGATTGAATATGACCTAAATGGTCTTACAAAGCTGCTCGTTTTTGGCAGGGTTCTTTGGCCGGACTCTAAGGTTAAAACATTCAAAAAAAGGGACCGGTATTTTTTTGATGTGACATCTTCAAATAATTTAATTGAAGTTTACCGTGCCTTAGATTGCTTGAATGATGAAGCTGAGTCTATTCAAAAGCGTATTAATCACAAAGTTAAAAACAGCATCGGCAGGAACATGGAAGTATGCTTTTATGATGTTACAAATTATTACTTTGAGATTGATCAAAATGATGAGGATATTTTAGATACAGAAGGTAATGTAATTAAAGACGGTCTTAGAAAGAAGGGTGTAAGCAAAGAGAAAAGAAGTGATCCCATTGTCCAGATGGGACTATTCATAGATGATAATGGCATCCCCATTGCTTATCAATTGTTTCCCGGCAACAAAACCGATCAGACCACCCTTCGTCCTGCTTTGAAAAAAGGTATAGATAATATGAAGTTTGGAAAAGTAATTATTGTAGCGGACGGTGGACTAAATAACAGTAAAAATATTGCACATATTTTAAAAAAGGGCAATGGATATATATTATCTAAAAGCACAAAAAAAAGTGCAAAGAATGTTAGAAAGTGGATCCTTGAAGAGGAAGGATATGAATGGAATGAGAAAAAAACCTTCAAAGTAAAATCAATACTTCAAGATAGAACAGTTGAAGATGAGGATGGTAATAAAATAAAGTATAAAGAAAAGCTTATCTGCTATTGGAGTAAAAAACACTATGATATGGAAGTAAATGAGAACAAAAAGTTTATTGAGTATCTTGAATCAATTATAGAAAATCCTGATAAGCTTAAAGATAAACCAAAAAAAATTGAGAAATTTTTAAATAAAACTCAAATAGATAAAAACACAGGAGAAATATTAAACGTACATACGCATTTGTCACTGGACATTGAAAAAATACAAGAATACATGAACTTAATGGGGTATTATACAATTATGACATCTGAAATAGAGAAAACGGACAGAGAAATTATTAATAAATATCATGGTCTTTCAAGGATTGAAGACTCTTTCAAAATTATTAAGAGCGATTTAGAAGGAAGACCTGTACATGTATATACACCGGAACATATAAATGCACATTTCCTAATATGCTTTATAGCTTTAATCATGGTTAGAATAATCCAATATAGGATCTTGAAATATCAAGGAAAGGACACTTTGAATGAAGATGGTTGGGAGGCCGGGCTCAGCACAGAAAGAATAAAAGAAGCACTTATATTATTTCAGGCTGACAATCTTCCGGGTGGATATTGTCGTACTACAAAACCTTCTGATGATCTGCAACTGATTCATGATTCCTTTAATATAAATACTGTATTAAATCTGCCTACTTTAACAGAGCTTAGACAATTTAAATATACCTTTGATAAAGCCACTGTTATATGACTATATTTTTATACTTTATTACATACTAAAAATCTTCTGAAATTCCAATGGTATCAGAAGATTTTACACGTCTTTAAGTGTTAAACTGCGGAGAAGCAAACAGTCACGTTTCCCACAAGTATCTTCACACACATTACCATAAACGTAATGCCTATGAAATCGAGAACCAGGAAGAATATAATAAATTAATGGAAAAAATAAAATAAAGTAAGTAAAAAAGTATTCTCTGTATACAACAGAGAATATTTTTTTGTAATATTTTCTTTATTACCATATTGTGTTATAATACAATCAATGAAAAAGAGAGCAGGTGAAAGATGCTTATAAAAAACGGAAGAATAATAGACCCAGTTTCAAAAAGAGATGAAATTGCTGACATATTGATTGAGGAAGGTATTATTACAAGAATTCAAAAGAATATTAATATTGAAGATGAAGTTATATATGCTGAAGGTAAAATTGTAGCTCCGGGATTAATAGATGTGCATGTGCATTTCAGGGAGCCCGGGGTTGAATATAAGGAAGATATATTATCAGGGTCAAAAGCAGCTGCAAGAGGCGGATTTACAACTGTGGTATGTATGGCTAACACTGCTCCTGCGGTAGATAATATCGAAACACTCAAATATATAAATGATATAAAAAAGCATTCGCCAATCAATATTCTCCAAGCTGCAACAGTAACAAAGGAATTAAAGGGTACTGAAATTGTAAACATGGAAGAATTGATAGAGCATGGAGCAGCAGGATTTTCTGATGACGGGCTTCCTATAATGGATACAAATATTGTATTGAATGCCATGTTGGAATCAAAAAGATTAAATATGCCCATAAGCCTTCATGAGGAGGATCCACGGTTAATAAACAGTCCCGGAATAAACGAAGGTAAAATATCCGAAAAGCTTGGTATTAAGGGAGCAACACATCTTGCTGAAGATGTGATGGTAGCAAGAGATTGTATAATCGCTATAGAAACAGGTGCAAAAGTAAATTTTCAGCATATAAGTTCAGGTTTATCAGTTGATATAATAAGGTGGGCTAAATCAATGGGAGCAAATATTACCGCTGAGGCTTCACCTCATCATTTTTCCATGACAGAAGAGGATATACCAAAATTTAATACAAATGCAAAAATGAATCCTCCCTTAAGAACAGAAAATGACAGAATGAAATTGATTAATGGTTTGAAAGACGGTACCATTGATATAATTGCTACTGACCATGCTCCTCACAGCAAGGAAGAAAAGAGCATGGAATTCAATAAAGCTCCAAGCGGAATAATAGGTTTGGAAACTGCTTTGTCTGTTGGTATTACATATTTAGTAAAAGATAAGCATCTTACAATCATGCAGCTTTTAGAAAAAATGACAGTAAATCCTGCAAGATTGTATAATTTGCAGTCAGGAATTAAAGAAGGCAATAAATGCGACCTTGTAGTATTTGACATTAATGAAAGATGGATTGCTGATGAATTTTATTCAAAATCAAGTAATTCCCCATTTCAAGGCAAAGAATTATGGGGTAAGGTTAAATATACCATATGCGGCGGGAAAGTCGTGTATGAAGATAAATAATATCCAAATGCGTTAATTTACATATAATAAACTGAAATATAAAAACAGCAGGTGATATTATGATATATTTAGATAATGCAGCTACAACATTTCCTAAACCTTCATCAGTATATAAAAGCGTAATGAAAGCAATGAAAGTGTACGGAGCAAATCCGGGCAGAGGAAGCCATAAGATGGCAATTGAAGGTGCCAGAATTATTTATGAAACCAGAGAGCTTTTAGCAGAGCTTTTCAATATGGATGACCCGATGAAAGTAATTTTCACATTTAATGCAACAGATAGTTTAAATACTGCAATAAAAGGCATTTTGTCTTCCGGTGACCACGTGGTTACTACAGAAATGGAGCATAACTCTGTTTTAAGACCAATTAAGGAATTAGAAAACTTTGGAGTAGAAAATACAATTGTAAAATGTGCTACAGACGGGACAATAAATTTAAATGATTTGGAAAGTGCTATAAGAGGCAACACAAAATTAATTGTAACAACACATGTTTCAAATTTAACAGGCACAATATTTCCTGCAGAAGAAATTGGAAAAATATGTAAAAAATATAGTATACCATACTTGTTAGATGCTTCACAAAGCGCCGGGGTTTTAAATATTGACATGAAAAAATACAATATCGGATTATTAGCGGTACCCGGTCATAAGGGACTGTTAGGTCCTCAGGGAACAGGTGCTCTTTTGATAAATAGT
>ENA-UOOE01000832-UOOE01000832.1-fermentation-metagenome-genome-assembly--contig:-NODE-832-length-28221-cov-3.795143_pt1 | contig 28221 bp, 42 predicted proteins | sample MGYA00245776_ERZ724021 | MGnify/ENA primary metagenome ERZ724021 (study PRJEB28704, sample SAMN03018321) | fermentation metagenome | biome: anthropogenic terrestrial biome; feature: soil; material... | reverse complement strand
AATAATGTAAACAAGGCTCAAAATTAGCCATAATTTCTATGTTCTTACCCTTTCTATTTAAAGCATTTCTTGCCGCAGCATATTTATAGCAAGGATTTTTACTTAAATCTAATTCCATAAAGTCTTCCCTTGCCTCCTGAGCACCTTTCATCATCTCTTCAATATTGATTCCTGCTACCGCAATTGGCAAAAGTCCTACTGCTGTTAGAACAGAATATCGTCCACCTATATCATCAGGAATTACAAAGGTTTCATATCCCTCACTATGAGCTAGAGATTTTAATGCTCCTTTTTCTTTATCAGTGGTAGCAAATATTCTTTTTTTAGCTTCCTCTTTTCCATATTTCTTTTCAGCCAATTCTCTAAAAATTCTAAAAGCAATAGCTGGTTCTGTAGTAGTTCCGGATTTTGATATAACATTTATTGAAAAATCCTTTCCATCCACTAGCTCCAATAAATCTGCCATATAAGTTGAGCTAATATTATTCCCTACATAGAATATAGCCGGGTTTTTTCTTCTCTCTTTATTTAAATTATTATAAAAACTATGGCTTAACATTTCAATTGCAGCCCTAGCTCCTAAATATGAACCTCCTATACCAATGACAATTAAAATATCTGAATTAGCTTTAATTCTTTCTGATGCTTCTATTATTCTTCTAAATTCTTCTTTATCATAATTTACAGGTAAATCAACCCACCCTAAAAAATCATTTCCTGCTCCTGTGCCCTCATGAAGCATTTTATGAGCTTCTTTTATTAGAGGCTCTAAATTATATATCTCCTCTTCTTCCAAATAAGGTTTAGCATAGCTTAAATCCAAGTTTATTTTCTTCATATAAATTTCCTCCTAAAAAAGTCTTATATAGTATTATTGCTTAAAAACATTATAAATATAATCTTCCAATCAAAACATTACTATATAAATTTTATTATAATGAGATCTTTAAATCAAGGGAAATTTGTAATTTTTGTAAACTAGCATGATAAGAAAGTGCCTTAAATGCACTACAAATCTATGCACATCTAAGGCACTATTATTTATTATTTATTATTTATTATTTGAATTCTTATTCCCACTCGATAGTACAAAATGTTTTCATGTTATTTCAGGCTGTTTTTAGTCATTCCTATTATTTATATTATTCATATTATCACATTTATTTCTCTCTCCTGATTTTTTTGTTACGCTTTTGTTACGCTCTTCTATTTCCTCTGGCAACCATCCAAGATGTTTAAGGTAAAATGTAGCCGCCTCGTTATAAAAGTCCGAGCGTGAATATGCGCCTTCCTGCTGCTTGTTTCTCTCTTCGACGTATTCGTCAATTATATCAAGTTTCCCTATAGGTGCGTGTACTGTAATTGGTACGCGCCTTGTTTTACCCTTTAGTGGTCTCCCGAGTGTGGCCATATTAACTTCACCTCTATCTCTGCCCCTTGTTTCTTTCGATGCCAGTCAAATCTTGTAGCATATCTGAGAGCTCCTTTGGCAATATGAAAGCTGGTTCTGTTCCAAGACTGGCGGCAAGTAATTGTTTCATTTCTATGCGATTTTTATTGTTGTACCCCTGGATTACCCTTTCGATGTCATATTGTAGACTACATAAGTTTGCCTCGTTTATTTCTTGATAGCAATAATTTTGAAAAATCAAATCAATTGCAAGTTTTTCAATCGCCCAATTTGCAAAAATGTTATAAATCTCCACAAAAAGCTCTCTATCTTCTTCTGGTACCATATAAAACTTTTCATGTGGTATAAATGTGAATTGTAGTGCACCTATATCTTCCATATCCCTTGTCACATGTGCTCCAAAGCTGTTTATGATATGGTTAATCATTATATCTGCTGTAAGCCAATTTGGAAAGTATACATTCATTGCTTCCCCTCCCTGTTCTTTACCGCTGCGTCCACAAGCCTATCAAGCTGTGCCCTGGTCTCCTGGTTGAGCGTCTGGATCCAGCGCTGCGGTATTTCGTTGTATCCGTATATTGCTCCGGCAAGTCCGCCGGTGATTGCTGCTATCGTATCTGCGTCTCCTCCAAGGTTGGCTGCCTCGACGATTGCGTCTTCGAATGTTTCAGCTACTGCCAGACTGTGAAGAGCACATTTGAAGCTGTCGACCACATACCCGGTTGGCTCGATGTCTTCCCTTGGCTGCAGTCTGTACTCGCTTCCCTTAAGTGCCCTGTTAACATCAAGTGCTCTGTTAACGAGCCACCATGCTCCGTCGTCGTTGTTTGCTCCAATTATTGAGTGTACCATTTCTGTATATAAATAACAAGCCTCGGTTGATTTCTTGTCCCAGTGTGTCATTCGTGCTATGGCTCCAGCCGTCTCTACTGCCTGCAGCCGTCCTTCGTAATAAAGGCCAGGATAAATTGTGCGCATGAGTGCTCCATTTCCCCCACTACGATTTCCATTTGCTTTAGACGTATACTTGCTTGCCTCGAACCATTCCTCTTTATCTGGGGCGTCCTGGTGGCTCACGGTGGCTGCCCTATGTATACTCATGCTACATGTCCCTCCGATGTCCTTCGGGCCACTCTTTGCCCATTCAATGAAGCGAGCTCCTACCTCTTGGATTGGGTCGTCTGGGTTCTCTATGATCCCTTCTGCTACTGCCAGGGTCATTTCTGTATCATCGGTGACTTCTCCTGGCTTAACCTTCAGCCACCCTCCTCCGATCATCTCCGTTACCCTGCCGTGTTTCCTAGTGATCTCGCCTTTACTCATGAATTCCAAGGGGGCGCCAAGTGCATCCCCTATTGCTACGCCGTATAATGCTCCGGCGATCCTATTCCTTAAATTCTTCATTTCTACTCCTCCTCCAATCAATAAGTGTAATATGTCTTTTCGGCCTCTTCCTCGGTGTGAGAGTCCATCTCTTCCAGCATTATTGCCTCAAGTATTTTTATGGTCTTGTTGCCGAGTTTGGTCTGTTTGGCTGCTCTTATCATATAGCCGATTGCCGCTTCATTTGTCATGGCCGTTCCTCCTTTCAGTCCTTCTCTGAATATTGGTAGTTTAGGCTACTTTCCTCTATCCTGTAAATGTCGGTCGTTTTTGCCCATCTCTGTTTTACAACCAGTTCCCAGTAATCTTTGTACTCTGTCAAATAAAACTCTGTTTCCTCCATCCTCGCCTTTGTTGGGTAATATTGAAAACTGATATTTCCCAGGTCAAGCTCTATGCATTTCTTCTGAAGCTCCAGGATGATGTTTTGGGTTTCCTGGTCTATCTCGTAGTAAGTTTTGTTCATAGTCGTTTCTCCTCTTGCATTTTTTCAGCGCATTTGCTGCAGAGATCGTCTTCCACCCAGTAGCAGCCTCCTTCGCAGGCATTATCCCACGTGCACCCGCATACGCGGCATCTTTGTTCATCAAAGAGTTGATCGTCGTCCTCTCCCTCGTTGTCAAAGCCGAGAACCATTGCCCACTGGTTTAGTGGCAGTGGCTCTTTTCCAAGCATATCAAGGATAGCTTCCTCTCTCCCGCACTCGTTGCATATATAAACGTCTACTCTCCTGCTCAATGCATTTCTTACCGGGTTCTTATCCATGCAGTCGTGGCCGCATCTTGGGCACGGAAATGTGTAGTCTGATGTTTCATCCTCCTGGATCGGTCTTAAACTCTCTATGAGTTCTTTCGCCTGTTCAATTGTTCTTGTCATGGCTATTCCTCCTTCAAAAATTAAGATTCTCGTTTCCATTTTCCTTCTGGTATCTGTACCAGTTCAGCATCATCACGAAGTCTCCGGGGCTTATGATCTCACAGTCCTCCTCATCGCCCTTGCTGCTATATGTGGTTACGTATACCGGGCCGTCTTCTCTTGCCTGAAATACTTCGATCGTTCTACCGCTGTTGACCTTGAATTTCATCTTCATACGGTTTTGCCTCCTTGTGTTGGTGCTTTGAAACTCTCAAATTCTTCCTGAAGGCTCTCCAACTCATGCCGCTTCTGTGTGATACGCTCCTCGTACTCTCTCGCCTTCGTTGCTGTTGGCAGCATGTCGGCTATAATCCTGATTCCATATGTGTCATAAAGGCTGGCGATCTGCTTCTTTCCTTCGGTCTCGCTTATTGAAGGGTGAAAGGTATAAACCATTTCGATTGCAGCGTATTCTGCGTCCGTGAAATCTCGTTTTGTAAGATCCTTGAACTCTTGCTTTGTCATTCTGCTCTCTCCTTCTTGCTAATCCAGTTTTCTTTTGCCTGCCTGCATGCTTGAAGTGTGGACTTTACGCAGGAGAACAGCTCTCCGTCTGTGTGTCTGTAGTCGTATTGTACTGCTGTCTTCCTGGTTATGCTGCTCTTAAAGGTTTCATGTTGTTCTTGGCCTTTGGCCAGGTTCTTTGGATTTAACATTCTTTTTCCCCTCCTAATCCTTCTGTAATTTTTATGCAATCTACGTTCCCAAAAGAGTCTGTTGCTTCAAGTATAATCGTATCTTTGGTTTCGCTTACTACCGTGAACTGGTGGAGCGCGTTGCGGTTTTTGTTTAGTGCATCGCTGATTTTTTTGCCATTGAATGGCTGTCCGTTTATCGTCTCAATAAAAGTTCTTTTTGCGCCGTCGTACCCGTTTGTGGTGTCGTAGACGTAGTTTGAAAGGCTCATGGGGATGTGGTTCTGTTTTCCGTATGCTCTTATTTTTCTCATTCTTGGTTCCTCCTTCTCATTTCTTGAGAACATTATAAACCGATGGTGGTTAATAGTCAATAACAATTTCTCGAATTATGAGAACTACTTTTAGGCAATAAAAAAAACCCCAGAGTGGGTATTCTCTGGGGCTCCGGTTCATGTCCGGTGTCATTTAGGATTCTATCGCTCGACTGGGCTGCAACCCAGTCAGTGTGAATGTCTTCTGCTCGTTCACTGTCTGCTCTATCTTGGTGTCAAGCCATACTGTAAGGTCTCCGTATAGGTCTGTAATCATCTGCTTCGCTTCTTCCGTAAGTAGTTTAAGCGCTACGCTTTTAGCTGTGTTGAATGCCTGTGTCTGCGCATCCTTATCAAATTTACCTTGCTTCTTCAGCGATTCGACGTATGTCTGTGTTGTGTAGGTTACTGCTTGAAGGACTGCATCGGTCGCTTCCTGCAGATAAGTCCTTACCGTTTCGTTGTCTATCTTGGTTGTTGTCTGTTCTGCTTTCGCTTTCAGGAATTTTACCAGGTAGGTAACTAAAACCGGGATTGCCGGTATGATTACCACCTGAATTAAAGTGATTAGCAATTCTTTCATTCATGGTTCCTCCCCTTTTATTGAAGTATCAAATCTTGGAGCTTCATAGCTGCCGTGATTTGACCTTTAAGACCTATTACTGCTCTGTTTCCATTGATCTGCTGGACGTCGTATACAGTGTTATAAACAAAACTGGCCAGGCTTCCACCAGTGTATGTCTTTGCTCCATTTCTCACCTTGACCTTGCTGCCTACCTTGATTGTCTTTACTGGTGCTGGTGCCGGAGTGGTTCCAGCTGCTACCTGCGTCCCTCCGGTTGTCGTTACGTAAGTGTCAAAACCTGCAATTTTAAGCTTGGTTGCCATTGCATCTGCATTTGCTTTTACTGAATATGCACCCACCTGCACCCTATAAAGGTTTCCGGACTGCTTTATGATTGCATCGAATCCGGCAGCCTTTACCTTTGCGAGCTGCGCGTCGGCGTTTGATTTATTGGAGAAGGCTCCGGTCTGCACATAGTACAGAGTGCCGGATCCGGTGGATGGGGAAGTGCTTGCTCCGAGGCGTTTGTTTACTTCGGCTGCGATATAAGGGAATTTGCTCTGCAAATAAGGCCCAGGGCAATTCGTATTAGCAAACATGTTATGTCGAGTAAGGTTTCCGTTTGCGTCTCCGGTATAGCTCAGCTTTTGTATGCCGTTTCTCTGGCAAATGTCGACGCATAGATCAATAAGCTTGCTTAGGACTTTATCGCTAACGTGCCAATTTCCACCGATTTGATCGTTGGCGACCTCAATGGTTACTGCCTGGTTGTCGTTTGCGGCGCTCGAACTCGTCCATGCCCTGTTTTTTTCCTCCACATACATTCCTATACGGCCGTCTGATCCGATACCATAGTTTGCGCTTGCCTGGCGGGACGTCGGTGCAAAAACGTTCCCACATGTTTCAACCGATAATTTTCCGGCCATGTGGTGAATGGTAATTTTCTTGATTTTATCTTTTCTCGGATTGCTGCTGTTCGGGGATATTTTAGTGAAGTTTACCAATTGACTGTTACTCATCATCATCACCCCTTCCATTGCTCAGTTCCTTCGCGGTTTCTTCAGAAGCATTTTCATTTTCTTTGAGCTCAACGCCCAAGCTGTTCTTTTTTTCGTCCATGAATATTCCTCCTTATTATTGAATATTTTCGTCGGCTGCTGCTGTCTCATCGTTACTGGTCGTATTTTGATTTGCCAGGTAATGAGGTATTTTCAGTTCGTTCTCCCTCTGTGCTTTGCGGTAATAGAAGCCGGTTGCTGTGGCCAGCTCCGTAAAAATCGAAGGTATGAGGTATGCAAGTGGCGAAAGGTCACCGGTGATATAAATCATTCGGCATGAAAAAACGACCACTGCTATGGTCGTGATTGAAATTACTATGAAGATCAATTTGGAAAACTCGGCCTTTTTCTTTTTGGGTCTGTATTTGCTTTTTTTGCCCATTGTTTCGCTTCCCTCCTAATACAGATTTTTTATGCCCTGCTCCGTCATGAAGTCCTTCTGCTCGTGCTTTACCTTTTGAGCGTATGCCAGTGCTGCACTTAGTTCACCATTGCATTTGCCGTCTCGTATTGCGCATGCTGTAGCTTCTCCCAGTGCGATTGCTGCTCCCACACTGCGCATAAGTAGGATTTCGTTTTTCTCCCTGGCCTTTTCTCGTTCGTCCCTTTGAGTGTCACGCTTTGTTATGTTCTTCTGAATTGCCCAGAAGCATAATCCTGTGACCGCGCTCGGTATTCCCATTAAGGCCAGTACTGCTGTTGCGTCAAATTGCATCGATATTTTTCACCTCTCCTTTTTAATTAAATTAGGCGAGCTATGCTGCAAGCTCGCCTGTAATTTGGTTTATTGTGCTGGTTCTAGTTCTGGCCTTATCTGGTATATTTCTGCTAAAATAACCGGCTGTTCCGTTGCTGGGTATACCAGCACCAGTTCCTCTGGTGTTCCAAGTCCCATATCGGCCTTGGTTATGATTGCCCTTGCGATTACTCGCACGACATATGAAGCGTAAGCCATTATTTAACACCTCCTGCTAATTGATCAGCAAACGCAAGCTCCAAATCCTGAATCCTTACCTGAAGGTCAGCATTAGCTGCTACTGCGTCCGCCAGTGAAAGTTCCAGGTCTTGAATTCGGTTATCCTTTTCCTTTTCCTTTTCTCTGGCCTCTCTCAATTCGGTTAGGTCTTTTTTTGCGAGTATTTCCATCCATACCACCTCCGTTTAATCAAATGCTATTCCAAGGCCTAGAATTTCGATGATGCCCTGCGTGTCATTAGCCCATACCGTGATTCTGATGTCTAAACCCCATTTATCAGCCGCCTTATTCTTGTTTGGTAGTTCGGCGTAGTTTTGTGTCATGTATGCCTCTGTGATGTCTTTCCAAACAGGGAACGGGTCAAAGGCATTGTTACTGGCCTCTACTTTAAATACTGCCGGGTTTGAACCGTCTTTGGCGATGTTCTGGTATCCAAAGACCAGCAATCGTTCAACCTCTACGGATGTCTCTATCGGTGTTTTAAGTCTAAGCTGTAGCATATTTCCTGCTCTGGCTATTCTGGCCAGCGTCCACTCTCCGTAGGCTCCGGTTGTATCGCGTGCCGCCATGCGCCAATAATAACTTTGATTCTGTTGCAATGGCTCTTGTAATGAATGTCTTACCTGTTGGGTTCCTTTCGGTGCACCTCCTGTTGGTATCGGGATCCAATTGGTACCATCATATATTTCCCATCCGGATATGGCGTCCGCTGTTCCTGCTCCGTATTGCTGGCCTGGTATGAATACGTCCGGTGCCGTCTCTCCTATTACTAGCATGAATGCATCGCAGTAAAATGTCGCGCCTATTACGGATGATGTTAATACAACTACTCGTAATTTCGCACAATCCTGGCCGGTTCGTGCAAAAACTGTTAACGTCTGCCATTCTGTACCATCTAGTGTAATCGGCTCACTGCCGGTGGATCTCAGATACGCTCCTTTGTTGTCCAGTTCCTCTATTGCGATTCTTATATAACCGGCTCCCTTTACCTTCACCTGGGCTGTGTAGCTCTTTCCACCTATTGCATCTACTGGGCTTAGTTCCACGCCTTCGTTAGCTGTCGTTCCTGATGTGGTTACCTGTAGGCTGGCTGCTCCTTCGTTGAAATGTACAGTTGATTTAGCAATGGTTGCCCCTTTTCCTACAAACCCTGTTGTATCAACTTCTACTCCTGCCTGGTTTGCCGTCAACATGTTCTTTGTACTGGTTTCTAAATCGGCCACGATGTTTGCAAAGTTTATGTCTTTTGCAATTTGCAACCTAAAATGTTGCGGGTCTCCTTCTGGATCCGTGCCCACACCCGCCATAAACACTGGTTGAAGCGGCACCCTGGCGGTCTGAACTGGTGAAATTGCCAGTAATGCATCTGGGCGCAAATTATGAACTATACTAAAGATACCGCTGGTGGCAAAAGGGCCATCTGTTTTCCCATCGTTTGCCTTCACATAAATTCGGTAATTTGTCCCTTCTGGTATTACACTGGTGTCCCACGCGAGCATTAAGGCTGTTACTCCTGTCGCTATTGGGAGTATAGTTGCTCCGTCATCTGCTGAATAATAAACCGAGTATGTCAGTGGGTCTCCGTCTGCGTCTGTTGCGTCCGACCATTCGATTGTAATGTTGCCGACCACGGTGGATCCTGTGATTGGTCTTACGATTGGCCCTGGTGCGCTTGGTGTTGCATTGACTTTTTTGAATGTGTATGTTCTGGTGCTTTTGTTTCCAAAACCGTCTGTTGCCTCAATGGTTATAGTATGCGACTGGTTGAGTGCAAGGCTGCCCCATGTTCCAAGGTCAATTGCAAGTTCTAAGTCTGTATTCTGGGCTGCTCCTGTGATTGTTCTGATGACACCACCATTAATGCTCTCCGTTACATCTACTGCGTCTCCGTCTGCATCTGAAACCTGGTAAACTACACTGAATGGCCCGTTCTTGTCTCCCAGATTATCATCTGATCCAGAAATCAGAGGAGCAGAATTCAGATTTACAAAGCAGGCGCGAAACCCGCAGCTGCCGTTGGCATTGCCATCGTAATAGCCGAAGCAAACAAGCCCCGCGCCGCTACCGGCATAGTTGCCGCCACGCATGAAAACAGGGTCACTGGAGTACGGAAAGTACGAGTACGCAGCCGCGCTGTTCCAGTTTTTCCATGATGTAGTGCCTTCTCCGGCTGATGAAGTTTCATGAATGAGCATGCCATCCGTCTGCCCTGCTGCTGCCGCATAGTTATCAGCTCGCGTGTCTCCGCTGCCAACAGGGAATACGTCTTTATACTTGGCATCTGCATTTATGAGTGATTGGCAATAGGTAGTCAAGCTGCTATTCCCGTTATTCACGTAACTTGCAACATATTCATATCCGCATCCTACTAAATCAAAAATACCTGTCACATTGCCTGTGGTTGAAGTCTCTCCAGTTGTATCCAATGAACCGGTTGTATTAACTGTTCCTCCTGTTGTATATCCGGTGTGATACCCGCTGTCTCCATTGATTTTTGGTCTTCCCTGACCGACTGCATAGGCAAGTAATGCTGCAGCTCCATATTCACCATTTTTTGCCATGTGGTTGTCTACGCCGTCTGTTGCTGTGGTTATTGATGGCTGCATGTTTCGGCACTTGGTGAAAATATCATTTACAGTAATAGAGCGCAACGATACTTGCCCTGGCTTTGAACCTGGTATGCCGTTAGCTATGTCATCATAAGCTTCGTATTTCATAACCCATATACCGGTTAGCTCTGTGGTTCCAAATTTAAAGGCTTTATGAGCCTTGCATGTTCTAGCATCAATCGCTGATGTGTCGTCGGTCGTACCGGCTGAAAATCTAATCTTAACTTCTGGATCATCTGCGTATTGTATAGCTCTGTAAGTAAATCTTGGTATCCATACCCAGAGATTACCCTTTGTGTCTTTTGCATTTGCCCATTGCTTTGGTGCTACATTGTTTAAAATGTTCACCGGATCGTAGTTGTATTTCCATCCGGTGCTCCCTTGTGCGGTATTTGGTACAGCTGTGAAGTCATGATTTGTGCCCGCATAGTTAACCGCCTGCCATCCTGCTGGCAGTACCGGAGCATTTGCTACTCCTGATATTAAACTCATTACAATTCCTCCTTATTAGAATATAAGCAACGGATACCGTTCGGTCTTGGCTTACTAGGTACCCTTTGCTACTTTTGTTTTTACCTCAAGTGAGGAAGGAATAAGGCTCCTTTGGTTCTGGTGGTTCTGGATGCAAGTCCTTGAACTTGCATCATCTCGCTATTAAACCAGAGCAGGCGCGAAACCCGTAGTTGCTGTTGGCATTGCCATCGTTATAGTTGAAGTAAGCAAGCCCCGCGCCGCTATTGTCATAGTTGCCGCCACGCATGAAAACAGGGTTACTGGAGTACGGAAAGTTCGAGTTCGCAGTTATAGCCTTATCCCTATATTTATTACGATTGTCTTGAAAAACTAAATTGATTAAAAATTTTATTAATGAGCCAGTAGCTATCTGCATGTTTTGCGTATCCCGCCCAGCTCATTAATACTTGTTTTATTTCTTCTGCCTCCATATCACCTTCCTTGTACTTTTGTTGGAACTTTTTCAGCTTTCTTTTGATGCGGCGTTTGCTCTCTGTCCGGATCTTCATATGCGTGGCCCATATTTTGTATCCACAAAAATTAACCCCGTTTTTAAGCGGGGATATTTGGGTCTTTCTATTCAACTCAAGGTGTAGCTCTTCTGTCACAAACTGATTGATTTTTTCCAGGGCTCTCTGTGCGTCCTCCTTCGATGGCAAAATTAGAATAAAATCATCCATGTATCGAACGTACTTCCTTATGCGCAGATCGTGCTTAATAAACATGTCCATCTTGTGTAAATAAATGTTGGCATACCACTGCGATGTATACGATCCAACCGGTATCCCTGGGTTCTCCGTGCTGCCGAGTATAACCTTAGTAAGTCACAGAACCTTTGGGTCTGCTATCTTTTTAGCAATCATGTTATAAAGAATGTCATGATCTATTGAAAAGAAGTAGCTTTTAATGTCTCCTTTCAGGATGTATGGCTCCTCCCACGTTTTCTCTGCTGCTCGTAGGTTGTCCTGGACTTTATATGCCGCGCGGTGCATCCCTTTACCTTCAAGGCATGCATATGAGTCGCTTATGAACGCTGGGCCAAATATCGGCTTTATGAAATTGGCTACGTACCATTGATGAACTACCCTATCTCTGTATGGTGCTGCTTTTATCAGCCTTTGTTTTGGCTCGTAAATAGTAAACTCACGATATTCCCCTGGCTGATATGTTCCATTTTTGAGTTCTCTTATTAGGGTTATTAGATTGCTTTCCAAATCCATTTCAAACTTAATGACATCGGATGTGAAACGTTTCCCTTTCTTACCCTTTTCATGTGCTGTTAAAAATTGCGATAAGGTCAGTGCTGGCTCAAACAGGTTTTTGTATGTCTTAGCCAACAGTGGATTTTATCCATCCACCTAGGATACGGCCGATTTCATCTAGGCGTCTTGCCCATTCCACGTAATTTTGATTTGAAATGTATCTGTTTTTATGAGCCATGCGGACTAAAACCTTTTGAAGCTGTACCTCCGCATCTATGGCGTTAAGCATATCAACCCGCACTTTTCGGTTATTGTATACCTTGTTGGCCCGCAATATATACTTAAGAACGGTATACATGCTGTCCTTGATGTGTGCTGCCATAGCAAACTTTTCTGATTTAGGGAACTTTCTTAGGATGTTATACGCGTATTCTATTAAATCGACGTACTTTTGATAAATTAATAATTCTTTCTGCTTTGTCTGTGGCAATTTTGTTCCTCCCTCACCTATGGCAATCTGACCTTTTTATTTGCCGCGTCGTATTCCCCTGCTATGATATTTATGTCATTCATATCCCTAAATGTGATCCAGCACATATTTGCCGTTAATCCATAAGCTCGCGCCTGGCCATCAAACTCGTATCTCATTCGCATGTCGAGTGCGTCTGTCATTAAGGTGTGTGTCCTGGCTAACGATGTTTCCGATGCATCATATGATTCTGAAATTCCCTGTTCCATATTGTTCAGCTTCGTTGCGCTCACCGGCGTACCTTGCTGTATTATTTCCTGGGTAACTGGATCCACTATGTGGTCTACCCATTGTGTTGGCATATATGGCATTAGCTTTCCACCTCCCTTATGCTAACTTCAAAGGCTACTAACATGCCTTTGTCCTCTGATTTGGTTATGTTGTCTGGTTTGTCTAAAATCGTGTTACCTTCTTCATCCAAAATTAGAAAATCGGTAAATGTTCCAGCGTCCTCGTCGGTTAAGTAAAGGTATACCCGAACTGACTCTCCAGTGTATTCTTTACGAAAAATCGGTATTTCCGTTTGTTGGCCGTCTTTGATGTATGCTCCTTGTGAAAGCAATGTCGATACTTTATTGGCCATCTGAGCCATGCCATATGATGTTATCAAGCTGCCTCACCTCCTGCATAAAATGTCCCACAAAGTGGGTATGAAACTGTACTGTAATAAAATTGTGAATTAAATCCAATTCCAAACTGTAATAAACGGCCAGTCCATCGTTCCTCGTCGCTCGCATTGAATGTCCCGCATAGCCTGTAATTGAAACTGAGTTTGCTGCTCCTTGTATCAATAACGAGCCCCGTCTTTGTTTCAAATACGACCTCAAACGAAAGGTGAGAAGGCTTTATATCCTTTACTGTTTCAACGATTAGCTTAAAATCCGCATTGTTTTCCCCTGGTGAAACGTAAATAAAAAAGACGTATTCTCCTTCTTGCTCGGTTACTGTGACCGTGCGTCCGGTTACGTCTTTTAAAAATTGTTCTATTCGTGCTGGGTTCATCGGGGATCTCTTGCTCCGCTTTATGATCACTCTCCGCCTTCGCTCTTCAATCGGCATATTATCGTCTGGCGGTATGTGGTACCTCTGCTCCCAGTAAACTATACCCCACGTCGCTGTCTCCGGGAATGCTTGAAGACGGAGCTCTTCGAAGAATTTCCATGCTTCGTCCATCTCCAATCCCATGACCTGAAATATCCATTTCCCTACATAAGCCTTATCGTAAATAGGAGAAACGGTCTTCATCATCCTCTTAGCTGCTGGGCTTGTTGGGAAATTATCTAAATCGATCATTAAGCACCACCTCCACCCTTCGGATCAATGGTTCCTGTTACTGGGTATTCGTCCGCTTTAAGAATAATATTTGCAATGCCTCCGTTTATTGTTAGTCCTGTGTAATCCTTCACTCCACTCGTGCTCGTTAAAATGGATCCTATCCTTGTGTATCTCACAACTCCTTCCTTCTTTGCTTCAATGTAGTAAGATTGGAACTGTGCTTTGAAACGTTCTAGAACGGTTTCTTGTGTCTCTCCTGCCTGGATTTCTAATAGGAAGGTGTAATTTATTTCTTTTGCTGTAGGTGCTACGACAGTCACTGTGGCTCCTATAGGTGCCTTCCTTTGTATCCTGTCATCAGGGCGCATAATGTGGTTGTAAACGGCGGTTATTATCGATTCATTTGCCGGTTGCCCATTCGAGTCAATAATAACTACCTTCACGGTTCCTGGCCCTGCCCATTCTGGCATTGGTAGTGCGGTTCCCACACCAGGTACCTCCTCTGCCCATCGCTTATAGTCGCCATCACTGCCTACAAAGCTGGCCTCGCTTGCTGCATCAAGTTCGTCAATTCTCCCTCTCAGATTGTCATCGCTCTCTTGTTCTGTTCCTCCTGTAATTGGAGCCGGATTAGTTATTGATGTGATCCCTTTAATTGGTGTCATCATCATGGTTATTGACGCAGCCGGTACATTGCCTTTCGTTCCTGCCTCTGTAGCTGTCACCTGAAGGTTAACCGTTCCGGTATCGCCTATGGTATATTTCTCTTTGGTCTTATATTCGATGGCTGGTGTATCTCCTGTGGCCGGTACTGCAAATTTGAAACCTGCAGGTATTTCTGTCCACGGTACGCCGGTTACCGTTAAGGTGCCCGACGCTGGGTTGGGCGGTTTTCTTACCAATCCTTTCCCTTTTGCATGGAGATCCAGCCATTCGTCGTATGCCCACATTGGGAACATGATTTTTAGCGTTTCCACTAGGTGGAACTCCAGCATCTCCGCTTTTTCGAGCGCCGTTGGTTTCGTGAAATCCCACGGGAAGCCACCCTCTGTGTCGTCGATGTCTGGTGGTAGTTCCTCCATCATCCTTTTGTGAATGGTTTCCGCATCCTGGTCATTTAGAAAACTTGGCACTTTGAATTCTGGTATCGACATATATTCCACCTCCTTACGTTTGCAAAATTACGCCAATTTGTTGCTCTTCCCACTCTTTACCTTTGACTATAAAATCGCAATGTAGGCCATCACTATCCCATGTAAACTCAAAATTTCGGACGTATTCTGTCCTTTTGTTTACCATGAGTGCCTCGGTGATCGTTCTTTCCATTGCCGATTCTACTGCCTGATGGTCTTCCTGTTTAAGTGCATCTTCGAGTTCGGTTCCTATATCGCTGCTGTATGCCGTCCGGTCGAGCCGCTCGGTTAGTACGGTTTTAACACACCACTGCATATATGCTTCTTTTCCTTCGGCTGTCACCAGTTTGTTGGCTCCGTCTCTCCTGAAATCCCCCAGGGCATAGTCAAAATAAACACTAGGTTTGTATTTCTGCTCCTCTGCCGGAGCTGGCGTTATTATTTCCGGAACGTCAAAGACAGGGAATAGGTTTTTGTCTGTCATGTAATCATCCTCCTATCTTCGTCGCTGATAATATGACGTCAATTACCACAGCGTCATTCTGCACCCATGCCACCAGAACGTGGTCTCCTGGCTTTAGCCACCGCATTTTTTCTGGTATAAGCACGTCATGCTTATGTTTTACCCCTATCCCTATATGGGTATATCCCGAGTCTGGATAAGGGTCACTATAAACGTCATGGCTTCCGTCTGTTGCACTTATTGTCAATTTACTTCCTGTTTCTCCAAGGGTTAGCTGTCTGCATACCAAATAATCCGTCTTTGGTATTGGTATCGGGTAGGTATTGGTCAGCAGACTATAGTCACCCTGGATTACTCCAAAATCAAGCACGAGGGGTGATGCATTTGTATCCCTCATGCGCTGCTGCATCACCTTGCCCAGTTTATTTATCCCTGGATTTCCCGATGATGGGTTCATGCTCTCGCCTCCTTATGCTTTTGTTACGGTGTTTGGTTTAACCCAGCCTATGCCATCTACGTGGTATGGGCATGGTCTTGATGTATCAACCTTTATAGTAATTGTGCACTTCCTGTTGGTGAACGTCTTTCCTTTGCCGCTTCCATAGCTGTCTCGATATACTGCTCCGTTTAGGATTACGCTATCGCCCTTGTTGAATGTTGTACTTGCTGCCGGTGCTGAAGCTGCCGTTTTCGCTGGTGCTGCTTTACTTTCTTCTTCAGGTTCCAACTCCATAGTCATATTTCTGCCGTCTGCGTCATGCCGCACTGATTTGGTAATGTAATATCCATTAAGCGTTCCTGCTTTGACATGGATTTTATCTCCTTTACGAATCACCGGCACATCTGGGCCTTCAAGTGTGATCGTTCTGGTCGGTTTGCCATGTTTGTCTAGTATTTCCTGAGCTGCTGATTTGGCTGTGGCCAGAGAGTCATCTTCAGCTCGGTTTTGTATCCGTTGCCTAATTCCGTGCTGAGTTAATCCGTCGAGTACTGCTTCTACTGGCTGCCTTCCTTCGCTGTCTTCCTTACCTACGACCTTTACTCTTGTTACAAGGTCTACTGTACTTATTTTGTCCCTGGTAAGCGTGGCGTTGGTATCCTCGTCAAAATGATATATTGTCTTGTTGCTTCCCTTTGGCAGTACACTGACCTTCCCCTTGCTGGCTCTTATTATGCATTTGGTTGCGCCTTTTTTGGCTGCATCGTCTAAAAGTTGCAGGAGGATATTGCTCAAGTATTCATTCTTGAACAGTGTCTTTGCGTGTGCTACGTTTGGCCCGTCATATTTCTCTATTGGTACTCCCCAGTCGTTAAATATACCGGTTATGGCTGCTTTAGTTCCTGTGCCTGCAGAGTAGTATCGGTTATCCTGGCTTTGCTGAAGGTTGAAAAGCTCATCATATGCCAGCACATCAAATGTCGTTGAAGTGCTCCCTGCGTGCCCTGGTTCCCATTCTTCGATGGTTCCTCTAGCCACTTCTTCACTGCTGGTTCCCCAGTCAGCTATTATGGCTACTATACACCCTGGCTGTGCAAGACTTGAGAGCTGGCTGCCTCCGTATTTAGCGTTGTGCAGTGTAAACCCTATACGCATTGCTAATTCCGTGTCGCCTTCTTCCCATCCGAGGCTCTCTGCTGCTCGTGTAATATCCAGTTGCTTGCCAGTGGCTGTCACGAGAATTAATTTGTATTTTAGCTTCCTAATGTCTATCATGGCACCACCTCCTTAGCTTGGGATCGTCAGCACTTGCCCTGGGTATATAAGATTTGGGTTTTTCACCTTATCCTTGTTAAGGTTGTAAATTTCCATGTATCGTCCGCCTTTACCGAGGGATTTCTGTGCGATCTTCCACAGGCTGTCTCCTCTTTTTACGGTATAGGTTTTGGCTGCAGCCTTGGCCGCCGGTGGTCTTGTTGATGTACTACTGGTGTTCGTCTTTGTGCTAGGTTTTATGTTTAGCTCATTAACTGTGTAAATCTCTATCGGTTTGGCTTCTATAAAGCCGATGCTATACTCGTAGTCGCCGTTGCCTCCTGTTGCCTCTGCTGTATAGCTATCCAGGTATACATCATGGTTGATTGGTGTTTCGGTAACCATAAGCCTTATTTTGGTTCCGTTCACCCTCCATTTTTCCCAGATACTCTGGATCTCTTCTGGGCTGTGCCAGTATTGTGATTTGACGTAACTGGCGTTCCTTTTACTCTTGCCAGGAAGGGTTCCGTCCCATGAAAATGTCAATAATTTTGTACCCTTTGGGATCTTTACCTCCCCGACATTTATAATGTCATAATCTTGAAACTGCGCGTCCCCTTTGCGCTTTGCCTTTTCCGGGAGCATAGAAAGTGCCAGCCGTGCGCCAGTTTCTATTTCCGTGAAGTATATATCCATTTGCTTATGCTCCTCCCTTCACTGGCATATTCGCAAAAATTCGCGCCAGCCTCTCTGCCAGTTCGTCTCCGATGTCATCGGCCATTTCCCGAATATGAGCCTTCAAAATAGCTATGATTTTGTTCTCGTCGGTGGCATTTCCGTTGCCTTCGATTATAAACTTTGGCTCCGTCTTTACTTCCACTTTAATTGTTATGTTCTGGCCGTCTTTGTTGCTTGGTGCTGCCATTGGTATGTTGTCTGGTTCGTCTCCTACTATGCCGCCGTCTTCGTATGGCTGAACTCCGAGAAGCTCGCCTGTCCTTTGCCATAGGTCAATAGCCCGGCCTCTTTTGCTTGGGCTTAATGGGATTATACCTTCAGCTCCATCCTCGGCTACGATTCCCATGTGCGGCTTTGTCATTATTCCTCCATAGGCATGTGCTTGAACAGAGCTTCCTTTCCCAGCTTTATACCCTGCACCAAAGGAACCCTTTACCTTGCCCCAAAGTCCACTGAAAAAGCTCGGGATTGTGTCTGTGAAAAAGCTTTTTATACTTCCCCATATGTTTGCTGCTAGCGTTGGCAAAGTTTGAGCAAAAAATCCGCTTATCGAACTCCACAGGCTTCCAAAAAATCCGGGGATTGTCTGAGTGAAAAATGGTGATATATTGTTACCCCATATGCTGGCCGCCCATGTCGGCAGGGTTTGAGTGAAGAATGTTGTCACTCCTATCCACAGGCCTCCGAAGAAACCAGGGATACTTTGGGTAAAGAATGGAACGATATTGTTGTTCCAGATATTTGCAGCCCATGTTGGTACAGTTTCCGTGAAGAAACCTCCAACTGATGACCATAGGCCATTCCACCCCGGTATCATTGTCCCTGTCCACCAGTCTCCTATGGATGTTGAAATGTCTCCGAACCATGTCGGAATACTTTCCGTGAAGAATGTTCCTACTGAATTCCACATGCTGTCCCATCCTTGTGGAAGTGTTTCTGTGAAAAATGTCTCGATTGCTCCTGTTGCATATCCAGCTGCATATGGGACTTGTTCTGTAAGAAACGTTGGTAAAGTATCCGAGAAAAATCCTCCGATTGTATCTCCCGTATTTGTTGCAAACTCTGCTATTGCACTTCCAGCTTTACTTGCTGCTCCTGGAATACTTTCGGTAAAAAATGTTGGAAGCGTTTCTGTGAAAAATCCACCTACAGCTTCGCTTGTTCCGTCCCACCATTTTTTGATTGATCCTTTTTCATCAGTGGCATCTGATAGAGCTTTGCCTGCCTTATCTCCTCCGAATAGTGCAGCTGCACCACCTACTCCGGCTCCTGCAAGCGCTCCGACGCCAGTTCCTACTACTGGAACTACCGAGCCTATCGCGGCTCCTGCTGCAGCTCCTGTGCCTACCATGCCTACTTTTGTGCCACCCTGCCAGTATTCATCCTTTGCTTCCTTACCGGTCTTTTTTGCGCCATGGTAAATATCCACGGCTCCAGATCCTATTCCAAGAAGGCCGAGTAAACCTCCGATTATTCCTGAAGTTCCTGCTGCTGCAGCTCCTCCTGCGGTGCTTGCTCCGCTTCCAAGTGCTACGCCTGTTGTGGCCAGCCCTGTCGTTAGTGCTCCTCCTGAAGCTGCGTAAGTGCCATTTGAAAGTTTCACGGTGTTTATTACATTACCTGTGGCTTTGGCTGCTCCTGTCGCTCCCGGAAGTGCTAATGTCGGTTGTCCCGGTGGTAGACTTGGTGAGCCTCCTACCGGTGGTAATATTGTTGGTATGGCTCCTCCTGGTGCTACCCCTCCCGGAGATCCTCCAGTCGGAGTTTGTATCGCCTTTCCGTAAACATAGACCACTTGAGCTGTAACAGTCATTGTGTCTGTGTTATATGCCGATGGTTCTCCTGCACCTGCCGGGGTTCCATCTTTACTTCCTTTTCCAAAAATGTTTTTAATTTTGGTGAATAGTTTATTGGCTTCTTTTACTCCTTTGTAAATTCCACTGATTAATTTCCCGCCGATAATAACTCCGAGTGCTGCTACAATTTCCTTATTCTTATCAGCCCAGATCTTCAGTGCTTCTGTTATCTTTTCTGTATCAAATCCTTCTGTAAAGCCTTTAATAAAAGCTCCACCTACGCTTTTGCCTTCCTGTACGGTAGCACTGACATCGATTCCTAATAGTGCAAGAAGCCCTGTTGTAATGCCAGAGCCTATTTCTTCACCTATCTTGCTTGCCTTCTCTGAAAGCCAGGCCTTCCCGGTTGAATTCCACCATTGGCTAAATGGTTCTGCAATTATTTTGTCCCATGAAATCTTCATTTTAGCTCCAAATGTTTGAGCATCTTTCCATTCCTGGGAGTTCGTCATTTTTCGTATTCTGCTTTGAAGGTTTTCTATTTTTGACATAACCCATTTAGATATGTCCGCTCCTGCTTTTTTCCAGGCTTCTCCCCACGCCGCTACAGTTTCACTGTTCTCGTCCAACCATGTTGTTACTTTTTCGAGGCCCGGCTTGACTCCTTCCCATAATCCTTGCCCCCATGGTCTTAAAAGTCCGTTTTTGAAGGTATCACTTAAAGTTGAAATCATACCTTTTGCTGTCTTGGATTGGTTCTGCATCATGCCGCCGTAGCGCTTATCCATACCACGTAATAATGCATCGATTGCCTTTCCTGATTCGATACCTTCTTTACCGATATTGGCGACCTGGTTTGCGGTAAGCCCGAGCTCTTCCTGAAGTATTTGGTTGGCCGGTATTCCCATTTCCTGAAGCTGTAGGAGTTCTTCTGCTTGTACCCGGCCTTTTGCTTTCATCTGTCCGAGCGCCCTTGTGATTCTGTCGATTCCTTCTGATCCGGCTCCCAGACCACTGGCAGCATCGCCAATGGTACTCAGTGTATTTAGGACATCCTTTGCGTCAAATCCAAATGCAAGAAGCAGCTTGCTGCTGTTAATCAGCTCAGGGAATTCAAACGGTGTTTTGTTCGCAAAATCCGAAGCTTCCTTCATAAATTTGTCCGCTTTGTCAGCGCTTTTAAGCATAGTTGCAAATGCAATCTGCGTTTGCTCAAAATCGCCAGCGATATCCATCGGCTTGTATATGCCTGCAAATGCACCAGAAGCTCCTAGTATCGCACCTTGGATGGATGTCGCGAAGTTCCATATTGCCTTTAATGGTGCCATTGCCTTGTCAATCACTTTAACAGTGAAGCTGACCGTTTTACCGGCTATGCTGCGTGTCTTGGATGAAACCTTGCCGATTACGCTTGATGCCTTATCCATGGCATCAAGAACAACCTGGTATTTGGTTCTGTTCATCTGGTTCAGGCGTTCCTGCGTTTTTTGGTTTGCTTTGTCAAATCCATTCATTTTGCGTGTCGCCTGGGAGACGCCGGGGTCTGTATTGTCCTCGACATGGATAGGTATTTCAATGCGAAATGTTTCAGCTGCCATTAGTCTTCCTCCTTTCTGTTTGATTCAGCTTCGAGCTGCACGCGCATAGAGGCTAACATAAAAGCTCGTACTCCTGGTGGTTTTGCCATAACCTCGTCCGGAGGCAGCCCCGTCCGCTGGAATATATGATGGAGCAGCGTGGCCGTTCCTCCGGCCTCAATTAGTTTTTTGCTACTTCCTCCGTAGTTGCTGTGTAACCACTGATTTTATCCACGAGTTCGAGTACGGCATCCTTCTCGCCTGCTAGCAGTGTTTTTTCTATCAGGTCAATGCCGTTTAATACGTTGAGTTCCTTCCATGCGTCCTTGTTGTTCCATATCTTCTCTCTGTCCTCATCCACGGTCGCCTGGTAAATTAGAGCGCTCCTATATCTCACGCTGTTAGTATCCTCTGGGAACTTGATCCCTAGTTGCTTGTTGCGGACATACTTGGTGTTCTTCTCTTTGCACGTCTGATACTCTTCCTCGCTCAAAGGTCTAATATGAAACTTGATTAGAACGACGCCGTTTCTCGCAATTTCTACCGGGTGTATATTGTCCTCCTCGGTCTTGTAGTTTGCTGCAGCCAGCAATCCTTTCAGAATATCATTTTCGTATGTGCGGAGCTGCCCTTTGTTCTCCTCTTCGGTCAATTCGATTTCGTCTATTTTGGTCTTTTCAGTAGCCATTTTGTTATCCTCCTTAAAATAAAAATAGGCCGCCCATGGTGTTTTGTAGGACGGCCGTTGATTTAGTTGTATGCCTACGTTTCCAGCTTCTTAAGCCGTCAGCAAGCTCTGAAGCTCCGGTGGATCATTAACAAAAAGGCTCCATGCCCTTTTGATTATGTCTCCTACGGATAGGTTCTGCAGATCGATTGTTCCGCTCGGCACGCATTGTCTGTAAGTCATACGCTGCTGGCTGCCGTTGCGGCCATTAACCACACCTTGGAAGTTCCAGGATGGCATCACACCAGATTTCATGGCTGCAAACAATTCAGAAATGAACTGCTCGTCTGAAATCACCGTTTCAGTGAATGTTAGGGTTACACCATAAGACTGGAATACTTCGTGTTCCTGTGCATCGCCTAAAGGCTGATATTTTGCGTTTGTCACGTTGACCTGGGTCTGGAATGTCTCAACCGTTGCCAGCATGACGCCCTGGTCATTGAAAAGAGCACCATCTTTGCCGGTAAGCACTTTTCTTGTATCTATTGGTGAACTATTATTAAACATGCATTATCCTCCTCTCTTACGCCGCTGGCGCAAATCTAAACCTGAATGTCAGGTATGCTTTTTCGATGCTGTCGATATCATCGACAGCTATAATGAACCATGCGCTGTCGCCTGCAGGCGGATTGTTTTTATCTTCATAGACCGTTCCACCTTCCAGTAGCTTCTTTTCACCGATCATTGTATTAACAACGCCCTGGGCTGCTGCGATGAATGCTGCTCTACCGTCGCTGTCGTTGTTCACCTTGCCGACAAGCGGGTCGGTGGTTGCCACAATTCTGTCCATAAGCTCAAACCTAGTCTTGGTTCTGCGGATTTTCTTCCACCCTGCATCCTGATTTCCACTTGGTGTGATTAGGGTATTAATAGCGCTCTCAATCCAAATTTGATCGCTTGCATTCACGGTTAGAACGATGCATCCTTTGGCCAGTGCTTTTTCGATTTGACTGTTTGTCAGCGGTTCTGCGAGGCTTGTGAACCCGCTTACTACTGTGTGAGTTAGGCTTGTATTTGAAGCTACGGCTGCAATCATGCCTCCGATTCTTGCTGCCAGTTTATACCCATCGTAAAGTTTACCGCTGATGTCATATGCTGGATTCAAGACATAGTGCATTTTCTCGTCGTTAAACGCTGCTGCATGATCCATCCTAGTGTCAAGCTCTACTTCCTTTGTCTCTGCAATGCAGGCCATTGGTGTAGCTCCTGCGAGGTAAATCCTCTGAATGAAAGGCTGAACCAGCGCATGCACTGTGGTTTCCTCCGTGTCGACGCACAAAACATTCCATTTCCCTGCTTCCAGGATGTTAAATGCTGTGCTATATTCGGCGGTTGTTACATTTGGGTTTGTACCTGATGTCATTGTGGATTGTGCTACGCTTGCCAGCACCTTGGTTCCATCCGCTACCTTTACTGCTATGAAGTTTTTGCTGTTGGCAAATGCAGCTACTAAAGCAGCAGGCTCTCCACCTCCAACTGCGCCCTTTTTAAACTCCACCTTCTCGAATTCCGTAGTTCCTGCATAAATAATGCATTCTCTTTTTTCGGAATTCAAAAGGCTGTCTCTGATTGTCACACTGAAGGCTCTATCGCCTACATATTTTGCAGTGATTTTAACTGCATCAACGCCCACGGCTGCATCATCTTTCAGTGTGATTGTTGCTGCTGTTCCTCCTGCGCCAGCTCTTACGGCTTTTACTTTCCTACAGCCGCCTGCAAACATTTCAGTAATTGTATCAACTGTCAGCGCTGTTCCGAATACCGGAGCTACTGCGTTTGCTCCATCAAATTCGATGAGTTGATTAAGCGGGCCCCAGTTGGCCTTTACGACAGCAGCGCCTATGCCATTGATTGCACCAGCCGGCGGTATTCCACCAGCGTTCTCATATCTGGTATAAACGCCTGGCCTGGCCTTGGTTTCTCCAATTGTGAATATTCCTGGCATACTACTTGACCTCCTTTGTCAAATATTTTGTTACGATTTTCTTTGCCTCTGTTTTCGTGGCTTTTTCGACGCCTGCCACGCGGAAGGCTGCTATAACGCATTCAGGCATTATCCCTTTCCCGATTACGGTTTCCACTGCTGCTGCGAGCTCTTCCACCGTGTATTCGGTTTCCTGGATTGTCGGTTCCTGGGAAGGGGCTTTCTTTGTGCTTTCGCCCATAGATTAAACCTCCTTGTCGTTATTTCTATAGTTACTTTGTCTGCTGCCTATATGCCGTATTAATCGTGTGTGCGTATTTCGGTCTTCGCAGTATCCCAAAACGCACATTAAGCTGCAGCTGTCCCGTTGCCAAGTAATCTACCGCGCTGTCCGCCTTTATGCTCCTGATAAACATTGGCGAGGTGTCCAGCATGGTGACTTCTCCTTTACGTGACAGCGTGTCTATGATGTATTTCAGCCACTTAAGCCTTGCTTCTGCTGTAGGTGCGAAGATATGGCCGGCTATGCTTGCGTTCATCCATGCTACAGTGTTTGTCTCTCGTTCTAAATTAAGAGTTGCAAGCCTGAAATAAAATGCTGGCTTCCTATCGTTGGCCATGAAATAATCCGGTAATGGATCGGCTCCAATTATTACTGCCTCCGGCTCCCATTCTCTGATAAATTGGTTCATGGCCATTACCGGATCTGGATCTGTAGTTTCCTGATTTGGGAATGCCAGCACGTCAAATAGAGTGGTTACCCCGATTATGTGTGTACCTTTTACGGTGCTGTTCTTTAGTTCGAAGTTGTCCGACCTTATCCATCGGAGGCAGTATGGCGGTTGATTTGTCGGTTGCATGAAAATATCACGCAGGGCATTTTGCACCTCTGGCTCTATTTCCTCTGGCTGTATACCAGCCTCGTTACACCAAATATTAAGGGTCATTAACCCGGACGTCTGCCGCTCTGTGTTGGCCTGCAGATCCACAATAAAATCAAGCCGTGGGTATTGTTGTTTGCTCTTCCATCCACTTGCCTGATCTCCCGGTGGTGATTGGTAAAATACCGCCGGAACGTCTTCAAACCGCGCCAGCTTTTCGGTTAGTTCCGTTCTTTGGATGAGCCGGTTATAAATCAAGTCTTCCAGTGTCATAATGTAATGCCTTCCGTATTTACCGTCACAAAGTCAGTTGTCCATCTTACTGCCCACTTGCCCGCTTGAACCTCTGTGGCGAGTATTGCGAAATAATTCGTAACATTACCAAGCCCGGGCAAAAATAAAACGGTCAGCTTTTCTTCGCTCACCGCTGTAATAATGCCATTTCTTGGCTCATCCCATCCGCTATACTGTGCTCTGATCAGGTCACCTTTGTGTACGCTGGCTGTATCAAATATCTTTTCGACATTGTCTTTAATTAACGGCATGGCTTCCCTCCTTTCGTTATTTGTTCAGGTATGGTTCGCTATAGATTGCCTTTATCTTGGGCTTTGCGTCCTCGATAATTGGATCCTCGAATGGACGCGGCTCCATTTTATCGGTACCTTCATCAAGCCATGGTGCATATTTAACATCGGTTGTGATTGCTGGCTTCACTGTCAGGCTTTTGCCTGTGCTTTCCGACGCTGTTCTTTGCCTCCAGCTCCTACGGAGATCACCGCTTCTTACTGCAGGCGGTTCCCCCGGTGCTGAAGCTGTGTATTTGCTTCTTGAAAATGGCCGTTTATAAACACGACCGGAACGTTGCCCTCGTAGAACTGTAAGTGCTGAATTTCGGAGCTCATTGGCGGCTCTGAAAGCTCTCGATTTTGCTTCAAAATTGATTTGGTCTACCAGTTTGTCAATTTCCGGTTTAATGTTCATTGCCATCGAACCGTTCCTCCACGTAGTAAATCGTCCAAAGTCCCAAGGCACCAGGCTCATCTATCCCCTGGATGAAGAATATTCTTTCTCCAAAGACCAGACGGTCTTCCGTCGACGCCTTTGGGGCTCCTTTTTGGACTAGGGTGTGACTTATCGGATGTTGAAGCTGCCGCCATCGCTCCTTCTCCTGTGGTTTTGCTTCCGCCAGTACAGCTCTTATTTGTTCTGCTGGCTCACTATTGAACTTTCTTTGGGCTCTTCCTCGAGAGTTTATGGTTGTTCCTTTTTTCTCAATTGTAAAATCCTTATAAAGGTTCCCTGGTCTAAGGTACATCATTACCGCCACCTTCCTTGCTTCCGGCTGCTGGGTTATCCATCATTCCAGCATAAAAGTAAGGACTGCCGCCAATTGCATCTGGGTTTGCTCTCGGTACTGCATAGCCTCCTATCTCAGCTTTCAGTTCTTTGTACATTTCTCTCCATGTCTCTACACGCCCTTGCAGCCCCAGGGAAAGTGGCCCGATGTTGGTATCTACCTCGTAAGAAAAGCGCCGACATAGACTTTCAACAAGTGCCAGCTTTGCTCTTTTCCATCGATTCGGGTACATGTCTAATATTGCAGTTATTTCCTCGTCTGTGAGGGCTGTTGTTTCGGATCCTCCATCTACCATGGTGTCACCAAGTTCGAAGCGCATCCTGTCTTTGCCGTTTTCACTGATTTTAGCCGGGTCGTACGTATAATTTTTCTCTGGCATTACGCATCACCCTGGCCTTTGTCCTCCTTGTTGCCGCCTTCCTTACCGGTTTTCATCTCTTCCACCCTTGCTGTGATTGCTGTCTTGACGGTTTTTCTTGTGTCCAACGCGTCAATTAATATTAGGGTTTCTTCTTTTTCAATCTCACCCACCGCCTTGGCTGCATCCTCTGCATTTAACTGCATGGTCGTTACCGCTTTTATAATGTCATCTGGTGTCATTACGAGCTTCAGGACGCCTTCTTTGGTTGTGATTGGTATAGCAATACTGTTTTGCTCGTTTTTGTCTCCCGTGGGTGATTCATGGGCTATTGTAGTACCTTTTTCAAACTCCGCTATCTTTGCTTGTAAGGCTTTATTTTCCTTCAGCAATTCTTCGAGGTTGATTGCCGGTGCAATAAGCCCTTGCTTGATTAATGCTTTTTCACGGCTTGGAAGAACGGCTTCAAAAGGAATGGCGTCACCTACTGAATAAGTGACGCCTCCAAATGTGCACGCTTTAGTGCAAGTGTAACCGTTCATGTGTTCCTCCTCCTTTATACACATTGGTCGAAGTAAATTGCCAAATCATCAGAGGTTTTCTTCATGTCGGTGCTCATTAAGCCTTCCACGAACTCTGAATGAGTTCCATTCTCGCCATCGTACTGGTCAAGTGCTACGTACTGGCCGTTGCCCAGCATATCCCATGTAAAGATATAGCCTGCGCTTGGCTCGTCGATTGCAGGGTTGTCTGTTGCGTAGCAAAGAAGCGCTCCGTCGGTTGCACAGACAAACTGCATATCTTCCTTGCCAATTCCACCAGCGTTATAGGTGCTTTCAAGTACTTTTACCTGGTCGATTTGTAGGATTGCTGCAAGAGCTGCAGTTGTTACGATTGCAGGGTTTGCTGTGCTGCCGGTGTATTTAACTCTTTCTACAATATCAGGGTGGTTCTTTAGTGCGTTGAATGCATCCACGCCAAGTGCTAGCCTATTTGGTTTTCTACGACCACTCTGTTTGATTTCCTTCATTCTTGCATCAAAGAAATTAACAGGGTCAAAGTTCGCATCTGTGAATTTCAGGAATTTCTTTTGAGCAGGATCTGCTGCTGCTGCCCCCGTCCATACATTGCCCCATGCAGTTGGCTTGAAGAAGTTCTGCGCGAATAAAATATCCAGATGGAGCTTCATCTGCTCTGTTGCAAACCTTACTTTTGCTCTTCTTGGATCTGCTACTCCTGGGACTCTACTTCTCTGGTAGTTCAAGGCATCGATCTGGTCGATTCCGACGATCACTTGGTCTACCTCGCATTTGTATGTGTTGTCTGTCTGTCCCATCAACGCAGGCTGCACTTTACCGAATGCCGGTTTGCGGCTTACATTGTCTCTTGCAAGGTCAGCCTTGCTGAAAGTGTAGTAATAGCTGGAGCTTAAGCCTACAGGGCAAATTGGGAATATAGCAGGTGCTACAAAGTCTCCCTCCTCTTGGAAGTAGGCCATGCTCATGTTAGTCAGGTAGTTATTTGGTTTCCAGCCCTTTGCAATTTCTACCTGAAGATTAGAAACGCTTGTTCCTTTCATAGTCTGTTGTCTCCTTTCGTGTTAGTTTAAGCCGGAATCTTGCCGGACTTAACAATTTGTACTTTGATTACTGCTCCTGGTGCCGCAGCCGCTTCAAGTGCAATTGCGGTTGCATATTTTCCAGTTGTAGCTGTTACTGCAGCTCCATTTGCGTCAGCTGTAAGTTCTGCGCCTGCTGCTACTGCGGCTCCTGTCTTCCAGAGGCCGATGTCTTTGATTTGAACCGTTACGTCTTCACCTGCTGCTACTGCTTCAGGTGTGGTTGCAATCAAAAGCCCGATTGCATTTTCTCCTGCGCCAGCAAGGACGATGCCTCCGGCTCCGTCAAATTTTGCAGCGAGGAAAGCGCCATTTACAATGGCATCGGTAGATTTACCGACGATTGTCGGGCTGTCATTAATTCCCGTGTTTAGATACATGATTGTTCCTCCTTTATCTCTCATTCTCGTATTCATGTACGAGTTCTGGGTGTTGTTCACATGCCTTGTCGATAGCCTGAGCTCTCGTTATATTTGGCATGGATTTCTGGATCTCATCGGCGTGCTTTTCGAGTGCTGCCCAGGCATCAGCTTCGCCGTTGCCCTTCTTTCCAATCTCTGAAAAGATGCCG
>ENA-UOOE01000831-UOOE01000831.1-fermentation-metagenome-genome-assembly--contig:-NODE-831-length-28265-cov-4.684438_pt1 | contig 28265 bp, 28 predicted proteins | sample MGYA00245776_ERZ724021 | MGnify/ENA primary metagenome ERZ724021 (study PRJEB28704, sample SAMN03018321) | fermentation metagenome | biome: anthropogenic terrestrial biome; feature: soil; material... | reverse complement strand
GGCCGCCGGAGGTGATGAGCATCATGCTGGGTTCCAGCTGGCGCTCCTTATTATTTAGGGTTATCATGGTTTCTCCCGCTCGGGCCTGGCGCACGGTAATCTCATGCCCGGGAAGCTTGTCGGCATCAAAGGTATGCAGAGGCTGCCCCCACTCCAGCATGACCAGATTGGCGATGTCAACGATATTGTTTACCGGCCGCATTCCGCAGGCCAGCAGGCGCAGCTGCAGCCACAGAGGCGAAGGCCCCACTTGCACCCCCTTGATCAGGCGGCCAGTATAGAATGAACACGAATCCGTTTCAATGCTGACGGGAAATCCCCAGTCGACTGTCTCAGGCTCCTTTGGCCCTTCCAGGGAAAAGGGCTTGCCTAAAAATGCCCCAATCTCTGTGGTTAAGCCCCGGAGGCTGAGCAAGTCCCCCCGATTGGCCGTGAGCTCCACATCAAGGATTAAGTCATCCAGAGCCAGGTAAGCATTAATATCCCGGCCAATCTCAGCGTTCTTGGGCAGCTGCAGGATGCCGTCACTGTCCTGGACCAGATCCAGCTGCAGTTCATCTGCCGAACAGAGCATGCCCTCAGAAACTTCTCCCCGGATTTTGCTCTTCTTGATTTTAAAATTTCCGGGGAGCACTGCCCCAATCTTCGCCAGAGGCACCTTGTCCCCTTGGGCTATGTTATGGGCGCCGCAGACTACATCATAGATGGCGGCGCCATCGCTGACCTTGGTCAGGGAAAGGCGGTCGGCATTGGGATGGGCCTTTACTTCCAAGAGCTCGGCCACTACAACCCCGGTTATTTCCGGAGCCAGGGGAGCAATGCTTTCCACAGGAAAACCAGCAGCTGCCAAGCCAGCAGCCAGCTCCTGAGGAGAAAGATCAAAACCTAGAGTTTCTTTTAACCAGTTGTACGAAATCTTCATTTAGCTCAAACCTCCCTGAAACTGTTTAAGCGTCCGCAGATCGTTCTGATATAAGTGGCGGATATCAGTGATGCCATAGACTAACATGGCAACCCGGTCGATGCCCATGCCAAAGGCGAAGCCCGAAACCTCAGCGGGATCGTAACCGGACATTTTCAGCACCTGGGGATGGACCATCCCCGCCCCCAATATTTCCAGCCAGCCCGTCTCACCGCACATCCTGCAGCCTTGGCCGCCGCAGGCGGTGCAGAGAATGTCCACCTCGGCGCTGGGTTCGGTAAAGGGGAAAAAGCTGGGGCGGAGGCGGATCTCTTGCTCAGGGCCAAACATCTGCTGGGCAAAAAGCAGCAGCGTCCCCTTGAGGTCCGCCAGAGTAATGCCCTTATCTATGACCAATCCCTCCACCTGCAAAAACATGGGCGAGTGGGTTGCATCGTCGTCTTTGCGGTAAACCTTGCCGGGACAGATCATCTTCAAGGGAGCAGGCCGCATCTTCTCCATTGTCCGCACCTGGACAGGGGAAGTGTGTGTTCGCAGCACCGTTTCTTCGTCAATATAAAAAGTGTCCTGCATGTCTCGGGCCGGATGATGTTTAGGCAGATTAAGGGCGACAAAATTATAGTAGTCCGTCTCTATTTCCGGACCCTCTTCAATGGTATAGCCCATGCCCAGGAAAATATCTTCGATTCGCCTGCGCACATGGGACAGGGGATGGATAGTGCCCCTAGGCGGCCTCCGCCCGGGCAAGGTTACATCCACTTTCTCCTGGGCCAGCTTCTGCCGCTGCTCCTCCCGGACTAAATCCCGGCGGCGCTCAGCCAGGGCCGCCTCTAGTGCGTCCCGCACCTCATTGGCAAGCTTGCCCATTAGCGGCCGCTCTTCGGGAGGCAGGCTGCCCATCTGCCGTAGCACATTGGTCAGCTGCCCTTTCTTGCCCAGGACACTGAGGCGGATTTCTTCCAATTCAGTGAGATCCCCGGCGGCGGAAATTGCCGGCAATGCTTGCTCTTTTAATGCTTTTAACTTCTCTTCCATTTCCAATCCTCCTATAAAAAAATAATACCTCTCGTCAGGGACGAAAAGTATTCCGCGGTACCACCCATTTTCCCGCTAACAGCGGGCGCTTTCATCCGAATAACGGTGGACAGCCGTTTGGGCCTACAAGAATCAATCCTTCAGCTCAACGATTTGGAAGGGAATTTCCTGCACTCCCCGGCAGACGCTCTCAGTCACGGCGTCCATTTCCTGTGGCCGGTTAGCCATGCAGTACTTATCTTCCGCACTATCTTTCCTCTATAGACAACTTTTTATAAATCATATACGCCGAGATGTATCCGGTAAGTTCAAACAACCGCCAGAAAAATCTAGCAAGAGGGAGCAAACCAGCACCTCCCGGTGATTTTCCCTGATTATAACATAAATCACTCTAGGAAGACAACATCGACAAATCGGGGACGGTCCTCAAATTTGTCAATCATCCTGGCGCCACGGAGGACCATCCCCTTTATAACCCCCTGTAAATCAAGACCTGGTACAGGACCAGGGTGGCGGCAATTGCGGCATTTAACGATTCCAGCCCGCCGGGCATGGGAATGGTCACTGCAGCCGAACAGGCAGAGGCGATTTCTGTCCCCACCCCGTCTGCTTCGCTGCCTACCACCAGGGCGAGTTTGTCCTTGTAGGCAAAGCGGTGATAAGGAATCCCTCCCCGGGGTTCCAGGGTCACCAACTGCCAGCCCTCTGTTTTTGCCCAGCTCACTACCTGATCAGGCTCGGCATCCATCACCCAGGGAACCCGGAATACGCCGCCCATACTAGCCCGCACCACCTTGGGAGAGCTCAGGTCCGCCGTGCCGGCGGTAGCAATGAGGCCGCTGACGCCGACAGCGGCGCCGCTGCGCAACAGGGTGCCGGCATTGCCGGGATCACTAATGCCGTCCAGCACCAGAACCAATTCTCCCCTGATTGAATCAAGGTTGCACTCAGGCAAGGGAAACAGGGCCATTACCCCCTGGGATGTCTCGGTGTCACAGGTCAATGCCATCAGTTCGGGAGCCAGTTCCAGGCGGGGATAATCCCACTGGGCCAAGGCCGCTGCTGCCCGCTTGCTCAATAGGGGCGGAGAGACAACTAACTTGACAGGAATCCAGCCGGCAGCCAGTCCATCCTCCACCAGGCGCAAGCCCTCTGCCAGGAACTGACCCTGGCGCAGCCGGTGCTTGCGCTGACTGAGCTTTAACAGCTCCTTGACCTCCGGATGCTGGCGGGAGGTGATCACTCCATCCCCTCCAGGCGATCCAGCCGCCTGTTTTCGCCAACTACCACAAGAACATTGCCGCTCCTGATGACATCATTGGCGCCGGGGGTAATGTTGATATTTTCCGGGTCGGTCTTAATAGCAATTATATTGATGCCCAGCTTAGTCGGCAGCTTGAGCTCCGCCAAAGTCTTGTCTACGACAAATTTTGGCGCGGTTATTTCTCTGATGCTGAAGTCATCGGAGAGGTCGATATAATCCAGCAGGTTGGTAGAAACCAGGTTATTGGCCACCCGGATGCCCATATCCCGTTCCGGGAATACTACCCGGTCAGCCCCAATCTTCTTAAGGACCTTGCCATGGAGCTGACTCTGGGCCTTGCAGACAATATGCGGGATGCCGACCTCCTTGAGAATCAAAGTGCAGAGAATGCTGGCTTCAATATCGTGGCCAATAGCGACTACTGCCACATCAAAATTCTTTATCCCAACAGAGAGCAAATCCTTATCCACAGTGGCATCCAGCTGCACTGCCTGGGTCAGGATATCTGCCGCCTCCTGAACCGGTCCTTCCCGATGGTCAATGCCAAGGACTTCATATCCCTTTTCTGCCAATGTCAGGGCCAGACTCATGCCAAATCTGCCCAAGCCAATTACTAAAAATTGTTTCATGCTCTTCCTCCTATCCCACCATTACCCTGCCTTCAGGGTAGCGGATATTGACTGGCTTCAGCCGTTGACCAAAGGCCAGGGTCAAAGTAACCGGTCCCACCCGGCCCACAAACATCATGAATATTATCAGCAATTTTCCCCATGCAGACAGGCCTGGAGTAATACCAACAGAGAGTCCTACGGTACCAAAGGCGGAAACGACTTCAAACAGCACCGGCATAAAGTCAAAGGGCTCCGTAATGCAGAGAATCAGTGTAACAAAGGCAATGAGCCCAATGCTGATGATGATTATTGCCAGGGCCTTGTGAATGATGTACTGGGGAAGACGGCGTTTGAACAAAACGGCATCAGACTCACCTCTGATTATTGAGTGAACAGCCACGAGAATCACGCCAAAGGTGGCGGTTTTGATCCCCCCTCCTGTCGAAGCAGGGGAGGCGCCGATAAACATCAGGATAATGATTAAGAACAGTGTGGACTGCCTGAGACCATCAATAGGCAAAGTATTGAACCCGGCGGTTCTGGGAGTAGTGGCAGTAAATGCCGTGGCCAGGACCTTTTCCCCCCAGGGGATGTCGGCCAGGGTCTGGGGATTGCTGAATTCCAGAACAAAAATCGCCAAAAATGCAGAAACCAGCAGCAAAGCCGTGATAATCAAGACCAGCTTGCTGTGCAACTCCAAACGGCCGGCCTTCCGCCAATTGGTAACAAAATCCCTGATCACTGTAAAGCCTAACCCACCGCTGATTATCAGGGCCATAATCACAAGATTGACAACCGGGTCTCCCCGATAGGCAGTAAGGCTGGAAAAGTTGCCTATCAGGTCAAAGCCGGCATTGCAAAAGGCTGATACTGCATGAAATACCCCGTAATAAATCCCCCTGATCCAGCCCATATCCCTGGAAAAGCGCAGGGCCAGAATCAGGGCGGCGCTCCCTTCTACCGCCAGGGTATACACCAGAATGATCCTGACCAGGGCAACCACGCCCTGGACGGTAAATTGATTGAGAGATTCGCTGATAAGCAGGCGATTGCGAAAGCTGATTTTCCTGCCTAAAAGCATGAAGATCAATGTAGCCATGGTCATAAAGCCAAGACCGCCAATCTGAATCAAGAACATAATTACCAACTGCCCAAAGACGGAAAAGGTAGTTCCAGTGTCCACTACTACCAGTCCCGTCACGCACACTGCAGAAGTAGACGTAAAAAAGGCTTCTAGTGCACTAAGCCTTTCCCCGACGACAGCCTGAGGCAGCATCAGGAGCAAGGCCCCAATAATGATGATTGTCAGAAATCCTAATACCAAAACCCGGGCGGGGTTGAGGACACCCATAACAATCCACCTTCTTCCCTTTCCTTATAATTTACCTTTTGCAGACAAAAATCCTGCATAAATACGAAAAGCGCCTGCAGGCGCTTATTAATTGTTGACGCGTACTTGTTCCACCAGCCGGCTGAAACCAGGGGCATCGTTAATTGCCATGTCTGCTAACATTTTGCGGTTAATATTTATTCCTGACTCTTTAATGTTATGCATCAGCTGGCTGTAGGTGGTGCCGTTATTGCGGGCAGCAGCGTTAATTCTGGCAATCCACAGTTTGCGGAAATCCCGCTTGATGTTGCGGCGATCGCGGTATGCATAGGTCTGGGACTTGAGCATCTGCTCATTGGCCCTGCGAAAGGCGCGGCTCTTGGCGCCGAAATAGCCTTTGGCAAGCTTCAATACTTTTTTATGGCGTTGACGGGTTTGCACACCCGGTTTAATTCTTGGCATTTCGAAAAGCCTCCTTAAGGTTTAGTACGGCAGCATGCGCTCTACTTTTTTTTGGTCAGCCCTGGAGATTAGGGCGTTCTTCCGCAGATTGCGCTTGCGCTTGGCAGATTTCTTGGTAAGAATGTGGCTGATATAAGCATGAGTGCGCTTAAATTTGCCTGTTCCCGTCTTCCGAAAGCGTTTTGCTGCTCCGCGATGTGTTTTAAGTTTTGGCACGTCGTATCCTCCTATACTATAAACTTAGTTTCGGCGACAAAATCATAATCATGTTGCGACCTTCCAGACGTCCAGGTTTTTCAACCACTGCCACTTCGGCCACATCGGCGGCAAAGCGTTCACAAATTGCTTTGCCTTGTTCGGGATGGGTTACCTGTCTGCCACGAAACCTTACATTGACCTTGACCTTGTTCTTTTCTTCAAGGAATCTAATGGCGTTGCGCAGTTTTACCTGGTAGTCATGTTCCTCGGTCTGAGGCCTGAGCTGCACCTCTTTAACAGTGATGATGTGTTGTTTTTTACGGGATTCCTTATCCCGCTTACTCTGCTCGTATTTGAACCGGCCGTAGTCCATAAATTTACATACAGGCGGCCTTGCCTGGGGCGCGACATTGACCAGGTCCAAACTCCTCTCCCCGGCCATCTCTAGAGCCTTGTTCAAAGGGACGATTCCCAACTGTTCGCCGGTTTCACTGACCAGGCGAACTTCCCTGGCGCGGATGGCCTCATTGAGCATTAAATCTTTACTGATGGCATAACACCTCCTAAAAAATAATGGGCAGGTAAACTACCTGCCCAAAAAACACGAACCACAAAAGGTTTTTGTTTTTTACCCCGGGAACAACCTGCATAAGGCGTCATGTGGGGTGAGAAGCCAGGTAGCCTCTACTTGTTCAGCAGTATACATATTACACTCTAACTGCGAAAAAGTCAATTATACCTGGAAGAAAAATTGTTTAGCGATTGCATCCTTGAAAAACGATTGTTTTCATAGAAATCCACGTGGTATAGTATAAATAGAATGTTAATTTTTTAGCGAAGTATACTGAGGAAGGAGTTTAAGCGCAATGGGACGGAGAGGTGGTGGTGGCGGCAGCGGCGGCGGCAGAAGTTTTGGCGGCGGCGGCAGCCGCGGATTTGGCGGCAGAAGCGGTGGCGGAGGATTCAGCCGTGGCGGCAGTTTTGGCAGCTCAGGCAGAAGCGGCAGCAGTTCAACAGGCTTATTTGGCGGCAGTTCCCACCGTAGCAGCTCAGGGGGCATATTTCGCTCCCCCCGGAATCCGCGGCCCCTAATGGGTCCCTTCCGGCGCTCCTATCCTGGTCCCGGCCTCGGCGGAGGCGGGTGCGGCTGCATAACGGCGCCAATGATTGTTCTCCTCATCGTTTTTATAATCATAGCATTTTCCTTTATCTCCTTCCAGGGCAGCGGCCGAGAATCTGGCTCGATTACCGAATCGACGATAGAACGAGAACCTCTGCCCAAGGGGAGTGTAGTAGAGACAGGTTACTATACCGATAAGCTGGACTGGATTCAAAATAAGACAACCCTAACCGCGGGGATGAAAAACTTTTACCGGGAGACTGGGGTGCAGCCCTACCTGTATATAACCGACAACATCAATGGGGTGACAAACCCCAGCGAGACTGAGGTAAGGGATTTCGCCTTTTCCCTGTATGATGATTTATTCACCGATGAGGCTCACTTGCTCCTGATTTTCGTTGAACCACAACCCAGTAATTATAGTACCTGGTACGTAGCGGGCAAGCAGGCCAAGACGGTAATCGATGATGAAGCGGCGGATATCCTCCTAGATTATATCGACCGATACTACTATTATGACCTTTCCGATGAGGAGTTCTTTAGCAGATCCTTTAACGATGCCGGGAAGCGGATTATGGCTGTGTCAAAATCCCCCTGGATACCCATACTGATTATAATTGGGATTGGATTTATTATCCTGATTGGCTTTACCTGGTGGCGCAGAGCCAAGGAGCAAAAAAACCGGGAGGCGGAAGCAACTGAGCGGATTCTAAGCACCCCCCTAGACATCTTTGGTGACAGCCAAGCAGATGATTTAGCCAAGCAATACGAAGACGACCCAGATTGATCCAAATAGATTATCAATAGGAGGTTGGAAAACATGGGAATTCTATCTAGATTTACCGACATCATTTCTGCCAACATCAATGCTCTCTTGGACAAGGCAGAAGACCCGGCAAAAATGGTGGACCAGTACCTGCGCAAGATGACCGATGATCTGGCTGAGGTCAAGCGGGAAACTGCCGGAGTGATGGCGGAGGAAAGCCGCACAAAGAGACTGATGGATGAAAATAACAAGGAAGTCGCCAAGTATGAAGACCTGGCCAAAAAGGCCTTGCTGGCGGGTAATGAGGACGATGCCCGGGTATTCTTAACTAAGAAACAGGAACTGGAAAACCTGGGCGCTAGTCTGGGCACAGCTTATGCCACGGCCCATGAAAACGCCGTCAAGATGCGCCAACTTCACGACAAGCTGGTCAAGGATATCAACACCCTAAACAGCCGCCGTCAGGCCATCAAGGCCAAAGTCGCCGTAGCCAAGACCCAGGAAAAGATCACCAAGCTGGGGGCGTCTGCCGACAAGATCGAAGGCAGTATGGGCGCCTTCCAGCGCATGGAGGCCAAGGCCGACAAGATGCTGGATGAGGCCAACGCCATGGCCGAGCTGGATTCCCAGCCGGTAGACGAAGCACAGGCCCTGGAGGAAAAATACAAGACTGCTGATGTCAACGCCTCAGTGGAAGATGAATTGGCAGCCATGAAAAAGAAGCTTGGACTGTAATATACAGAACAACACCTGGACCAATAATCTGGACCAGGTGTTTTTTTAATCTCTCAATTCAGTTGCCGGGTTTTAATTTCTCTAAGTACTTGCTCTTGGAATTGGGCGATGTCCACCTGGCCCACATCCCCCTGGGACCTAGTGCGAAGAGCAGCCTTGCCGGCCTCCACTTCCTTGTCCCCCACAACCAACATATAGGGAACCTTCTCTCCTTGAGCCTGGCGAATTTTATAGCCGATTTTTTCATTGCGCAAATCTGCGGTCACGCGGATTCCGGCCTCCTCCAGTCTGGCGGCCACTGTCTTGCAATACTCGTGGTGACGGTCGGCAATGGGCAGGATCTTGACCTGGACTGGAGCCAGCCAAACGGGAAAGGCGCCGGCAAAGTGCTCAATCAAAATGCCAAAGAAACGGTCCACTGCGCCGTAAATCACCCTGTGCACCGTTACAGGCCTGTGTTCCTGGCCATCTTCACCGGTATAGGTGAGTTCAAAGCGCTCGGGCAGCTGAAAGTCCAGCTGAATGGTGGCGCACTGCCAGCTGCGCTTGAGGCAGTCAAGAATGTGAAAGTCAATCTTTGGTCCGTAGAAAGCCCCGTCACCGGGATTAATTTTATACTCTATGCCCTTATTCTCCAAAACCCGCATCAAGGCATTGGTAGCCGTCTCCCACTGCTCTTCAGTGCCCATGCACTTCTCTGGCCTGGTGCTAAGCTCCAAGCGGTATTCCAGGCCGAAGACCTTGTATATCCTGTCCACCAGGTCGATTACCCCGGCCACTTCTGCTTCGATCTGGCTGGGCAGCATGAAGATATGGGCATCGTCCTGGGTAAAAGCCCGCACCCGCATGAGGCCGTGGAGAGTTCCCGAACGCTCATGACGATGCACCAAGCCAAGCTCTGCCGTGCGCAAGGGAAGATCCCTGTAACTGCGGTGAGCAGTAAGATACCAGAGCATCGCCCCAGGGCAGTTCATGGGCTTGAGGGCAAAGGGGGTTTCATCTACTTCGGTGAGATACATATTCTCGGCGTAATTGTCCCAGTGCCCCGAGCGCTCCCACAGGCGCTTGTTGAGAATTTGGGGAGTGCGGATTTCCATATACCGATCCCGGGCATGCTCCTCCCGCCAGAGCTTGAGAAGTTCATTCCAAACAATGACGCCGTTGGGGTGGTAAATGGGCATGCCGGGTCCATCCTCGCTGACAGAAAACAGGTCCAGTTCCCGGCCCAACTTGCGGTGATCCCGCTTCTTGGCTTCCTCCAGCAGGGCCAAATGCTCTTCCAGCTGGCTCTTCTTGGCAAAGGATGTGCCGTATATCCGCTGCAGCATGGGCTGGTTCTCATCACCCCGCCAGTAGGAACCGGCCACGCTCAACAGCTTAAAGATCCTGATTCTGCCGGTGCTGCCTACATGGGGCCCGGCGCATAAATCCAGAAAATCCCCTTGCCGGTAACAGCTTATCTCTGCATCCTCGGGCAAGTCTTCAATCAGTTCAACCTTGTAATCCTCGCCCATTTTCCGGAACAAATCTAAAGCTTCTTCCCGGCTCAAAACCTGCCGCTGAATCTCCAGATCTTCTTTGACCAGCTCCTCCATCCGCCCCTGAATTTTTTGCATATCTTCGGGGGTCAGAGGCTCCTTAAGGTCAAAGTCATAGTAAAAACCGTCTTCAATTGCCGGCCCGATTGCCAGTTTCACATCCGGATACAGCTCCTGGACTGCCTGAGCCATAAGGTGAGAGGTGCTGTGCCGATAGACATCGCGAGCCTGAGGATTGTCGAAGTCCAGCAGTTCCAGTTCAGCCTCTGCCGGCATAACCCTGTTGATATCCCAGAGAGCACCATTGACCTTGGCCACAACCGCCTCTTTGGCCAGGCGCTTGCTTAAATCCTCGGCAACCTGCAGCGGTGTCACCGGCTGAGGATATTCCCGCCTGCTGCCGTCTTTAAGAATTACCACTGCCATTTTAATTCCTCCTAAAAAATAAAATCATCCAGTCCCAAGGGACGGATGATGTAATCCGCGGTTCCACCCAAGTTGGAGAAATAGCTCTCCCCCTCATTGCAGCGGTAACGGCGCCGGGACCGGCAGAAGTTCGCTTCTGCAGCTCAGGGGCGGTAAGCCTATACCCTTTCGGAGGAAACTCGCAGCTATTATTTCCCTCTCTGACCGAAAAATGTTTAAGCTCTTGTCCCCGTCTCAGCTGTTAGTTGGGATTATAACCGATTGAAAAAAAGAAGTCAACTTTAGGATCCGATTAGCCGAAAAAGTAGACAATGACGGCTTGAATCAGGCCAACCAAGGCCCCAAGGACGCCGCCCATTATCTCAATGAGTTTTAGTTCTTTGCCCGCCACAGAATAGACAATTGCCTCCATATAGTCCCAGTCCATAGCATCCAGCTCATTTTCCACCAGTTGGGCCAGGTCCACGGTGGACAGCACCCGGTGTACCATTTCCGGACCTTCCGCAGCCAGAATGCTTTTCACTTCCCGGTTCACTGTTTTGGCGACCTGCTGGGCAATCATTTCCCGGAGGGCCCGGGGAAAGGGCCGGAGAACAGGATAGGACACGACCCGCTGGGCAACAGTCTCCCCGGCCATTTCCGCCATATTCCTGCGAATTTCGGGGGAGCTGACGGCAGCGGCAATCTGATCCTGGGGCAGCAATTCCCTAGCCACCACCTGTCCTACAGCCGCAGCCAAGTCTTTGCGCCGACGGGGAATGACTCCCTGGATAACCAAGGGTCCTATTCGCCAGGGCTTGCGGGGCCGGAACAAGAACTTGATTGCCAGGTAATTGGTGACCCAGCCGATGGCGCCGCCCAATAATGGAAACAAAATAAAATAATACACCGGCACATCACCTCTTCATCCAGATGATACACCGGCGCATGTCTTTTCGCAATTTATTTTTCCCGGCGGCAATGTTCACAGCCAAAACACAACTTAACTCTGGAGTCAAAGATATGCTGAATAGTAGACATCAGTTCGTTATCCCCAGCAAAATTTGTGACATGAATAGTAACAAAGCTTGGCGCCGCCGTCACCAGGGTGCTGACAATGGCATCAGCCCCCTCAATATCCTGTTCTTTTTCCCGGTGCAAGACTTTGAATCTGTTGTCGCACAGTACCAGGCCCTCCTCCAGATACATGAGATGCATCTCGGGAAACCGGGGCTGCTGGATTTCCACAAAGTATTTCAACAGGTTGATAAAATCCTGATATTCCTTTTCAATCATCAGATCATCGGCGCTCTGATTAATCAAGTTCAGCAGCTCCCGCTGATAATCCTGGAGGCGAAAGCGGATAAAGCCTTCAATATTGATCTGATCCTGCCCCCGCAAAAAATCTTCAAGATTGCGCAGGATTATGCGGCGCCGGCTTTCCCCTGTCAGCATTTCCTCCCGCAGCAAGCGCTGGCGCACATTGCTGGCAATCTGCTCCCGCTCCCTTTCACCCAAGTGAGGATGGTGAAGGGCCGCCAGCTTGTCAAGAAGCCCAGGCTCAATTTCACTGATGATATAATCTGCCAGGACCTGGGCTGCCAGCAGACGTAAATTGTTGGCCTGGCCGTCATTTACAACCTTGCAATCCCATATGGTAACAGTGCCCTTGCAGGTCTCGCTAAACTCCTGAAGCAGGCCGCTGCTCTGCCAGGACTCAACTTGCTTCAACAGGCATCTGCGCAATCTTTCGGGGTTGGTATTTTCAGTTTCAATACAAATTGCCTCCACGACATTTCCCCCCTTACATTTCAGGTCATAATTAGTATATGCAAAGGGGGATGTCTTAATTGAACTAAGACAAGGCAGTTTTTAACATGAACCGAATATTTATTTTTCACCTATCCAGGAAATTTCGGCACGGAAAAATCTTCAAAAATTACATTATCGAAGATTTTTACAGCCTGGTCATATTCATTGACATCACTAACCACCCAAGCCAATAAGTATAAGCCTTTCCGGCGCAGACGGCGGGCAAACCATTGGGGAAGCGCGCCGGTGGCATAGGAGACAAAAGCCGGGCGGCTTAAGAAATTTAAGAGGAGATATTTTAAAACAAGTACCTTAATAAGCGACAAATTTTGCCCTTTGAAAGGCCCTGACAACTGCCCCCGGACAATGCCCGGGGCATGTTTCCGGAAATAGAGCAGGACGAAGGGGTTAAAGGATTGAATGGCAAATTCGCCGGCATAGCCTCTTAACTCCTCAATCACTGTCTTCTCGAGCCTCCCCGTCTTTCCATCATTTTTTATTTCAATCAGCAGAGGTGTTCTTCCCCGGACCAAAGCCAGGACATCCTTGAATAGGGGAATGCCCTCATCTGTCCCCGCCAGCTGCAACTCCTTCAGCTGGGGCCAGTCAAGGTCCTTAACCTCCCTGTCTAGGCCAGTCATTCGCTTTAAATTATAGTCGTGAAAAACAACCACATGACCGTCAGCAGACAATTGCACATCAAGTTCAATGCCGTAACCGGCCTCAACAGCTCTTTGAAAGGCAGCCAGGGAATTCTCAGGCGCCTGGGAGTTATGCAAACCTCTGTGGGCAATGGGCAGTCTCTTGAGCCAGGCAGTCATATTCCTTTGTTCCCCTCAGGCCCAGGGTTAACAATAATACAAATCGTCAGGGCCAAAATAAGCGCGATAACCGCAATGGGTACATATATCATTGCACAGACCTCATTTTTTATTAATACTTTTAAATATCTTACCAAAAACCGCAGAGCATGACCATGATAACATTTCTTTTTACCGCTAAAGCATAAGATTATATGAAGGGGGCGGTAAGATTTGAAAGTCGCTATTCTTACCATGTTTAACGGCCTCAGCAATACATATTCCCTTGTTAACGTTGTTGCCGAACACCTCAAAATGCTGCTGGACGCTGGTATAGAAACGAAGGTGCTCGTCAGTGAGAACTGTCCCGACAGCGAAAGGCAGGGGATATATGCAGACGAACGTCTCGAATGGGTGAAAATCACAAACATGCTTGGGAGTGAGCAAATCCATTGGCACGACTATTCGCAGCCGGAGGGTGAGCTGCACGACACTTTTTTCGCTGAGGCAGATGCGATTGCCCAAGATTTCGCAAGCAATTTAGCAGATGCAGACGTCTGCATCATGCACGATATCCATTATCAGGGATGGCACTTAGTTCATAACGTGGCTATCCGAAAAGCGCAGGCACAACTCCCCAATCTTAAGTTTATTGCCATAACCCATTCGGCGCCGGTCAACAGACCGCCGAAACCCAAATACCCTTTCTCTTGCCGGTATACGCTCATGCCGAATACAATCTATGTCTATCCGACGCAGTCCGGGATACAGGCCCTTGCAAAGCAATATGACGTTCCTGAAGGAAGATGCAGGGTTGTTTACAATTGCCTGGACATGATCTCTATGTTGAGTGACGACATCAAGGCAGTTCAAAAAGAAGCAGATCTTCTCAGCCCGGATATCCTGATTATATATCCCGGCAGATTTACACCGGGGAAAAAGTTTGAAAAAGTCGCCGCCCTGGCCGGCGCTATCAAAAAGATAACGGAACTGAATGTAAGAGTTGTTTTTTGCGACTTTCCCTGCATGGATATCGAGCCGGAAAAATATAAGAATGCCATACGGAAAATCGGTTGTTTTTATGGGCTGGATGACTTGGATATGGCCTTTACAAGCGATTTGGGTTATCCCCAGGGCTTCCCGAGAAGCGGTGTCTTTGAATTGTTTACTCTTTCCAACCTGTTTATCTGCCCGTCTTATTCGGAATCCTTCGGCTTAACTGTCCTCGAAGCTGCAAGCAGAGGCAATTTTCTGGTCCTTAACGAAATGGTTCCCGCCCTTGAGGAAATTGGGAAAAAGCTCAAGGCATATTTCATGCGGTGGGACGCCCGCAATTTCGGCTTCGATACAAAAGAAACTTACTGGCCCTCTGAGCAGTCTTATCTGGAAGAACATGCTGCGCTGATTGCCAATCGGCTGCGAGATAATCCAGTCCTTTTTAGCAAAACGATGGCAAGACAGAAGTTTAGTCCGCAGTGGGTGTGGTACAACCAATTGCAGCCGCTATTAGAAATGTAAATAAATCGATACCCTTTCAGCAAGGGGTATCGATTTTAATAATTAGCATTTCGCTTTATGCTTGCTGAAGAATATGCGCGTGCGCAGCAACATAAAGCGTCTCGCCAACATAGGCGCTTACATCCACAGTAAATGTATGCGTTGTAAAATAACTGCTAGGGTCATACTGATAGGGGAATGACCCGGGCGCACTGTTCGTTGGCGGCACATCATCCACATACAGATGATTTTGACTCATCAAATATGGGGACACGGTTGAAATGGTTACCAGCAAATCGGTTCCTGAGCGGAGCAAGTGAACGGTCCCAACAGGGATATTAGTTGCCCCAAGTCCGAGAACCACTGTTTTTTCGGTTTCATCGCTGCCTAAGGTTGTATACTGAGCATTTCCTTGACCAAAATGGGTTCCGACAGACCAGGCCGAACCAAGATCGGTGGGTTGCCCTGTTGTGGTTGTGGTGGTTGTTGTAGTGCTGGTAGTTGTCGTGGTTGTAGTAGTTGTAGTTGTAGTAGTTGTAGTTGTAGTGGTAGTGGTAGTGGTAGTAGTTGAGCTAGTAGTTGTTGTACTAGTTGTTGAGGTGGTTGTTGATGTCGAAATATTAAGCGTATTTTCAAGTTTAAACTGCAAAAGCATCTGTTTACTAATTACATTCCTTAAGGTTTGATTAACAGAACGGTCAATTTCATAAAGGTCATCTAAAGTTGGTTCCTGATCTTTGAACGTTTCGAGCACATACTGTATTTTTTCGGCTTCGGCGTTGATAAGATGTGCCAGGCCCAGTTCTTCAAACGCCACCGATACAAGTAGCAGCTTTACCGAATCCTCTAGCTTAAGATTAATTGAAGGATCTATGTCGGGTATATTCGGAAGTGACATAACGGGCCTCCTTTCGATTAAATACGCATAATCCTCTGCCTTATATGATATGAAGTCTTGTTGGCACTAGTTCTATGGACAAATGCTGCACAACCTGCCGTCATGCAGTTGTTTTATTTCCGCTAACAATACCAACAAAAAAAAGCCCCAAGGGCTTTATTATTGAATGGTGGGTCCTGCGCGGTTTGAACGCGCGACTTCTACCCTGTCAAGGTAGCACTCTCCCGCTGAGTTAAGGACCCATAGTGACATTCAATATTTTATAGTTCTCAGCGACAAAAGTCAAGCAGAAAAATTTTGTTTCGTTTCCAAACTCTTGTCTTATTATTAAATTTAATTATAATCATATGGAGGTGAGAGAATGAACAAAGAAAATAGTTTACAATTTCAATCTTACTGGCCTGAGGAGCAGGCTGCAGATTTGCTATTGGATACCGCTGAAATCCGCCTGGGCATATTAGAGGCCGAAGAAATTGAACCAGGAGCATCATTGCTGGTGTGGGCCGCAAATTCACTGGAAACCCTGTTGGGAAAATTGGATAATTGCCTGGACAGCCTTTCCAGGCCACTATATACAAAAATTCCCGGACAGGAGAACAAAGTCAAGGAGATTACAGCCTATTTTAGCCGAGCGGGCTTCGCTGTGCTTGACATGCACCTGGACATGCGCCTAAACCCAATTCCGGATTTGGATTACCCTAGGGAAGTTTTACTCGGCCCAAAGCAAAACTTTGCCGCCCTAGCAGCCATAGATGCAGCGATTTTTCCCCTTTATCAACAAACTTCAGAGGAGTTGCGCAGCAAGGCCAATTCCAAGGCTGGGGCTGTACTCAGTATTAACGCCGATGATAAACCCGCCGGGTTAGTTGTGGGGGACATATATGGTCCCAATCTGGATCAATTATTTGTGCGCAGTATAGCTGTGCTGCCGGAATACCGGGGCCGCGGCCTGGGGAAAAAGCTTCTTATTGCCCTGCTTGCTTGGGGACGGCAGCGGGGCGCCAACCGTTCTATGCTCTGGCTCAGTGATGTATATAACAAACCTGCCCGCTGTCTCTATGAAAGCTTTGGCTACCATGGCAAAGAGGTAGAAGCAGAACTGGTATTAAAGTAAAGTCTTATTTGGACTTTACTTTTTATATTCCGCATGAATCCTGTCCCCACAGGATTAATTGCCAGATTTAAATTTTACTCCGTGAACAGCTCTTTAAAAAACAGATTTACTATTGCCCTGGACTGGCAGTCCGTGGTATAATTTTTTCGCACTAATGTGACCACGCGGTCACATGGGGGGTGAACTCTTGCCAAAACCTACATTTTTTAATCTTCCCGAAGAAAAACGCAACCTGATTTTTCATCATGCCTTGTTGGAATTTGCTCAATTCCCTTATGAACAGGCCTCCCTCTCGGCAATCGTCGGCAGGGCTGCCATCGCCAAGGGCAGCATGTACCAGTATTTTGCAGACAAAAAAGATCTGTATAAGTACGTGGTGCAGGAGGTCTATCAGAAGAAGCGGGAGTTCCTGCAGCCGGTGTGGGACCAAAAAGAAAAGGTCAATTTCTTCGAGCTGGCCTCCCTTTACTATCAAAGGTCCTGGCATTTTGCCCGCCAATATCCTTTGTATCATCAGGTGACAGTCAACTTTTGGGACAGCAGGGATGCCGCCGTCCGGGAGGAAATCCTGCGCAAAAAAGAAATCCGCATCACCGAGTTTTCCGACATGCTGGAGCTTGGGCTCCAGTCAGGGGTAGTAACTCCGGAAGCTGACAAAGACGCTGTTTGGTTTGTCTACCATGCCGTGGCCAAAGCCCTCATTGACAACTTTTTGGATACAAGTGTCAATGCCGAATCCCATGAAGCCTACATAAATTCAGTCCTCACTGTCTTAGAGCGGGGATTGCGGCCTAGAAAGGAGTAATAATATATGCACAAACTCTTATGCCTAATACTGGTTATTGGACTTATTGCCGGCTGTTCCCCGGCGCCGGTCAGCGATGAATTGGTGGTAGCGATTCCCACAGATCCCGACAATTTTCATCCTCACCAATCGGTGGCAGCAGCCACAGCAGAGATCGCCTATAATATCTACGAAGGCCTGGTCAAAGCCGCTCCGGACGGGTCCATAATCCCCGCCTTGGCGGCAGAATGGGATATCTCCCCCGACGGGCTAAAATACACCTTTACTCTCCGGGAAGGAGCCAAATTCCACAATGGCCGGGAAGTGACTGCCGATGATGTGGTCTACTGTCTCTCCCGGCTGGCGAATCCGGAAATATCCCCCAAGTCCAGGGACTATACCAGTGTACAAACTATTGAGGCCAAGGGAAACCAAGTAATCATCACCTTGACCAAGCCTGACGCAGTCTTTCTCGCCCTGCTTACTGAATTTGGCGCATCCATCTACCCCAGGGAAGCAGAAGAGCAGCTTTCCACCAAACCAATTGGAACAGGTCCCTTTGCCCTCACCGCCTGGGAACCGAATAATTCCCTGACCCTAGATAAATTTGAGCAGTATTGGAATCCTCAGCTGCCTAAGCTGGAAAAGGTTACCCTAAAAATCATTCCCGAGCCCACCACCATGGTCAACAGCCTCCTAACTGGACACGTGGATCTTGTTCCCCGTCTGGAACCGGACTACCTCCACCAAGTTGAAGATCAGCCTGACCTGCAGATTATCGACAGCCCCATGAACCTGGTGCAGCTAATGGCCATCAATAACTCTGTCCCCCCCTTTGACGACATTCGGGTCCGCCAGGCCTTGAATTATGCCGTCAACCGCCAGGAAATTATTCAGGGGGCAGGCTGGGGCAAGGGCACTGCCATCGGCAGCAACTTAACTCCCGCCATGGGCCCCTGGTATATAGATTTAACTGACATGTATCCCTATAATCCCGAAAAGGCTAAAGAGCTGCTGACGGAAGCAGGCTATCCCCAGGGGTTCAGCGCCACCCTGCACCTGCCGGCCCCCTATCCCCTTCATCGCAATGCCGGCGAAATCATCGCCGACCAGCTGGAAGCGGTAGGCATCAAGCTGAAACTTGAAGTAATTGAATGGGGTACCTGGCTGGAGCAAGTCAATGCCAACCGGGATTATGAACTGACGGTGGTGGGCTTTACCGGCCGCCTGGATCCCCATACCATGCTCAATCGCTATCAGAGTCAATCGGGCCGCAATATTTCTTACTTTAATAATCCTGAATACGATGAGCTGTTGGTCCAGGGCCTGGAAGAAACAGACCCCGCCGCCCGTGTGGAGATTTACCAGCAGCTGCAGACCATACTGGCCCAAGAAGCCTCCAATGTATACATCATGGATCCCAGCCAGATCGCTGTGATGAGCCGGGATCTTAAGGGCTGGGCCAATTACCCGGTTTATGTGCTGGACCTGGCCCCCCTGTACAGGTCCAAGTAACATGTACTGGCTTAAAAAACTGGCCGGCATGCTGGCCACTCTCCTGTTGGTGAGCATGCTGACCTTTGGCGCCCTCTACCTCATTCCTGGTGATCCCGCCGTCCTCATTCTCGGCACCGAAGCCGAACCCCATGACCTGGAGCTGGTGCGCTCCCAACTGGGCCTGGACCGGCCAGTGACGGCTCAGTATACCCGCTGGCTCTCTGACGCAGTGCACGGAGATTTTGGCGATTCTATTACCTTTAGCAAAGGTTACTCGGTCTCTCGACTGGTGGCTTCTGCCCTGCCAGTTACCATTCCCCTGGCAGTGGCCGCGATTTTCCTTTCCCTGCTCTTGGCTACCCCCCTGGGGGCCTTTGCTGCCAGCCGCAGGGGAGGCAAGCTGGACTCGTTAATCCTCACCCTGGCCCAGACAGGACTCTCTATCCCCGCTTTTTGGCTGGGCATTCTCGCCATTCAGTTCTTTGCCGTGGATCTGGGCTGGTTTCCCCCGGGGAGCATGCCCAAATGGAGCGTGGACCCGGCTGGAGCTGCAGTTTCTCTTCTTCTCCCCGCCCTGGTTCTCGCCGTGCCCCGGGCAGCGATTCTCACCCGGATTGTGCGCACAGCCATGCTGGAAGCCCTGGGAGAAGAATACATCCGCACCGCCCGGGGCAAAGGCGTCTCTGAATGGGTGATTGTCAGCAAACACGCCCTGAAGAATGCCTTGGTCTCCATCAGCACCGTGGCCGGCATTCAGCTCATTCAGCTGCTGGCAGGCACCATTGTCATTGAACAGGTCTTTTCTCTGCCGGGACTGGGCCGGCTCATCCTCTCCTCAGTCCTCTTGCGGGATCTGCCTGTGGTGCAGGGAGCTGTCTTTGCCGGGGCAGCCCTCATCCTGGCAGTAAATTTCCTCTTGGACAGCGTCTATCCCCTAATCGACCCTCGGATCCGGGGGGTGGCATAAATGCAAAAGTCCTGGCTCAAGGGCAGCCTACTTGTAGCGGTTATGGTCCTCATTACTGTGGCCGGATTTTTCTATACCCCTTATCCACCCAACCAGATGAATATTCAGCGTCCCCTGGAACCCCCAGATTCAGAACACTTGCTGGGAACCGACAATTTTGGCCGGGATATTTTTAGCCGCATCATGGTAGGGGGACGCCCGGCCTTTGAGGCTGGCATGATTGCAGTCCTCCTCGGCCTGACCCTGGGAACAATTTGGGGCGCCGCCGCCGGCTACTTTCGCGGCTGGCTGGAAGAAATCCTCATGCGCATGGCTGACGGGCTCTATTCCCTGCCTTCTGTGCTCATGGCCCTGCTGGCAGTCACTCTTTTAGGACCGGGGCAGGCCAGCATTCTCGTTGCCGTCAGCCTGGCCAACATTCCCATCTTCGCCCGCCTCACCCGCTCCCTATTCCTCAGCCTGCGGGAAAGAGAGTATGTCTTGGCAGCCCGGGCAATAGGCAGTTCCGATAGCCGCATCATCTTTCGCCATATCCTGCCCAACTGCCTGTCCACCCTGCTGGTGCAGGCCAGCATCAGTTTTGCCGCCGCTGTCCTGGCAGAGGCTTCCCTCAGCTACTTAGGGCTGGGCACCCAGCCCCCCGACGCCAGCTGGGGGAGGATGCTTAAGGAGGCTCAAGGCTTTGCCGGCCTGGCTCCTTGGGCGGCAATTTTTCCCGGCCTGGCCATCGCCCTGACTGTCCTGGGCTTCAACCGCCTGGGTGACGGTCTCCGGGACCGGCTGGATCCCAAACTATAATTCATTATAACTCCTTTCCAGGGGCGCCAGCAGGCGCCCCTTTCGCATTATTCGGCAGAAAATAAGTTCACCTGACCAGGCCCTGGCAGGGAATATAGCAGCAAAAGCAGAATATACCATTTAACGAAAGGAGGTGCGCTGGATTTGCGTTCACTGAATATTGCCCATCGGGGAGCCAGCTCCCTGGCCCCGGAGAACACCATGACCGCTTTCAGAAAGGCTGCAGAGCTGGGCGCCGATGGCTTGGAGCTGGATGTCCAGTTCAGCAAAGATGGAAAACTTGTGGTCATTCATGACGAACTGCTCAACCGCACAACCAATGGCAAGGGCCTGGTCAAAGACTATACCCTGGCAGAGCTTAAAGAACTGGACGCCGGCAACTGGTTCTCACCGGAATTCGCCAAAGAGCCCATTCCCACTCTGGAAGAAGTGCTGGCGGAGTTTCAAGGCATGCACGTCAATATTGAAATCAAAAGCGGCGTCATCCTCTATCCCGGCATCGAAAAAGCTGTGCTGGACCTGGTCAGCAAGTACAAGCTGGAAGACAAGATCTTGATATCTTCCTTTAACCATTACAGCCTGGTTGAATGCAAAAAAATCAACCCCGAGGTCCCAATCGGCATCCTCTACATGGCGGGGCTGTACGAGCCTTGGGACTATGCCAAGAAACTGGGCTGCTACTCCATCCACCCCTTGTTCTATGGTGTCCAGCCCGAGATTATCCAAGGCTGCAAAAAGAATGGTCTGGCAATCTACACTTGGACGGTGGATGATCCCAAGCACATGGCAGCCTTGAATGAAGGCGGCGTTGAGGCAATCATCACCAATCGTCCCCAGGACCTAAAAGAAATATTGACGGGAGGAAAGCAAAATGGATAAACCCTATAAATTTTCCTATGGCAAGATCTTCGTCCTGGGCCTCGGTTTCGGAGTAATTTCCCTGACCTGGGCCATCTACAATGCCTATGTCCCCCTGATTCTTGAATCCTTGCTTGTAGGCACCACTTACCTGAACACCACTGTAGGTATAATCATGACCATGGACAACATAGCGGCGATAACGCTGATTCCCTTCATCGGCGCCCTCAGCGATAAGACCTGGACCCGGTTTGGGCGCAGGATGCCCTTTTTGATGTTCGGAATCCCCATCGCCGCTGTCTTCTTTGCCGCCATCCCTTATATGGCTACTTCTCTCTGGGTTCTTATTCCCATAATCGTTATTATGAATATTGCCATGGCCGCCTTCCGGGCTCCCACCATCGCCCTCATGCCTGACCTTACTCCTTCCCCCCTGCGCAGCAAAGCCAACGGCATCGTCAACTTTATGGGCGGTCTGGGTTCCATCGTCTTTTACGGGGTATTCACCATGTTATTCACCGAAGCGAAAGGCAATATCTACACTGACTTTCCTGTAGCCAGCATTGTCATGATTGTCGTCCTCATCATCCTGATGATCTTTATCCGGGAACCCCGGGATCAGTTTGAACAGTCGGATAAGAAGTCCGAGGGAATCTTCAGTTCCTTAATGAACGTCTTCAAGGAAAAAGAGGCCAGCACCCGTTTGCTGCTGGCAGCCATTTTTTGCTGGTTCATCGGCTGGAACGGTGTGGAGACATATTTTACCCTTTATGGCACAGAAATTTGGGGGCTGACAAAAGAGGCTGCAGCCCAATACCTGACCTACTTTTCCCTGGCCTTTTTACTGATGGCAATTCCCAGCGGCTTTATCGCCAGCGCCATTGGCCGCAAAAAGACCATCATAGTTGGTGTGGTTGGAATGGGAATAATGCTGGCAGTTGCCTATACCATTGGCGTTCCCTGGCCTATGGCCGCAATTCTTCTGGGCTGCGGCGGCATTTTCTGGGCCTTGGTCAACATTAACTCTTTCCCCATGGTGGCAGACATGGCCCCGGCAGCCAAACTAGGGCTTTACACAGGCTTGTATTACTTCTCTTCTCAGCTGGCGGCGATTCTCGCCCCGCCTGTTTTCGGGTTTGTCATGGACTATACTTCCCGTAAGGCCATGTTCCCCATGGCATCCCTGGCCTTTGTCCTGGCCCTGATTTGCATTTCCGGCGTCCGCCGGGGCGAAGCCAAAAAATCAGCCTAAAGCAAAACCCCCTCACGGGGGTTTTTAGTTCTGAGGTTCGACCAAGGTCCCAATCCGTCTGACTGTCACCTCTGCCGTCACAGAGATCTCACATTTTTTGTATTCCTCGGCCCAGTCCTTCCCCTTAAACCATTTGGGGTGCTGAACCCTGACACGCCTACCAAGACCGATACAATCCGCTTGCCAATTCTGGGTCTTTTCCAGCATTTCCTGGATATTGCCCTGGAAATCCTGGGCCAGCAATTGCCCTAACTTGTCAATTACCTTGTGGTCAAGGACATTTGCATCCCACTCAATATCCACGCCGTCTACAAATAATTTCAGGCTAATGTCAATGCTGGGCTTATTATTTTTAATCTCCGATTTTATTTTGCATTTGACATTCTCTATATACCCAGCTACCGTTCGTCTCTCGTTGCGAATTTTTACTTCAGTGGTAAAGCGCAATCTGCCACCCTCACCGCTTAACATCTGGTAGGGCAAGATTTCATTGTCAGTCAGGATTCCTGTCATTTTCCCGGCAGAGTTAAAGACCCCCAGCCCTGCAATAACGAGGCCCTTCTTTTCATCTTCATGGCCGGTAATCTGAATAATTGGAGCAACGGGATCGATTCCCAAAGTATGATGTTTGTTCCAGTAATCGGTGGCTGTTGGTGTTGGCGTCAGTCCCCGATATTGATTTCGCTCTAATAGATTTGGCAAAAATACTCCAATCCTTGTTTCCACAGGGTTCTCCAATTGCAGGACATGTTGAGCCGGAGCATCCTGCACAACTGCCAGCATTGCATTGGCATTCATATCTCGCAGCAGAGCCAGCTGACGTACAACTTCATTCATTTTGCCGCTGCGGGCAAACTGCTCACTAAATACCAGGACAGTAGTCTGGCCCAAAACCAAGTTGCGTCCAGCCTGCCGCTGAGCATTAATCAGGGCCTGGTTTATGGACTTGGCCTTGACTGTTACTTTAAACATTGAAGCGGTAGCTTTTTCAGACAGAGTAGGACATGCAATAGTCACAGCCATTAGCTCTGAATCTTCAGGATCCTCGTCAAATCCAATGACCTGAATCAGGGCCAAGTCTTCAATGAGGAGGATATCCCAGCACCCTCCAACAAACAGCAGTAAACTGCAAAGGAGCAACAGCAGAAACTTCCTGGTCATGTTTTCACCTCCTGTCTTTCATCCAGCCCCCGGATTTTCGCCACCACCAGCATCAATCCCGTAATCGCCAGATTAATAATTAACCCATACGCGCCCACCATATCGCTAAAGGCAAATACCGCAACCAAATCTGGAGGCAGATTAGCTGCAGCATAGACAATGGGCAAACAAGCAATTGACCAGAGATCATGGTAATGCCGCCGGGTTAAAGTCGCCAGGGTGAAAGTGGCGGAAAAATAATGCACCGCCACCGTTGCAATAATCTGAGCTGTCCAGGCAAAAAGCATAACATTGTCCACTCTTTGCACAAAGGGCAGCGAACCTATGCGCATATAATTGACCAGGGGCCAAACCAAGGTTAACGTGCGCTCTATCCCCAACACTCCATAGACCAGAATAGTATTAATAAAATACAGTAACGTTACCATGATCAGGGCTATTGAAGTCAGCTTTAACACCTTATGACGATTAATAATAAAGGGGAAAAACACAAGCATTGATTCAAATCCCAAATAGGCGAAAGCCGTTTGGGGAACAGCCTGAATTATCTTGAGGATTCCTTCGCCCCCTACAGGCTTGAGGTTCAGAAAATCGAATTCCGGCAGAGGAATCAAAAGCATCAGCAATACCGCTGCCGTAAACAGAATAGTAATCTCCATCAGGCGCCCCAGAGTCACTGCTCCCATTCTGCTGATATATCCCACTGTAATCAGAATCGCAACGAAAAACACTGGCACCGGCGTCCATATAAACACCCATGTCCTTACCAATTCAGACAAGATGCGCAAGACAACGGCGCACATGGAAAAGGCATAGAGAGAATAAATGATTGAAACCACTATTCCTAAGGGACGGCCCAAAATCAAGATGCTGAACTCCGGCAAAGTCCGAGTGGGAAATTTTCTGCACAGCAACCAGATAAACAAGGCAAAAGCCCACAAGACAAAACCGCCAATGATGATGCTGATCCAGCTGTCCCTCCCGGCAGTTTCGCCCACTGACCGGGGGAGAGTAATAATCGCGGTGCTAATGGTTACCGACACTACCATTGCGATCCACTGAAAATCGCTGAGTCCATACTTTTTACCGCTTGCCATCTTCTTTGCTCTCAACTCCCCGCTGCCGGACTATGTTTTTCTTGGCAGTCAGCATGGGACGTCCCCGCATCCAACGCCAAGACCGACGATAAATATGATCCCCCATATCTTTTACCCGCAGGGGCGCCAGAGGCGCCAAATAGGGGACGCCGAATGATTGGAGATTGCACATATGGGCCAGTATCACCATCCAGGTGATGACAATCCCAAAACCTCAGAGGAATCCTGCTGCTAACAACATGGGAAATCTGAGATAGCGGACGGCTAGAGAAGCCTCATAATTGGGAATGACAGATCCTGCCAAAAAAGTGGTGGCGACGATGATTAATAACACAGGGCTGACTAAATTAGCGCTTACCACAGCCTGGCCCAATATGAGGGCGCCCACAATGCTCAGGGTGTGGCTTACTGGCCCTGGCAAGCGGATGCTGGCTTCCCGCATCAGTTCCGCAGCAAATTCCAATAACAAGGCCTCGGTCAGTGGCGAGAAGGGCACACCCTCCCGGGACTGGGCGATGAAAAATATAATATTGCTTGGAATCATCTCATAATGGTACATAATTATGGCTGTATATACAGCTGTCAGCGTTGTGACGGCGAATATTCCCAGCAGGCGCAAAACCCGGCCAATGGTGGCAAAGAGGGGATGCATGTAATAATCCTCAGGAGTTTGAAACCAGTCAGTGGCTACGGAAGGCAATACCAGGGCAAAGGGGCTGCCATCAGTCAAAATGACCACCTTCCCCTGAAGCAAGCCTCCTACCACCTTGTCTGGCCGCTCGGTGCTCAAATGCAGCGGAAAAGGCGATATTGTTCGCTCGCTAATCAATTCGGCAATCACCCCTGAATCGAGAATGCCATCAATATCAATCGCTTCCAGTCTTTCCTTTACTTCTTGAACTGTATCTAAATTACACACATCTTCGATATAGAGCATAGAGACCTCTGTTTTGGTCCTCCGGCCAATCTTAAGGTTGAAGACCTTCAGATTCGGATCTGGCAGACGCCTGCGTACAAGACCCCGGTTGACCTGTAAGACTTCAGTAAACCCCTCCCGTGGTCCCCGGATCAGGCGTTCTTGCAAGGGCTCCTCCACTGACCGCCCAGGCCATTTTTTAATATCGATAATTACCGCCTTGCTGCTTCCATCCACGATAATTGCAATTTTTCCCCTCAGTATATCGCCGGTAAAATCCTCCAAACAAGAATAAGAAGAGGTTTGCCCAACGGCAATCAGCTGAGTGACATCTTCAACCTGTCTGTTGTACTCAGATTCTGCCAGCAAAGGAGAAATAATATCTCTGGTCAAATTGTCGGCACTAACTAAACCCTCGGTGTAAAAAACAAGAGCTCGGCGATTATTCATGCTGGGAATTGCAATTTTCTTTTGTTTTACATCGGCGCAGTCTTTAAAGACTTGACGCAGCAGGCCCTCATTAATTTGAATGCTTTTGGTCAAGCTCTTACCCGCCGGGCAGTGCTTGCCATTATCTCCGCTCTTTTTCATTCCCAACCCGGCCTTTATTGCCCCAAACATTTTTTTCAGCCCGCCCAGCATCGCCACCCCCAAAACCTGTACTTGTACTTTGCCCAGACATTCTTGCCCCTAAACCTGGACAATAAAAAAGTCCCCCTTTTAGGGGAACAATTGTGCCAAAGCTTCTCTGTCTCTCCACCGGCGCCGGCGGTCGCTGTCAATTTTAGCGAGGATCTCATTGAAATCTCCCGCCAGCCACATAAGCACTTCCAGGTGCTGCCGCCCCCAGTTCCGGGCATCTTTCAGACTCGCCATATAGATGTCCAAATGGGCGTTGGAGATGGCCCCGCCCCGGTCCTCGACGATAAATATGCCGCCATTGAGCATGGCAGACAGCTCCGGGATAAAAACCCGGGTGCCAATGGGGATGTCAGGACCGGCAGCGACAGTGCGCCACGGCTGCACCTTAGTTCCGCTGTAAGTAATGCCATACAAGGGATCATCCGGATGCTTTTGACTCGATTCATAGTCGGCAGTATAGGCAGTAATCTCTAGGATTGTCCATAACTCCTGCAGGTTGTTAATCGTCTTTCCCTCCCGGTTTCGGATTTACTTCAGAATACGAAAACCCCAGCCAGGAGGTGCAGCATGGGAACGGTTAGAAACATAGGACAGTACTTCTGTCAATCGCATCTGTGGCCCTCCTAGATTAATGGGCTGCTTACTTTATCCTTCTTTTAGTTGTATGGGTGGAAAATGACAACTCTATGTTGTAAAATGATTTGTACAGGGAGATGCATATGTTTGGTGTCTCCGTTGACCACCTACTAGGTCGCACAGACATAAAAAATCCTCCCGAGACCATCGCCGCCCACCATGACGGGGACGAATGGACTGAGGAGGGCTGGAGGATATTGAGCAGTTCAAAGAGTTCGTGCGGATGATAAGAGAAAAGCGGGGTGAGGATAAGTGACTGAAAAAGATTTGTTAGAGCTGATTGCCTCTCAGGTTAGTGACCTCACTAAGAAATTTGATGGCTTGGACAAAAAAGTTGACAACATGGAAGCCAACATGGCCACTAAAGATGAACTGGCCGAGATTAAAGGAATAATCGTCAGGATGGAGAACGAGCATAGCCTAAAGCTCGGTGCTCTGTTCGACGGGTATACACTTAATGCCGAAAAGCTCGACCAGATAGAGAAGCTTGTTGCCAAGCATGAGGAAACTCTTCTGACAAAAGTTAAATAAAAGAAGCTACCATAGACGTACATAACGCCCAAAGGTGGCTTTATGATTAAGGAGGTATCAAACGGCAAGCTTCTGTAGTAATTGCTGCCAGGAAACTACTGGGAAGTTACTGTGGACAAGCTGCTCGTGAATTGGCGGCTCATCCCTGGTCTTATCGGCCTGGTAGCCGTGGCAATTGGATCAAGTAACAGTGCCAACTATTTTGAGCGTGAAGCTGTATAAAGTTTAAAGCTTTTGGAAGCGACACAAACGCCTGTGTCGCTTTTTTCTGTTCCAATTAACGAACAAATGCCATGGAGAGAATTTTATCGTAGATCTAATGTCCATGTAGTGGCGGGGAAAAAAAAAAGACGATGACTCGTCTTTTATGGTTTCAGGTGGTGCCGAGGACCGGAATCGAACCGGTACGAGCTTTGGGCTCGAGGGATTTTAAGTCCCTTGCGTCTGCCTGTTCCGCCACCCCGGCAAATAATAATGGAGGCGGCACCCAGAATTGAACTGGGGGTAAAGGATTTGCAGTCCTCTGCCTTACCGCTTGGCTATGCCGCCTCGGATGGAGCGGAAGACGGGATTCGAACCCGCGACCCTCGCCTTGGCAAGGCGATGCTCTACCACTGAG